>Ga0209342_10000619_pt1 | contig 41412 bp, 46 predicted proteins | sample RifCSP16_2_FD_184023 | JGI IMG/M metagenome (GOLD analysis project Ga0209342, IMG submission 184023) | Soil microbial communities from Rifle, Colorado - Rifle CSP2_sed 16_2 (SPAdes) (version 2) | ecosystem: Environmental > Terrestrial > Deep subsurface > Rock core/Sediment | place: Rifle...
TGGATGCTCCATCTCCAGGCTTACTTCGCCCCACGTGACGTGATCCTTCACCTTCTGGACCATGCCCTTCATCGCGTCATTCTGCGGGAGGAAGACGCAGTGGTTCGCGCGAGTGAGATGGAGCATCCACAGTGTGTCGTGGACCTTTTGGCTCAGATGGACTTGTCCGCGGATCCGTACAACGGCCCAGGTCATTTCTTCCCCTCCTTCTCGTTCGGTTCGGGTTTCTCGGTCGACTCCTTCACGAGATCCTCGCCCTCGACCTGGACTTCCTCCGGCAGCTCGACCGCCGCTTCCGCCGCGGGAGTGGTCCCGGCGGGGGTGTAGACGTAGACCTTCTCCGCGCCCGCCTTGATCTTGAGCCGCTCCGCCTGCTCCGGACGGACCTTCACGAGGGACGTCCGCCGCAACGCGTCAAACGTTGCGAGCGCGTAGTTCACGGTCGTCTTCGTGTGGCCGCGCGTGAACCCCCAAGCGTCCGTCACGCCGCCGAGCCGGAGGACGGATTTTGCAACGTCCCCGACGGCAAGGCTGACGCCCTGGGGGGCGGGCTTGAGGGTGATCTCGACGGACCCGCTCTTCCCGACGACTTTGAAGGGGAGGGAATGAGCCCGATAGCAGCCGCATTCCCACGACCCGCAGCCCCGCTTCGCGCGGATTATGTTGATCTTCGCGTTGTCGATCGCCCTCCGGATTGCGGGCCCCACCTCCTTACCGCGGGCTCGGCCGAGGCCGACGAACCCGTCGCGGTTCCCGACGACGCACGTGATCGCGAAGTTCACACGCCGGCCGGAGTCCGTCATCCGTTGAACCATGTTCACATCGAGGACCTCGTCCTCGAGTTCGGGGAGGAGGATGTCGACAATCTCGGGCTCCCGCACAGGGTAACCCGTCGCAAGCGCCTCGTCGAACGTCGTGATCTCGCCCTTCAGGACGAGCTTCCCGAGCTTCGTGTTGGGGACCCAGTCCGTCGCCGATCTCGTTGCTTGCATCAGGGACCCTCCACCTTCGCCTTTGTCGCCTCAAACATCGCCTTCACGTCCGCGGAGATGTGCGCCCCCGTGATCCGGTTCTCCGGGGGCAGGATCGATGCATCGTGCGGGATCGAGACGCCCGCATCTACGAGGCCCTTGAGGACCGCGAAGACGCGCCCGCCCTTCGTGGGAATGTGGCGGCCCATGTCGAGGATCCCCGCGGTGACGCCCTTCGCGACGGCACGCCGGCCCGCAAGCAGTCCTGTGAGGTACGCGGCGGGCACGTTTCCCGTCGACGCGGTCCATCCGAGCTTTTTGAGGTCCCGACCGACGGCGGACGCAACGACGCGGTCGCCGCCCTCCGTGTACTCTACGACCTGCACGACCATTGACATGTTCGTCTTCCGGACGACCGCCCGCGCGATGCCGGACCGGAGGAGGTTCAGTCGCCTCCGGTAATCCGTCCGACCTTCACGGCGCCGGCGGAACGGGACGCGCTGGTGGGGACCTGAGGTCACGCCGATGCCTCCCGCAGCAAACCCGCGACGCGAAGCTGCTGATCAAGGTGCGCGCGGCTGTGGAACATGCCCCCCTTTGCTTGGAGGAGGTACTTGCGATACGTGCGGACGTCGATTCGGCCTTCCGCCTTCAGCTCTCGAAGCCGCCGGCGGAGCGCGCGAATCCGGAGGATCCATCGGCGCTTCCGAGGGAATCGGGCGTTCGTCCCGCCTTTCCGGCTTCCGATTCCCCGGCGCCGTCCCTTCTCCCGCTGAGAGGCCCGCGAGCGCGCTCGGCCCCGGGATACGCCCCGCGTCGGCCGCTTCTGCACGATGTTGTGCTTGATGAGTTCCCGCACGGCCTCCCGCGTGATCGCGTCCGCGAGCGCCTCCTCGTGGGCGGGGTCGCTGCTGATGTAGATCCGGTTCTCCCCGCATTTCAGGAGGTCCGCGGAGACCCGACGAATGAACCTGAGGGCCATCACTCTTCCCTCCGGTTCAGCACCCGGATGCCGAGCTCGTCGGCTTCCTTCTGGATCACTTCCCGTTTCCGGGCTCCTACGGCGCCGCCGATTCGGGCCGCCTGGCGCTTCGGGTTGATCCCGCGGAGGTCGCGGGTCGAGTGGACGAGAACCTCCTCGAACCCGCTCGGGTGGAGGCCTCTCGAAATCTTCGGGCCTCGGTACCCGATCGAGACGACGTTGATTCGCTGGATGAAGTGGCGGCGCAGCTTCGACTGCCCGCCCTGCGGCTTGCGCCACTCGAGACCGAGGCGCTTGTGACGGAACCACTCCTGCGCGAGGAATCGGGGTCGCTTCGCCGAGATCGCCCGGCGGATCTGGAGGGCGCGGACGAGCGACGCGCTCAGCTCAGGCTTCAGGCGGGCGACGTGCTCTTCCTCTTCATCCTCCTCGGCCTCCTCCGCCCCCTCCCTTCCCTTGAGCTTCTTCGCGGGCTTTCCTTTGGGGGCGCCCTCCTGGGCTTCCGGTTCTTCCCTGGGCGCCTCGCGCTTCCCGAGTTCCGCGAGGATTCGGGACCGGAGCGCGTCGACCTTGCCTTCGCCATCGAGATCGAGCTGTTTCGCCCATGCGACGAGGTCGGCCTTCTTCGCCTTCCTAACCTGGGAGCTCGTTGGAAGCGCGGGGGTCGGCGCAGGGGATGGCGCGGGCTCCTCCACCGGCTCGACGGCCCTTTTCTGTTTCCGCGCGGGCCTCTCAGGTTCCGTGGATTCTTCCTTCGCCATGTTACGCCTCCTCCGCCTTGCTCACGATGTAAATGCCGTCCTGGAAGACCCGAGGGTCGAACCTCTTGATCCGCGTGAGCTGCTCGATGTTCGCGGCGGTCTGTCCGACATCCTCGACATTCGCGCCCGTGAGCAAGACCTGATCCCCCTGGACCGACACCTCCGTCTCGCCGAGGATCGTTGTGCGCCGCGGGGACTTCTCACCGAGGAAGTTCTCGACAATGAACTCCTTCCCCTTCACCGTCGCCTTCATCGGGAAGTGGGAGAACACGATCTTCATCTTGTACGTGAAACCGGTCCTCACGCCGTCGATCATGTTTCGGACATGCGCGGCGAACGTACCGACGATCGCCTTCTCCCGACGGCTTGCGAGTTCGGACCAGATTCGGAGCTCATCGCCTTCGCGGGCCATCGAGACCCGCGGGTGGGCCAGCTTCCTCCGGATCGTCTGACCTTTCATGGAGACAGCGACCTCGGACCCGCGAAGCTCGAGCTGAACCCCATCCGGGACCTGGACCCGTTCCTCCGCGATTCCCACGCGCGCCATTGTCCACCTCAATACACGAACGCGAGCAGCTTCCCGCCCACGCCCGCCTCCTTTGCGTGGGCGTTCGACATCACGCCGCGCGTCGTCGTCAAGATCAGGACCCCGAAGTCCTGCGCTGGAAGGTACCGCGCTTCGTACTTCTCGAGGTCCGCCCTCCGGACCGCGAACCGAGGCTTGATCACGCCGCAGTTGTTAATGTTCCCCTTCAGGAGGACGCGGTACAGGCCACCGCGGCCGTCTTCGACGCGCTCGTAGGTGGAGATGTAGTCCGCCTCCTTCATCACCTCAAGGACGCGACCAATCAGCTTCGAAGCGGGGCGGAGGTGGCACTCGGCTTTCCCGCCGAGCTCCGCGTTCTTAACCGTCGAAAGTGCGTCGTTCAGGGGATCCTGGAGCATCCATCCACCTCAGCTATACTTCCGGAAGCCCAGCTCATACGCGACCTCGCGGAAGCACTGGCGGCACAGGTGCATCCCGTACCGACGGACAATACCGCGCTTCCGTCCGCATCGGAGGCAGCCCTTCTTGCGGCCGAACTCCTTCCGGGGTTTCATCCGACAACCTCCACGTTGAACCTGGAACGGATGAAGTCGATGCTCTCCTCCTTCGTGATCGCATGGGAATTCGGGATCCGGCGGCGCGCGAGGCGTCGCTCCGCGACCCGGGATCCGGGTCGCTTGAGGGCGACCGCGATGTCCATCCCGAACACGCCGATCTCCGGGTCGTACTTCATGCCCTCGAAGTCCGTGTAGTCCGCGACACCGAAGCTGAAGTTCCCCCGGAGATCGAAGCTGTATGCGGCGAGGCGGTTGTTCCGGATCGAAAGCGCCTTCCGGAGGAACTCCTCCGCACGTTCACCGCGCAGCGTGACGCGAGCGCCGAGCGGCATTCCCTGCCGGATGCCCCAGTCCCGGATCGTTCGCTTGCTCAGCGTCTGCTCGGGCTTCTGACGTGTCACGAGCTCGAGGACCTTTGTCGCTTTCAGGAGTTTCTCGCCAGCCTCCCCGACACCGATGTTCACGACGACCTTCTTGACGGAGATCTCGCGCATTGGATTCGTTACGTCCTCACCTCCACCGCAGAGACCTCGGGAATCGGAATCTCGGCCGTCGCGCGCCCGACGACGAAGACCTTGTCGATGTTTGTGGAGAACCCTTCGCGGAAGTACACGACGTTCGCGCGGGGGTTCCTCGTCCTCTCGACGCGCTCGACGTTCGCGATCTCGCCAACGTGCTGTCCGCCGATCATCAGGGAGACGACACCGGGCGCGAGAGGGAACTCCGCGAGGACCTTCTGCTGCGGAATTTCGAGCTTCAGGGTCGTGCCCGTCGCGTACGCGCTCTTCGGGAACACGAGGTTCCGACCGTCGTGCATGTTCAGCTGGATCTTTCCGCCCTTCACGGTCGTCTTGTTCTCGATCCGGCACAGCTTCCAGCCCGCATCCTCCGGTTGGATCGGGACGAGGTGGAGCCGGCCCAACGTGTCGATCAGCATCCGATAGTGCTCCTTCGTCTGGCGGATTGCGAGGACGTCCATCACCCCGACTCCGAACTTCGGGTCCGTGACGACGCGGCCATCGACCTGGACCGTGCGGGTCCCGAGAATCGTCCGGGCCTCACGTCCGGTGTCGCAGTAGCGCAACATGTCCCGCAGGACGTTCAGGACGGGGACGCACATCTCTGTCCTGTGGGGACCCGGTGCGGGCTTCGTCGCCCAGACCGCCGTCTTCCGCGCGATCCGCCACGACCGGGGTGCCGAGAGTCGCTTCAGATGTTTCTTCATCGCTTGCTCACCCCTTCAACCGCTCCCGCCTCCGGGGATCGCTCTCGTCGAAGCTGATGATGATGAGGTTCGACGGATGGATCGGGCGGCCGACCTCCTTCTCGTCGCGCTTCTTGATTTTGACACCCTCCACGATGACCGTACCCTTCGTCACGTCGACGGACACGATTTTCCCCTTCCGTCCGCGGAAGCCCCCACGAGCGATGACGACCTCGTCGCCCTTTCGCAGGGGGACTGCGCGGGGAATTTTCCAGTCTCTCTTTTTCCGGAGATCCGGGTCCACGTGGGCGGCGACCATCTTGTGCCGGACGTGCCAGGGCGCGTTCGCCGCGGCCCTTCTCTGCTTTCGGGGTTGTGAACTTGACATGGCCTAGCCTCACACGATGATGCTCGCGGTCGCGGCAATCCTCGGCCATCGCTCCGCCGCCTCCCGCGCGACGGGCCCCTTGATGTCCGAGCCCTTCGTCTCTCCCTCTGGCGTCACGAGCACGCACGCGTTGTCCTCGAATCGGACCATCGTCCCGTCCGGCCGACGGAACGGGCGGCGCTGCCGAACGATCACCGCGTTCACGACCTGCTTCCGCATCTCCGGGGTGCCCTTCTTTACGGTCACGACCAAGAGGTCGGCAATCCCGGCGCTCGCGAGCCGCCGCCGGACGCCCTTGTACGTCTTCACGGAGATGATCTCGACGATCTTCGCGCCGGAGTTGTCGATGCACTCGAGGCGCGCGCCCGTCGGAAGGCCGCGGGTCATCCGTCCCGGCAACCCCTTCACGCCGCCACCCCCTTGTCGTGGATCACGACAAACGAGACGGTCTTGCTCAGAGGGCGACATTCCATCAACGTGACGCGGTGCCCTGGCGCGAGGCTGAGGCATGGCGGCGCGTGGGCGAGCATCCGCCGCGTGCGGCGCTCGTACCGTTCGTACTTCTGGATGTACTGGAGGTACTCCCGCTCCACGACGACGGTCCGCTGCATTCGCGTCGAGACGATCCTGCCCTCGAGCACCTGGCCGCGAATGCGGAGTGATCCGTGGAATGGGCAGTTAGGGTCCTCGCACGCCTTCGCGGGGGCGGGCACATCGATCCCGATGTCTCGAACCCGGGGGGCCTTCGGTGCGGACGGTTCCTTCGCATTCGCCAAGTCCTCACCTCGCCTTCTTGATCCGGTCTTCCGGCCGGTACAGGATTTCGGAGCCGTCGATCTCGACACCGCCCTCGACCTCGAACCAGAACCGGCTGCCGGTCTTCGGCACGCTCTTCTCCCGCCCTCCGGATTCGATGATGAGCATGTTCCGCGACTCGTCGACAACGCGGCCCTTCACGCCGACGAGGCTCGGGTCCGTCGCGCGAACGACGGAAACGCCGAGGCCGATGAACTCGTGCTTTCGCAGGTTCACGGTCGCACCTCCAAGGGAGGGCGTCGCAGGTTTGGCATTCAATCCTCTTCCTCCTTCGCCGCGACCGTGGGGGCTCGCGATTTCGCGATGGCGTCCTCTCGGTTGATGGTGAGGATCCGGGCGATGTTCTTCCGGAGCGCGCGGATCTTCCCGGGCGAATGCGGGGCGCCACCCATCGCGGCGACGCCGCGCTCGTGCATCAGCTCCGAGCGGAGCTCCTTCAGCTTCTCCACCCGGGCCTTCGCGTCCATCGTGCGGATTTCCTTCGTCCTAAGGAGGGCCATCCTACGGCTTGCCCCCCTGCTTCACGTCGACATCGACGTCGTCGCCGAGCGCCTGGACTTCCTTCAGGACCTTCTTCAGCTTCTTTTCGGCGACCTTCGAGGTCTTCAGCCGCTCGGGGAGCGGGGTCTCTTCAACGGGGAGCTCGGGCGCGTCCTCGGCGGGTGCCGCAGGCGGTGCCGTTTCTGCTTCGGCCTCCGGACCCTCCGCACCTGACGGCGCTTCGACCTCCGCCTGAGGTGCGGGGGCCGGGGCCTCGACGCCGGGCACGCGCGGCTTGACGGCGATCTCGTCCGGGAGCTTCGCGTCCGGGTCCATGATCTGAACGGAACAGCCAATCACACCAGGTTTCATCCGGGCGATTGCGAACCCCTTCCACATCCACGTATTCCGCGGCTCGCCACAATACTTGATGTGCCCGCCCTTGAACTTCACCCGGCGATGGCGGTGGCCCGTGAGTTTCCCGGCGATCACGACGAGACAACCCTTCGCGCCCGCCTCCATGATCCGGCGGACCGTGGAGTGGCCGGCGCGACGGAAGTGCCAACCGCGTTCGAGCGCGTTCGAGAGCTTTTCCGCCATAATCTGAGCGTTGAGGGACGGGTTCGCAACCTCCTGGACCTCGATCTGCGGGTTGTCGAAGTTGAACTGCCGCTCGACTGCCTCCGTGAGGGACTTAATCGCGCCGCCCTTGCGGCCGATGACCAGGCCCGGCCGCTCCGCGATGAGCGTGATTCGGGTGCCCATCGGCGTGCGCTGGATGTCGAGCCCGCCGAAGCCCGCCCGCTGCGTCTCCCGCAACAGGTACTCCTTGAGGAGCACGCGGCGCACGTTCTCGACCACGATTCGCTTGTCCTTCCGCCGCTCCGCCGTGCCTCTCGCCGCCATCCTACTTCACCTCCTCGAGCACGATCTCGAGGTTCACGGTGTCGTGGACCGACGGCGTGCTCCGTCCGTACGCGCGGCGGCGGAACCCCTGGACCGGAGAGCCCTTGTGCGCGTTGATCACGCGGATCACCATTGCCTCCGGCTCCCCGCGACCCAGGTATTCCGCATTCGCGACGGCGTCTTGGAGGGTTTTTTTGAAGTAGCGCGCGGTCTTCGTCGGGTACCGCGCGGGACCGTACCCACTTTTGTGCGCGACCCAGCGGTTGTATCGCCGGTACGGTACGGGCTGCTTCAGCGCAATGACGTTGTCGACGTACTCGAGCGCCGTCTCGACCTTCTTGCCCCGAAGCTGCGTGGCGAGCTCAACCGCTTTCTTCCATGGGATCGGGAGCTCCCGGCCGTAGGCGCGCGCTTGCGTCTCGATCTTGAATTCCGTTGTGTAGCCAAGCTTCCCCATGGTTCACCTATTTTAGCGGCATGAATTTCGAGGAGCGCGTCGCACCGACGCCGGGCCCGCTGTGGACGACGGACTTTCGCGTCATCGCGAATTCGCCGACGTAGTGCCCGATCATTTCGGGCTTGATCTCGACGCTCTGGAACTCCTTCCCATTGTGGACGGAGACCTTCTTGCCAACGAAGTCGGGAAGGATTGGGACATCGCGGCAGTGAGTGCGGAGGGCCGTGTCCGCCCACTCGCCGGAACGGAGACGCTCCACGAAGATCGATTGCTGCTCATCGAGGCCACGGATGTACGTGCGCCGTGCCCGCGCGGGCAGGAGCTCGATAACCTCCTGCAGAGTCATCGCGCGCAGCTCGTCGAGCGTGTAGCCGCGGTATGTGAACTCGCGCTTTCGCCGGACCTCCATGCCCGCCGCGCGCTTCCGCATCTTCCGCCGTGCCGCCTTCGCAAGCCCACCCATCTTCTTCGCCATGTTCGACTACCTCCGCCTCGACCGGAGCCGCTTCGGCTTCGGCGACATCCGCCCGACCTTTCGTCCTGGCGGCGCCCGCCATGACACCGTCGACGGACCCCCAACGTGTTGGTGCGAGCCCCCGCCATGCGGGTGATTGACGGCGTTCATCGCGACGCCGCGAACCTTGAGCGCGGGCTTGCTCAGTGACCGGTACCCGAGGACCTTCTTGCCCGCCTTGGCGAACGGCTTGTCGAGGCGCCCCGCACCGGCGACGACACCGATTGTCGCACGACACATCACGCTGAACGTCTTGAACTGGCCGCTTGGGAGCTGTGCGACGGTCCGCTCGCCCTGGCTTACGATGACGGCCGTCGTGCCGGCCGCCCGGACGAACTTCCCGCCATCGCCCGGAAGCCCCTCGATGTTGTACACGAGCGTTCCTTCCGGAATCTGGCCGATTGGGACCGTGTTACCGCGCTCGATGTTCGGGGGACCGACCGTGACAACCTGGCCCACCGCGAGTCCGTCGGGAGCGATCATGAAAACCTTACGCGTGCCGTACCGGACGCGCGCGAGGGGTGCCGTGCGGCCCGCCGCGTGCTCGATCGAGACGACGACGCCCTCGCCAGTGAATTGCGGGTGGTCCGGCACGCCGGGATGGCGGTGGCTCGGGGAGCGATACGTGGGCGATGTGCCTCGACCCCGGCGCTGCGCTTGCAGATTCTTTCCCATCAGTACACCCCAATCCGCAGCGCGACGTCCTCTGCGCGGAACTCCTTGCGAAGTTTGATGATCGCGTGCTTCCCGTCCTTCCGAATCAACGTATTGACCTTCTCGACTTTCACATCGAAGAGCTTCTCGAACGCCTCGCGGATCTGCGGCTTCGTCGCGTCCCGCCGCACGATGAACTCGAGGCGATTCCCGTCCTTTTGGTTCTGCGCGGGCGTTCCCTCGAGGAAGTTCATCGTCTTTTCCGTGACGTACGGATGCAGGAGGATGTCGTACGGATCGACCGTCATGCGGACCACCCTCGCAGCGCCTCGAGGGCGCTCTCCGTGAAGATCGCAAGCCTGCCGGGCTCTCCGCCGGGGGCAAGCATCTCTGCGTTCAGCTGGTTCGGGTGCACGACGTCCACGCCGGGGAGATTCCGGAACGCACGTGCGACGGCCTCGGGCTTCGTTGCGACGACGAGGACGGACTTCGGGGTCCGGTATTTGCGGCCCCGCATCTTCCCGCGACCCGCTCGGATGTGTGTGCCCTGCGCAGCGCGTTCGACATCGGACCAGAGTCCGAGCGCCCGAAGCGCTTCGGCTCCGCGTTCGGACCTGGGGTTGTCGTCGCCCTCCTCGAGCTCGTTCGTAACCACGATCGGAAGCGTCCGGTCGTTCTCGAACCGGTGACCTCGTCGCGCGACAAGATCCCGCTGCCGGAGCGAGGCAAGGGCGGCGTTTCGCGCCTTGAGCCGTTCCTTCACGTTGATCTTCTTCGAATAGTCCGTCCGCGGCCTCGGCGGATGCGCGCGGCGGCCGCCGCGGGTGCCCGGCGCCTGAGCCCCGATCATCGTCCCGCGAATCCGGGGCACGCGCGAAACGCCCTGGCCTTTGCCGGACCATCGGACGGAGTGGCGCATCCCCGCCTTCGGGCTTGGGCCATACACTTGGCGGCGGTTGGCCCGGAATGCTGTGACAGCGCGCCGAATCAGATCGGGTCGGAGCGGGGTGCTGAACACCGCAGGGAGCTCCACGCTCTTCACGACCTCGCCGTTGGGCGAGTACACGTGGACCTCGTTCGGCATCAGCGCCGCGCGCGGCTTCGCTTCCTTGGCGGGTTCTTCCGCGACCTTCTTACCGCGCCCCCGCCTCCGTTTCGGCTCCGCCTTCTTCACTTTCTTGGCGGCCGGCTTCGTGGCTTTCGGTTCCGCTTCAGGGACATCGTCGTGGCGCTCGTCCCCGGTGGACGCCTCCGCCGGCTCCGGTTCCTCGAGCTTCTTCTTCGCCAGGCTCAGGCCCCCTGCTTCGATTCGACGGAGACGTACGTGAGCTCCGGCGGCTTCTCGAGACGGACATACCCCCCGCGGGCCGCGTCGCGGAACCGGATCAGCCGCTTCGTCGGCCCGGGAATCGAGCCGTGCAAGACGACGTAGGACGTGTGAACGACGCCATAATGGAGGAACCCGCCGTTCGGCGTAATCTCGTTCCCATCCTCACCGACCTTCAAGATCCGCTTGTTATACTCCGTTCGCTGATGGTAGCCAACCTGCCCCGATTGCGGGACCGTCGGCCGCACGTACCCCGGCTGGAAATTTCCGAGCGTCCCGATGTTCCGCCGGTGCTTTGAGTTCTTGTGCGAGAGTAGCTTTGTGCCCCACCGGGTATGGTGACCCTGCCAGCCCTTACCCTTCGTGATCGCGGCGACATCGACCATCGTCCCTTCCTTGCAGAAGTCCGAGACGTGGACTTCCTTTCCGAGAAGGGACTTCCCATACTCGACACGCTCCGGGATCGTGCCGCCAGCGATCCGCTGCTCCATCACGTCCGGCTTCTTTTTTGGCACGCCGGTGACGAGGGAAGGCTGGGTGAACGTGATCGCGCGGACGTCCTCGACGACTACGAGATCGATCGCCGCCCACGGGTCGCCCTCGTGCTTCTTCTTGGGAATCGGGAACACACGACGGAGTTCCGTGTCAATCTTGTCCGCCCACACCTCCGCGAACGCCTGCAGACCCTCCGGGGCGCGACGGTACAGTCGGACCGCGGCGACCATCATTGGCGGGGTTTCCACGATGGTGACGGGAATCACGACTTCCTGGCCTGACGTCGTCGACGTAGGTCTGTAGTCAACCACGAAGGCGTGGGTCATACCGGCCTTGTAGCCTGCAAACCCTTGGAGCTTCGGACCGCCGTCGATCTCGGGCCAGCTCGAAAAGTGCGGAATCGGGCTTTCGCTCCTCTTCCGGGGCGAGAAGCCCATCGAACCGTGACGGGGTCTGTGCTCCTTCGGCATCGAAGCGGTCCTCCAAAGAGGCCCTCCTGTCGATCGCAGCGGTGGCCGCTGGCGTCGCACGTCCCGCCCGTGACGCTGCCTGCGGGGCCAGAAGGATCAGGCCCGCATTCATGGGATCCGAATGGAGAGCCCAGACGCGTCTGGTTCGGGTCGCGAGCCAACTCAACGAGGGTACCCTATTTGAACTCTTCGAACTCCGCGCCCTCTGCCAGGAGACACGCAGTCGAGGGAACGAATTACCGCGCGAGGACGCGGGGCGCGCGCTTCTTCTCCTCGATCGACAGCAGCGTGGGCAGCCTGAGCGCCTCTTCGTCCGTGTCGGTCCCCTCTGGCTCGACCGTGTCGAGCGAAATCAGCTCAGCCTCCTCCGCCAACATCCGCATCCGCCGCGCGAGTTCCCTCTCCCAATACTCGTCACACATCGAGAGTCGCCCCGGGTGCATCGCTCTCCGATGATAAAACATGTGCAACGGCCCGAGAATCGAGTGCTCCGTCGGACTTCAGACGAATAAAATACCGGCGCTGATAACGAACCGCCAACGTTTATAAGATTCCCGCAGAGTGGCAGCCCAAGTTCGGCGGGAGCGCCCCATGGACGTCAAACGGATGAAGATGAAAATCTGCCTCGTCGGGGAGGCCGCGGTTGGGAAGACCTCCCTGATCCGACGGTTCGTCTTGGACGACTTCGACGACAAGTACATTCAGACCCTCGGCACGAAAGTCTCGAAGAAAGAAATGTCCGTCCTCTACCCAGATGGTGGCACCGAGCTCAAGGTCGACATGACGATCTGGGACATCATGGGCCAGAAGGGCTTTCGTGAGCTCCTCAAGGAAGCATACTTCTACGGCGCGAAAGGCATCCTTGCAGTCTGTGATATTACGCGCCGATCGACGCTCGATGACCTCGATGACTGGATCGAGGCCGTGTACAGCATCACGGGCCGGATTCCGATCCAATTCCTCGCGAACAAGGTCGATCTCAAGGACCGCGCGGAGTTCGGCGAGTCGGAGATCCGCCAGGGGACGCGCGCATACGATTCGCCGTCCAGCTTCACGAGCGCGAAGACCGGCGAGAACGTCGAGGCGGGCTTCCAGAGCCTCGCCGAGCGCGTCGTGAAGGATCGCCTGACGAAGATCGTTGTCGAGGAATAACCGCGCTCGCTCGGATCCGATTCTCCGGGACGCCATCTTCCCTCGAAATCAGAAGAAACGCGTCGCGTTCTCGGAAAAGATAATCATGTGGATATTCATTTATAGGCTTCAACGAGTGGCTTCCCCCAGCCCTGTTCAGGAAGGAATTCCGCATGGTTGACCGCCAACGAATGAAGGTCAAAGTGTGCCTTGTCGGAGAAGGCGCCGTGGGAAAGACGTGTCTTATCCGCCGGTTCATCCACGATCAATTCGATGACCGCTATATTTCGACGCTCGGAGCAAAGGTGTCGAAAAAGGAGGTCGTCGTCCAGGACCCCAAGGGCAATGGCGAGATCGCGATCGACATGACGATCTGGGACATCATGGGCGAGAAGGGGTTCCGGGAGCTCCTCAAGGAGGCGTACTTCCACGGGGCGCAGGGCGTCCTCGCGGTCTGCGACATCACGCGCAAGGACACGCTCCACGAGCTCCACGACTGGATCGCGGCGGTCCACCGCGTCACCGGGGCGATCCCGGTCCAGTTCCTCGCAAACAAGTCGGACATGAAGGACAAAGCGACCGTGACGGAAGACGACATGCAGAAGGTCGCGGAATCGCACAAGTCCCTTCATCTCTTCACGAGCGCGAAGACCGGCGAGAACGTTGAAGTTGGTTTCCTGAAGCTCGCGGAAATGATCGCTTCGCGGACCGCCTGAGCGTCGGGCGCGGTGACGCACGCGTTCCGTCGCGCGGTCGTGGTTCCTCCGAGATTGTGGCACAAAGGCTTAATTAGCGAAAGCCTGTATTCAACTCAGATAACTCAGAAGGGATTGTGGGACGGGAGAGATGGCGGAGCGACTGTCGGAACCCGATGAGCTGGATTCGATTGACGCGTGGATTCAGCGCGTGGAGATACGGAGCACCGCCGAGCTCAAGATCCCGGATAAGCTCGTCGACCAGGTGATCGGCCAGGAGTCGGCCGTCGAGGTCATCAAGAAGGCCTCCGAGCAGAGGCGGCACGTCCTCCTGATCGGCGACCCCGGCACGGGGAAGTCGATGCTCGCCCGGTCGATGACGGAACTCCTCCCCCGGGACGAGCTCCAGGACATCATCGTCTACCACAACCCCGATGACCCGAACGAGCCGCGGATCCGCGTCGTCCCCGCGAGCAAGGGCCGCGAGATTGTGAACGCCCAAAAGGCGGAGGCGATGCAGCGGCGGGAGCAGAAGGCCTCCATGATGATGACGATTCTCTTCTTCATCGTGGGTCTCAGCGTCCTCCTTTCCCTCGACTGGACGAAGAGCCCCCCGGTGTTCCAACCGATGGTCCTCCTCTTCGGCATCCTCGTGGCGGGGATCATCTGGATGGCGACCCGCTACACCGGTCATCGCCAGGAGAACATCCTCGTTCCGAAGCTCCTCGTGAGCCACTCCCCCGAGGACCTCCCGCCGTTCATCGACGCGACGGGCAGCCATGCCGGAGCCCTCCTCGGAGACGTGAAGCACGATCCGTTCCAGAGCGGAGGCCTCGAGACGCCCGCGCACGAGCGGGTCGAATCGGGGGCGATTCACAAGGCCCACAAGGGCGTCCTGTTCGTCGATGAGATCAATGTTCTCCGGATTGAAAGCCAGCAGAGCCTCCTCACCGCTCTCCAGGAAAAGAAGTTCTCGATCGTCGGCCAGAGCGAACGGTCGAGTGGCGCGATGGTGAAAACGGAGGCCGTGCCGTGCGACTTCATCCTCGTCGCGGCGGGGAACCTCGACGCGGTCCAGGGCATGCATCCCGCCCTGCGGTCCCGCATCCGCGGGTACGGGTATGAAATCTACATGAAGAGCACGATGCCCGACACCCACGAAAACCGCATGAGGCTCGTCCGGTTCGTCGCGCAGGAAGTCGCGAAGGACAAGAAGATTCCGCACTTCGATCGGAGCGCGGTCCTCGAGATCCTCCGGGAGGCGCAGCGCCGAGCGGGACGTCGGGGACAGCTCACGTTGCGGCTCCGCGAGCTCGGCGGACTCATCCGCGTAGCGGGCGACGTTGCTCAGGAGCTCGGCACGCCGCTCGTGACCGCGGACCACGTCCTCCAGGGGAAGAAGATCGCGCGGTCCCTCGAGCAGCAGGTGGCGGACCGGATCATCGAGCGCGGGAAGGAGTACCAGATGTTCGTCACGGAAGGCGCGATGCTCGGCCTCGTCAACGGGCTCGCTGTGTACAGCGGCGACTCCACGATGGCGGAGTACAGCGGGATCGTGCTCCCGATCGCCGCGGAGGTGACGCCCGCCCAGGTAAAGAGCGGAGGGAAGATCATCGCAACCGGCCGCCTCGGGGAGATTGCGAAGGAGGCGGTCGAGAACGTCGCCGCGCTGATCAAGAAGTACACGGGCGAGGACATCTCGAACCACGACATCCACGTCCAGTTCGTCGGAAGCCGCGAAGGCACGGAGGGGGATAGCGCGAGCATTTCCGTTGCGACCGCCGTGATTTCGGCGCTCGAGGGTGTCGAGGTCGACCAGGCCGTCGCGATGACGGGGTCCCTCAGCGTCCGCGGGCAGGTCCTACCGGTCGGGGGTATCACCGCGAAGATCGAGGCGGCCGCGGAGATGGGAATCAAGAAGGTCCTCATCCCGAGGTCGAACCTGAAGGACGTCCTCCTCGAAGACAAGTACGTCGGCAAGATCGAGATCGTTCCGGTCGAGAACCTGAAGGAGGTCCTCGAGCACGCCCTCGTCGGCGGGCCGAAGAAGCAAGGCCTCATCGCGAAGCTTGCGGCGATCGTGCCGAAGCCGCCGTCGTTCCCAACGCCGAGCGGCGTTCCCGGCGCGTCGCCGGGCGCGTCGCCCGGGTAGATTCCGAGAGAGCATACCTTATTAGGGGCAAGTCGCTCGGCGGCGCGCGATGCCGCCAAGTCGTGCCCTGTTCATCGGTCGGTTCCAACCCTTTCACAACGGCCACCTCATCATGGCGAAGCGGATCCGGGAGCGCCACGACGAGCTCATCATCGGCATCGGGTCCGCGCAGTACAGCCACACGGGTGAGAACCCCTTCACTGCGGGAGAACGATACGAGATGATCCACCGCGCGCTCGATGCCGCGGGCGTGGAGGACTACAACATTGTCCCGATCCCGGACACACACGTCCACAGCGTGTGGGTCTCGCACATCCTCTCCCTCCTCCCGACGTTCGAAAGCGTGTACACGAACTCGGCGCTTGTGATCCGGCTCTTCAAAGAGCGAAGGATCAACGTTCTGTCCCTCCCGTTGGAGGACCGCGAGAACCTAAGCGGGACGGAGATCCGCCGCCGGATGCTGAAAGCCGAAGCGTGGCGAACCCTCGTGCCGACGGTCGTCGGCGAGTACATCGACGAGATCGACGGCGTCCGTCGCATCCAGGAAACGCATCGGTACAGCACGCCCTACGGGACGAAAGAGAACACGGACTAACCGGCTATGTGAGGCCGAGATACAGGACGACAACGGGCACGACGAGACAGCCCATCAAGTGCACGCGCTTCACTCCGGCGAGCGGCGGCCCCAGGCCGAGGACGCCGGCGAGGATCGCAATCATCAGGCCTGCGGTCCCCGCGAGGACGAGCAAGAGGACCGCGAGCACTCCTAGGACGATGCGGGCGAGCACGTCATATCGGATTTTGTGAATCCATCGTGCGGCGAGGCGGCTGAAGGCGAGGGCCACAGGATACGACGCGACGGCAGCGATCACTGCGGAGAGTGCGACGACAAGGAGGAGGAATGGCGGCTCGGCGGGGACGCTCCATATCGGAACTTGACCCGCGTTCAGCTCGCGAATCGCCACTGCGGCCCCGCTCCGTGCGCGATCGATGATGAAGAGCACAGAGACGGTGAACAGGGACGTTGCCGTGCTGACCGCGCCGAGCGCGACCATGAACTCGCGCTGCGCAGCCTCGCTTGCGTCATCATGGCCGCGGGAGAGGAATTGGGCGAGCGCGGTCGCGGCCCCGGAGCTCAGACCAGGCAGCCAAGATACGAACGCCCCTGCCACGGTGCCGGATAGCAAGCCGCGCGCGAATCGTTTCTGGACGAGCCCCAGCGATTCGCGGGCCAGCCGCTGTGGAGGGACATTCGCCCGGGAACGCGAACTCAAGGCGAGCGTGCTGAATCCGAAAAGGCCCGTGAAGAGCGGGAAGAGGATGATGCTCCCGAAGTCCGTCGGATGACCGGCGAACGGGAACCAGTTCCAGAGGGTGAACCAGTCCGTATCCAAGAGCACAACACCCAAGGCTCCGGAGGCGAGGAAGAACCCTAGTGCAAGGAGGCGCTGGCGGGAGCGACGGGAAATCACGTAGTCCCCCCCAAACTTCGAACGTGCGCGTCGTTCCCGCTCCGAGAGAATCAGCGCGACGACGATCGCGAGCAGGACGAAGGCGATTGCACCTCGCATCCGCTCGTGGCCATCAAGAGGTGGCCCGAGGATGAGTCGAACCGGAAAGAGAAGGAGAAGGGACAGCGCCACCCCTGCGAGCCCTCCGATTGACGCAAGACGGATCGCGGCGTGGGCATCCCCCGCGAGAAGCATTCGATGACCCGGCAACACGCTGAGCGCGGTCTTCTCCTCTGGCGCGCCGAGATACACGGAAGGGATGAAGTCGAGGAAGCCGTGGCTGACTACGGTCCCCATGATGAAGCTCGACTCGATCGCGATGAGCTCTGCAGCTTCGGCGGCGGGGAACACGGAGAGGACCGAGCGCTCGAAGGCGCCGCGCGACGCGAGGAGCACGAGCGCGACGTTATTCACGTGAAGCCCGGGCGCAAGGCCAGTTCCCGTGCCCGCGGCGACGCCGAGAAGGGTGAAGATCGCGACGGCACCGACGAACTCTAGCGGTCCCACGTCGGGGGCACTCAGAAGCGGACGTCAGGAGTGTGCGAGTACACGTAGTGTACTGCGTCGACTTTCAGGGCGCCTGTCCCTCGCGCACCGCGGGTCGTCCCCAGCCGCCCCCGCCCGGCGTCTCGACCACAACGACGTCGCCGCGCCGGACCTCGCGCGTGGTCTTCCCGGGGAGAGCGGCCGGGCGTCCGCCACGGATGAGGCGATTGCGGCCTCGTGAGCCATCATGGCCTCCCGCGAGACCTGCGGGTCCGCGGCGCCTCCGATCGGAGATGATCGTCAGCGTCCCACGATCCGCGAGGAACCGGATCGAGCGGCGGATCCCGTCGCCGCCGCGGTGCCTCCCGGCTCCTCCCGATCGCGGAATCAGGCGGTACTCCTCGACGCGGAGCGGGTACGCGAGTTCGAGGGCCTCCACAGGCGTGTTTTTCGTATTCGTCATGTGCGTGTGGATCCCACTCTGGCCCTCTCGGAACGGAAAGGCGCCCTCTCCGCCCGCGATCGTCTCGTAGTAAGAGAAATCCTGGCTGCGCCAGCGGCCCCCGATGAGGAGATTGTTCATCGTTCCTTGCGACTGTGCGGGCACGACGCCCGGGAGCGCTTCCGCCATCGCAAGAAGGAGGACGTCCACGACCCGCGAGGACGTCTCGACGTTGCCGGCCGCCACGGGGGCCGGGGGCCGCGGGTTCACGAGGGACCCGTGCGGCGCGTGGACCGCAATCGGTGCGTAGCACCCGGAGTTCGCTGGGGCCTCCGGGTCCGTCAGGCACCGGAATACGTAGTACATCGCGGAGAGCGTCACGGAGAGAGGCGCGTTGAGATTCCCCTCGATCTGGCGGGAGGTCCCCTCGAAGTCGACGAGGATCCCGCTTCCGCCCACGGTAACTTCGGCGGCGATCGGAAGGAACCCATCGTCCCGCGGGTCCTCGAGGACATCGCGGGCACGCCATGTCCCCCGAGGCATCGCGGCAATCGCGGCCCGCACCCGCCGCTCGCTGTACGCGAGGATTTCGGACGCGAAGGTGTCAATCCTCGTCGCCCCGTACTTCGAGAGGAGCGACAGGAACCGCGAGGCGCCGAGCTCGTTCGCAGCGACCTGCGCGCGAAGGTCCCCGAGACGCTCCCGGGGATTCCGCATCTCCCGGATGATCTCCTGCACGACCGCCCGCACCTCCTCGCCCCGCCGGAGGAATTTCGTCGGGGGGATCACGAGGCCCTCGTCCGCGAGGATGACGGAATCCGCTGGCATCGAACCCGGCGCGGACCCGCCCACATCCGCGTGGTGAGCCTTGTTCACCGCGTATCCTCGGAGGGTGCCGCGGTAGAAAATCGGCCGAACGAGGGTGATGTCCGGCAGGTGAGATCCGCCCCGGTACGGATCGTTCACGATCACCTGGTCGCCGTCCGCGAGGTCGCTCATCTCCTCCCGTAAGACCTCGATCGTCACCGGCATCGAGCCGAGGTGGACGGGGATGTGCTCCGCCTGCGCGAGCATCCGGCCCTCTCCGTCGAAGAGCGCGCAGCTCGCGTCCATCCGTTCCTTGATGTTTGGCGAGTACGCGGTTCGCCGGAGGGCGATCCCCATCTCTTCCGGCACAAAGGTCACCGCGTTCCTCAGCACTTCGAGCTCCACGGGGTCCACTCAGGCCACCTCGATATCCAGGATCCCGTGGCCTCGCACGACCGCGCGAGCGCCCGGGGGGACGACCGTCGTCGCTTGGTCCTCCTCGATCACAGCCGGTCCCTCGACCTTCAAGCCCACGCGCAGCGCGACCCGCTGCCATACGTCCACGTCCCGCCACCCGTCGTCGAACAGAGCCCGTCGAGATTCGGATTCTGGACGTCCTTGTGCACGAATCCGCGGCAGCGGCTTGGAGCGAGGCACGACCGCGGTGAGGCGAACCGCGACGACCTCGATCGGCTCGGTCCGGGACGCATAGCCATACCGGCGCCGATGTTCCCGACGAAATGCGGACTCGACCGTCGCGGTGAACGGGACATTGATTTCGTAGCTCTGTCCGGCGTATCGCAGGTCAACACTCGGAAGATAGCGAGTTGCGCGGGGCCGGAATCCGTGGCGGCGAACGCCCGCCTCCGCCCGTCTCCGCAGAGCCCGCAACGTTCGGAGAAGTCTCTCGCGACATCTACGCAATGGACCCACGAGGCCTTGACTGACATCGAGACGGACATCGGCGGTCAGGATGCCGTAGGCCGAGAACGAGCCTGGCAGGAACGGGATGAGCACCCGTCTCGTCCCGATCTCGCGCGCGAGGAGCGCGGCGTGGACTGGACCCGCGCCGCCGAACGCGAGGAGCGCGAAGTCCCGTGGGTCGAGGCCGCGCTTGGCGAGAACCGCTTTGATCCCGCGGACCATGTTCGCTCCAACAACCCGTCGGACGCCGAGAATCGCCTTGTCAACGCTGATGTGGAGGCGCCCGGCGAGATCTGTCACGCCTTGCTCCGCTAGGCCGCGCCGCAGCGGCATCGCGCCACCAAGGAGGGCGGGTGGGAGCAGGCCCGCCAGGAGGTCCGCATCCGTTACCGTCGGTTCTCTCCCGCCATGGCCGTAGCACATCGGACCCGGCTCGGCCCCCGCGCTCATCGGGCCTACCCGGAACGCGCCCCCTCGATCGATCCACGCGATGCTCCCGCCTCCTGCGCCAATCGATACGATGTCGACGACAGAGAGCGCGAGCGGGAGTCCTTCGAGGCTCGCTTCGTTCGTGTACGTGGGATGGCCTTCGAGGAGGACGGAGAAGTCCGCGCTCGTCCCGCCCATGTCAAATGTCACGATGTTTTGGACCCGAAGTGCCTTCGCGATCGAGAGAGCGGCAGAGACGCCTCCCGCGGGTCCGGACAGCGCGAGATCGATCGGTCTCTCGAGGACCTCGCGGGAGTCTGCGGTCCCGCCGCCGGACTTCATCACCAGGAACCGGGACCCGAGGGCCGCCTCAAGGGACCCAAGATGGCGGCGCACGGTCGGCTTGATGTACGCGTCGAAGGCGGTCGTCGACGCGCGTTCGTACTCCCGGAACTCCGGAAGGACGCGCGAAGAAAGGGAGACATCGAACTCGCCCTCGAGCGCGTCCGCGAGCATCCTCTCATGGCGGGGATTTGCGAACGAGAACAGGAGACAGATCGCGACGGACTCCACGTGCATCTTGCGCAGGGCTCCCACGATTCGCCGAACTTCCGACTTTCTCAGATCTTTCGAAACCTCGCCCCCGGGGCCGATCCGTTCGTAGACTCCAATCGCCATCCCTCGGGGGACGACGGGGGGCGTGCGGGTAGTATGGAAATCGTAGAGCGATGGACGGGTTTGGCGGCCGATCTCGAGGAGATCCTCGAACCCGGCCGTCGTCACGAGGGCGGTCCGTGCACCGTGACGCTCGAGGATCGCGTTCGTGGCCGCCGTAGTTCCATGGGCCATCCCCGTTGCCCCGAGGCGCTCGAGCCCCTCTCCGAGAGCGCGGCCGGGTTCCCGCGGCGTCGAGGGCGCCTTCCATGTGACGAGCTCGCCGCCCCGGATGCCTACGAAGTCCGTGAACGTCCCGCCCACATCGACGCCCACGAGCATCGTGTCCGCATTGGGGCGGACTAGGTAGCTTTTTGGGCACGGGTTTCCGGAGCTTGACCGTTTGACTCCTAGCAAGAACGATCGAACCGTAGGCGGACTCGGGCGTGAGCGATAGGATCAGACAGGAACTGGACGGGGGATTCAGCCGCCCGTGCCGGGGTTCCTGCGAACGGAGTTCAAGTAGGGACGCGATCGCGTCAAGAAAGGAGGGACCCGCCGGCCGCGCCGGGGCCGACGGGCGGGAAGGATGGACTCTCAGTTCTCTCGCAACGTGCCTGCGCGGTACTGCGCGTACCCTTCGAGGTCGAGCAGGCCGTGGCCGCTGAAGTTGAACGCGATCACTCGCGGCTCGTTCGTCCGCTTCGCATCGAGCGCGAGCTCCATCGCGCCCTTAATCGCGTGGCACGTTTCCGGTGCGGGGATCAGGCCCTCCGTCTTCGCGAAAATCTCGCCCGCCTCGAACGTGCTGATCTGGTTGAAGGCCCGCGCCTCGACGATGCCGTGATCAAGGAGGAGGCTGACCGTCGGCGCGGCCCCGTGGTACCGCAACCCGCCCGCGTGAATTCGTGGCGGAACGAACGCGTGGCCGAGCGTGTACATCTTCAGGAGCGGCGTCATCTCCGCCGTGTCGCCGAAATCGTACTCGTACCGGCCCTTCGTAAGGGAGGGGATTGACTCCGGTTCGACGGCGACGAAACGGGTGTCGAGCTTGCCCCGCAGCCGTTCGCGGATCGCCGGGAACGTGAACCCGGCGAAGTTCGAACCCCCGCCCACGGAGCCGACCATGACGTCCGGGGTCTCGTCCGCGAGTTCGAGTTGCCGGAGGGTCTCCTGGCCGATCACGGTCTGGTGCATGAGGACATGGTTCAGCACGCTGCCCAGGGAATACTTCGTGTTCGTCCCCGTAACCGCGGCCTCGAGAGCCTCGGAAATCGCGATTCCGAGAGAGCCGGGGTTGTGGCCGTCGTTCTCGAGAAACCGCCGGCCGGTCTTCGTGCGGTCGCTGGGCGACGGAAACACCTCCGCGCCGAACAGCTCCATCAGGTACTTTCGGTACGGCTTCTGATCGTAGCTGACGCGGACCATGAAGACGGTGCACTTCAAACCGAAGTAGTTCGTCGCGTACGCGAGGGCGGAGCCCCACTGCCCGGCCCCCGTCTCCGTCGCGAGCCGCTCGACACCCTCCCGCATCGCATAGTAGGCCTGTGGGACGGCCGTGTTCGGCTTATGGCTTCCGACCGGGCTGAGGTCCTCCCGCTTGTAGTAGATTCGCGCGGGTGTGCGGAGGAAACTTTCGAGGCGCCGGGCTCGGTAGAGCGGCGTGGGCCGACCGAGGAGCAGATAGGCCTCCCGGATTTCCTCGGGAATCGGCTCGTATCGGTTCGTGGACATCTCCTGGCGAATAATCTCTTTCGGAAAGATCGGGGCGAGCGCTTCGGGGCCGATCGGTTCGTGCGTCGAGGGGTTCAGCGGTGGCGGGAGAGGTACGGGAAGGTCGGGCAGGATGTTGTAGTAGGACCGAGGCAATTCGTCGACCCCCAGCACGATCTTCGGCGAACCGTTCTCCATTGCTACTCGATATGTCCGTACATTACTTAACGTTTATGGACTGTAATGTATATTTATGTTTAAAGAACACCTTAAGTGACAAGCTTTGAAGTACTGATTTGAGCATCTGTTACCCGATGTGGATAAAGCTCCGCCCCCACTTCGAGGGGTTTCCGGCGCAAGAGAAGGTGGCACAGCTCATGGTTCAGATGGGGTTTCGGGTCTTCGAAAATCGAGTGTTCGCCGGACCCGTCGAGGTCAGCGACACCGCGCTCGCTCGGGCCGCGGGTGTCGACCGGCGCGTTGTCACGGCGACGACCCGGACGATCGAACGGAATGCCGATCTCAAACGATTCTTCGAGCGACTCGCGCCCGTCTGCCATCTCCGGGAGGTCGCGTCCCTCATGGGGTGGGGTGCGATCGAGATCATACCAACGAGCGCCTCCAAGCCCGGCATCCTCGCGGGCGTCGCGACGATCATCGCAGAGGCGGGAATCAGTGTCCGACAGGTCATCGTGGACGATCCGGAAATCGTGGACGACCCCCACGCGCTCATCATCACGGAGAAGACCGTACCGGAACGACTCCTCCCGAGAATCAAGGGCATCGAGGGCGTGAAGAGCGTCGTGCTTCACTGAGATCCTTCATCGCCTGAGGAGCCGGATGTGTTCCGTCCGCAAGCATCGGCTCTGGACGACCGTCAGACCCGCGGCCTCCGCCTTCCTCGCGGCCTCGTCGTTCTGGATCCCCAGCTGCATCCAGATTACCTTTGCGCGGCCGTCCTCAATCGCCTCGTCGACGAACGGCGGCACGTCCGAGCTCGGGCGGAACAGGTCGACGACGTCGTAGTCTCGGGGGATCGACTTCAGGTTCGCGTAGGCGGCGAGCCCGAGGATCTCCGTCGCGGTCGGATTCACGGGGATGATGTCGTACCCGTGCTGAAGAAGGTACTTCGGGACCGTGTGGGCCTCCTTCTCGGGGTTCTTTGACATTCCGACGACCGCGATGCGCCTGTACTTCGTCAGGATATCTCGGAGGACCGAATCGTCAGGCATAGCTTCCCTTCGATGGTCACCAACTCCTTAATCCTTGCCCATTTTTTCTCCCTGGTCCGCGAACTCTGGGAGATTGAATTCGCGGCAAATTATATTAGCCCGCCATAATATGCCGCCTGGGTGCTTCCTCCATGCAGCCACAACCTGAAGTGATGGCGGCCGAAATGTCGAAGCGGCAGACCGTCACCATGATGATGACGTGGGCGTTTGCTTTGGGACTCTTCCTGCTTGCGTTGTCGGGAGTCGTAGGGAGCTGGGCCAATCTCAGCACGACCACGGCCGAGGCAAGGAATGACCTCCAGGCGGTTTGGTCTCCCATCCTGTGGAACTTCGGGTTCTTCCTCCTCCTCGCAGGGATTTTCGGGCTGGCGACGATGGCGAAGAATATCGACCCGCTCGGGCGCTTGCTCCTGTGGATCGTCGCGTTCATCCTCGTCCTTCTCCTGTTCACGAGCCCGTCGCTGTTCTTCTCGGCGCCGTAGGACGGGTGAAGACGATGGACCTGTCCGAATCCTGGCTCACCCAGATGGGACGAACGCGGAGCCGCGATGGGCTCATCGTTGCGGGTCTCCTCCTGATCACGGCGGGAGCGATTGCGCTGGCGATCTCTCCCATCGGTGAGACCTCCACGCTGGGCTTCATAGGTCGCGTCCTCACCGCTGTCGGGGGGTTCTTCCTCGCGCTCCCACTCTTCCTTGGCGGCGTGAGCGACGATAAGTGGGCGGATGCTCTCCGCATCGCGAGTCTCGTGATCGGCTTTCTCGTCATCCTCTTCGTCATCCGCGTTTGACGGCGTACGGTCACCCTCAAGGTTCGATCGCGGAGTCCGGAGCGATCCGAATTCGACGGTCTCGCAGAAACCTTCATGGCGGTCTGCGCCCCGTCCCTTCTCACGATGGAAGCTCAGGCCCAGGAAATCGCGCACCGCCTTCGCGCCGCAGACCGCGTCTCCCTCTACAGCCACATCGACACGGATGGAATCACGGGAGCAGCGATTGGTTCCGAGGCCCTCTCCCGCGCAGGGATTGAGCATGACATTTCCTTCCTGAAGAAGCTCGACGATGCGGCGCTTCAGGTCATCCGACGGGAGGCTCCCTCACTCGCCTGGTTCGTCGACTTCGGCGCAGGCCAGCTCCACCAGATGGAAGGTCTCAACGCTGTAATCACGGACCACCACGTGCCAACGGCGAGGGACATCCCGCGGGACCGCCGCCGCGACCTCGTCCGGTTTGCCCAGGAGGAAGACCGGGTCCTCATGTTGAACCCGCACCTCGATGGCGAAGGGTCCGATGTCGCGAGCGGAGCTGGACTCGCATACGCGGTCGCGAAGGCCTTGGACCCGCGGAACACGGACCTCGCCGCGATCGCTGTCGTCGGCGCCGTCGCCGACGTTCAGGACCAGGAGTTCCGGCGTCTGCGGGGCTTCAACCGAACAATCCTCCAGGACGGCATCGACGCGGGAGTACTCAACGCGTCCGTCGACCTGCGCCTCTTTGGCCGGGAGACACGGCCGATCCACAAGATGTTCGAGTACTCGCACGATCCGTGGATCCCGCGCCTGAGCCGGAACGCGGAGGCTGCGATCTCGTTCCTCTTGGAAATCGGCATTGACCTGAAGGTCGACGACACGTGGCGCACCTGGTCCGAGCTCGACCCGGGCGAGAAACGGCGCATCGTATCCGAACTCGCGACGCACATGCTCACGCACGGGTGCGGATGGCGGGAGACGGAACGACTCGTCGGCGAAGTCTACACCCTCGTGAAGGAGCCAATCGGGAGTCCGACCCGAGACGCGAAGGAGTTCGCGACCCTCGTGAACGCGACGGGCCGGTACGAAGCCGCGGAGATCGGGTACCGCGTGTGTAGAGGGGATCGGGGTGAGGCCCTCGAGACTGCGCTTCAACTCCTAGCGGGCCACCGGGAGCACCTCGTTTCCTCGCTCCAGTGGATCGAGACGGTCGGACTCGCGCAGCTCGACGCAATCCAGTACTTCCACGCGCAGGACAAGATCCGCGACACCGTCGTGGGGATCGCGGCGGGCATTGCGCTCCAGGCGAGCGGGAACCGCCAGATGCCAATCCTCGCGTTCGCGTACGCCCCGGATGGCGTGAAGGTGAGCGCGCGGGCGCCGCGAGAACTCGTTGCGCGGGGGCTCGACCTCGCGGCCATCATGCGAGAAGCATCGCAGAAGTTTGGCGGAGACGGTGGAGGTCATCACGCCGCCGCGGGCGCGACGATTCCCCGCGGGACGGAGGAGGAGTTCGCGCGGGCCGTGGACTCCTTAGTGAAGACGCAGCTTTCGCGAGGTCCATCGCCGAATCACTGAGCAAGATCGCCGATTCATTCCTCACGAATGAGGAGCGGGAGTCCGCGAGTTCTAATACCTTTATATCGCGCACCTTCATTGCGAATCGGATGCCGGAGAGTGAGTATGAGGTCGAGCTTTTCCGCGCTCGTGGATTCCTCCGACGGCAGTGTGTCTCCTGCGGGAAGTTCTTCTGGTCCCTGGGGGACCACGACACCTGTGGCGAGACCCCCTGCCAGGAGTACGACTTCATCGGGGACCCCCCATTCAAGAAGCGCCTGACGGTTCGCGCGATGCGGGAGGACTTCCTCTCGTTCTTCGAGGCGAACGGCCACACCCGCGTCCGTCGCTATCCAATCGTCGCTCGCTGGCGGGAGGACGTGTTCTTCACACAGGCGAGCGTCTATCCGTTCCAGCCGTGGGTGATCAGTGGAGAGGCGAGCCCTCCCGCGAACCCTCTCGCGATTTCGCAGCCGTGCGTGCGGTTCACGGACATCGACAACGTCGGGAAGACGGGGCAGCACTTCACACTATTCGAGATGCTGGCCCATCACGTGTTCAACTTCCCTGGCCGGTTCATCTACTTCAAGGACCGCACGGTCGAGTTGTGCCACGCGTTCTTCACGGAGCGGCTCGGAACAGACCCGAAGATCATCCGGTACAAGGAAAGCTTGTGGCAGGGCGGCGGCAATAGCGGGCCGTGCCTCGAGGTCGTCTTCGGGGGAGCGGAGGCCGCCACGCTCGTGTTCATGATGAACCGCGACGTGAACGGCCACCGCGTGCCGATGGACACGCAGGTCGTCGATACGGGATACGGCCTCGAGCGCCTCGTGTGGCTCTCCCAGGGAACGACATCTGCGTACGAGGCGGTATTCGGCGACGCGCTCGCGTACCTGAAACGCGCGACGGGGGCGAAGCGCGTGGACGATCGCGTGTTGCGTGAGTACTCGAAGGTCGCTGGGATGACGAACATCGAGACGATGGCGGACATCCGCGCGATCCGGACGCGAACCGCGGAGCGGGTCGGCATTCCCGTCGAGGAGCTCGTCGCGCAGATCGCACCCCTCGAGGCCCTGTACACGATCTGCGATCATTCGCGAGCCCTGATGTTCATCCTCGGAGACGGGGTCGTCCCGTCGAACTCCCGAGAAGGCTACTTTGCTCGCCTCCTCGTCCGCCGAGGGCTCCGTGCGCTTCGGAACCTCAACATCGCGTACACGATGTCGGACACGATCTCGTTCCTGATCGACCAGTACCGGGAGGACTACCCCGAGCTGTTCTTCAACAAGGGGGACATCTTGAAGCTCCTGAAGGTTGAGGAGCAGCGATACCGGGACACACTCGAATCGGGCCGCGGGACGGTCGCCCGGGTCGAATCCGAGATCCGATCACGGGGCGAGGACCGCATTGGCGTCGAGGAGATGATCGAGCTGTACGACAGCCATGGCCTCACGCCGGACGTCGTCCAGGAGTTCGCCACGCTTGCCGTGACGATTCCCGACGACTTCTTCACGCAGGTCGCACGGCGCCATGAGCAGCCCACGACCGAGGCCCCGCCAAAGCGGATCGAGGTGCCTCAGGGCCTCCCCGCGACCCGCCTGCGAGTCTACGAGAATCGCCGCAAGCAGAAGTTCCGCGCGAAAGTCCTTGCGGTTCACGGCTCGGCGATCGTCCTCGATCAGACGTACTTCTATCCGGAGGGCGGCGGCCAGGAGTCGGATCGCGGAACGATCGGGGGCTACACGGTCGTGGACGTGCAGCGCGTCGGCCCGACCGTCCTTCACTTCCTCCAGGGCAACGCGAACCTCGTCCTCGGGAAGGCCGTGACGTGCGAGGTCGATTGGACGCGCAGGCAAAACCTGATGCGGAACCACAGCGGGACCCACATCGTCCTCGGCGCGGCTCGGAAGGTCCTTGGGAACCACGTCTGGCAGACGGGGGCACACAAAGCAGAGTTTCTCGCCCGCCTCGACCTCACGCATTACGACAGCTTGACGGATGCGGAGATGAAGAGGATCGAGGACTTTGCAAACGAAATCGTGCTAAGCGATGCTCCCGTCCGGATTCGGAACATGCCGCGAGAGCAGGCGGAGACGAAGTATGGGTTCCGCCTGTACCAGGGCGGCGTCGTCCCCGGCGGAACACTCCGCGTCGTCGAAATCCCAAAGTGGGACATTGAGGCGTGCGGCGGGACTCACGTCGCCCGGACGAGCGAGGTCGGCGTCGTGAAGCTCCTCCGGTCGAAGCGGATTCAGGACGGCGTGGTCCGGCTCGAGTACGTTGCGGGCAAGCCTGCGCTCACGGAGATCCGAAACCTCTCCGACGCCGTCGACAAGGTCGGCGTGGCACTGAACGTCCCGGTGGAGCAGGTGCCCCAGGCAATCGAACGCTTCGTCTCGGAGTGGAAGGAACTCCGGAAGGAGGTCGAGCGACTACGAGCCGCCGCCGCGGAGACTGCCGTCGCGGACCTCGTTGCCCGTGCCGAGGACATCGCGGGTGTCAGACTCGTTGTCCATCGAATCGACGGAGAGATGAAAGACCTGTTACCGCTGTCGAAGCAACTCGCGGACGTGTCGAACGTCGTTGCGATCCTGGGAGCCGCGGGGGACACGGCGAGCCTTGTTGTCGCCCGCGGCAACGACGCGAAGGTCGATGCAGCGTCCGTCCTCCAGCGCGTCGTCGGCCTCCTCGGCGGAAAGGGGGGCGGGAGCCCGGAGTTCGCACAGGGGGCGGGCCCGAAGGTCGAGGCCCTCGGGGACGCGATCGAGGCGGCCCGCCGAGAGGTTCGCACCCTCCTGACCGCGAGCGGATGAGATGGCGTTCCAAGCGCTCCGGGAGCGCTGGCGGGAGATCGTCGAGATTACGAATGTCGGCCCTATCGCCCGCCGCTACTTCGTGATCGGCGCATTTGACGGAGCCCTCACGGTTCTCGGGATCGTAATCGGCGCGGCGACGACGCTCGAGGACGCTCCCGCAAGCTCGCAGTTCGTCGTGATCGTGAGCTTCGCGGCGGCCGTCGCCCTCGCAATCAGCTCGACCGTCGGAGCGTACGAGGCGGAGCGGGTCGAGAAGAAGATGCGAAGCCACAGCATCGAACGCGCGATGCTCGTGGAGCTGAGCCGGGAGCACAAGAGCGCGTTCCGGGCCGCGGCCCTCTATAGCGCGGGCGTCCATGGAATCGCGCCGATGCTCGCTGCCCTCGTACCGATCGTCCCGTTCCTCGCGATGCCGTTCCGGTCGGCGGCCCTCGCGGCGACCCTGCTGACGCTCACGTTCCTCTTCGGCCTGGGAGCGTACCTCGGATCCATCGTCCGCGAGCGGATCGTGTTCACCGGGCTTCGCTTCGTCGCGACGGGTCTGGGCACGGCGTTCCTCCTCTGGGCTCTGGGGAGTGCCGGCTTGCGGATAGTTCCATGAATCGAAGCCGAGGGCTTTTATAGCGAGCTCAGTTAGGAAGGTTCGTAGATGCTCGGGGTCGATGCGGAGATGGAGGGCCTTCGGACCTTCGTCTCTCGCCATTTTCCAGTCACACAAATCGTCGTGAACCCGTTCGCGATCACGTTCCATGTCACGCCGGATCCGAACCGGCTCAACGAGAGCTTCGACGCGCTCCGCCAAGACCTCGGGCCGCAGAATTACATTCCCTCGATCGTGTACGAGGGTGGCGCGTACCTGATCCACGTCCAAAAGCGACAGGAGGCGAAGTTTCGCGGGGTCCACGTGAACCTCCTCTTGCTCATCGCAACCGTCGGGACGACGTGGGTCGCGGGCGCGGTGAACTGGGGACTCTATGCGGACGTCTCATTCACCTCCCTCGAGGCGTTCGTGTTCGGCTTCCTGAGCTTCACGGTCCCCCTCCTCGCGATCCTGGGAGCCCACGAGATGGGGCACTACGTGATGGCAAAGCGCCACGGGGTCCGCGCCTCTCTCCCGTTCTTCATCCCGTCCGTCCCGATCCTCGGGACCTTTGGCGCGTTCATCTCGATGCGGGATCCGATCCCGAACCGGAAGGCGCTCCTCGAGATCGGAATCGCCGGGCCACTCGTTGGGTTCGCGATCGCCATCCCGATCTCGATCATCGGGCTGTTTCTCAGCGCCGCGGACACACGGCCGCCGATGATTGGCGGGGGCGGGGAAATGACGATGGGTTCTCTCCTCTACGCATTCCTCCAGGGCTTCTTTCCGGAGTCCCTCCTCGACCCCTTCCGCCGCCATCCCACCGCGTTCGCGGGCTGGGTAGGGTTCTTCGTGACCGCGATCAACCTGCTCCCCGCGGGACAGCTCGATGGCGGCCATGTCGCCCGCGCGGTCTTCGGCGAGCGCGCCCGCTACTTCTCCTGGGGCGCGGTGTTTCTGCTCCTCGCGCTGGGGGTCACGTACACGGGATGGTTCCTCTTCGCGCTCATCATCCTCCTCCTCGGCGTGCGCCATCCGCCGCCCCTGAATGACATCACGAAGCTCCGACCGTCCCGACGAGCACTCGGCGTGCTCGCGTTCCTCATCCTCATCCTCACGTTCGTACCGCAACCGTTCGTCGAGGTCCCCTCGACGTCGTCGTTCTCGTTCCAGGAGGCAACGCCACCGCACGACGCGATTACTGCGCTCGCTGAAACGATTCCCTCAGGGACTTCGAGGATCATCGAAGTGAACCTGAACAACACGGGAAACGTGTTCGTCCGGGTCCTCTTGGCCATTGACACGCAGAATCTCGAGAACTTCGGGTGGACGATACGGATCCAGAACTACACCCTGTTCCGCGGCGGCACCGCAATGGATGTTCAGGTGAGCGACCAGACGACCACGATCGGACTGAACGCAACGGAGTACGCGACTCTTCGAATCTTCGTGAACGTCCCGACGACGCTTACGAGGACATATCGGTTCGAGCTCACGGGCCAGATCGTGAACACCGATCGTATAAACAGCGTGATCGTGTCCGTTACGGTTCCTTGACGAACGCGCAGAACGTCCGCGTCAGGGATCGATGCACACGGAGTGAATGCGTCTCTTCGAGCCTGAGGAACTCTTGTCCGATCGCGATCGCCTCCTCCGACGGAAGGATCACGGCCGCGTAGCCGCCCGGCCGGAGGAGGGTGCGGAATGTATCGAAGGCACGGCGGTACAAGGCGAGAATCGGCTCGCCCCGCGTGGTTGTAGAGCGAGCGTACGGCGGGTCCGTGGCGATCGCATCGACGCGGGAGACGACTCGTTTCACATCCCCGACATCTGCCCGAAAAACCCGCGCCCTCAAACCATACTCCTCCAGAACCAAGCGCGTTCCAGTTACCATCTTTTCCTCGAGATCTGAGGCGAACACGCGCATGCCGAGGCGGTCCGCCTCGATCGCAATCCCACCGGTTCCGCAGAACGGATCCAAGAGGACCCCGTTCGACGGGCACCGCGACAGGTTCACGAGAGCTCGCGCGAACTTCGGATGGAGCGAGATCGGTTGCGAGAACGAACGGCGCGCGCCCTTCCGAGCTTCGAAAGCGGAACGCTCGATCGTGTGGCGCACCTCGCCGAAGAGGAACTGCCCGCCATGACGGAGGATTCGGAACTCCTGCTCCGGTCTTTCAAGGTCGACTCTCCCCGACTTTGCCATCACCGCCCCGACCCGTCGCTCGAGGTCGCGCGTTTCCTCCGGACGGAAAGGCCCACGGGCCCGGACGCGAAATCGACGTCCTCCGAGACGCTGCCGTTCCGCCGCCACGAGTATCTCCCGCCACGACCCGACCCGGATCACGCGGCACGCATAGTGACTCAGCGCCACCCGCCGCAACGCTTGAATCGGCGGCCGTTCCGCATCGACGATGAGCAGATGCGGGGAGAACGCGACACTTCGCACGACAACCCTCTCGGCCTCAAGAGCGGCGAGCGCATCCGCGCGCGGGAGCGTGGGATGCTCACCGGAGAGTTCGAACGCGACCCGCACGTCTCGCCCATCGGCCAGGCCGGCTTCAAGCCTCCGAACCGTCACGTTCAAGTCGGTTCCTGCGGTGCGAGGCGCGTGGCCCGGCTCCGGCCGTTCGCCCCGAACGACATCCCCTCGATCTCAACGATCGTTAAGGACGCGCTTCGCGAGAACTACCCCGCGACCCTGTACCTCGACATTTACAAGTGGTGGCGGGAGGGGTTCCTCATCGCGGAGGAAGACAACCAGGTCGTCGGCTTTCTCGCGGGCGTGAACAATGCCCCGCACAACGCCCGGATCCTAATGCTTGCGGTCCTCACGACATTTCGCCGTCGCGGGATCGGATCCGCGCTCATGGACGAGTTCCTCCGGCAGTGCGCGCTTCGCGCGCTCCGGACCGTGGAGCTCGAGGTCCGGCTCAGCAACGCGGACGCAATCCGCTTTTACAGCGGATACGGGTTTCAGATTTCGGGAACGCTGCCGAGGTTCTACACCGACGGGGAAGACGGCTACAAGATGATGCGCCACTTGTGAGGGCTCCACCGAAGGGTGATCGCATCGGCCGAGAAGAGACTGCCCTCGAACTCACCCGGAATCCGATCTCGGATTCCATCGGGCAACGATTGAGTGGCGAGTCGAGTCAACCATAGCCTTGGACGTCGTCGCTCGGATGGACGTTCCAGTAGTGGTACGGGGACGTTTCCCTCTGAGATGGCGTGATGTCCTGGCCGAGGCCCGCGTAATACGACCCGTATCGCTCGCGAATCTGTTCCTCGATCGAGCGGGCCCGCTTGGTCGCGCGATGGACGTGATCCGCCCCGATGAGAGGACTTCTCTCCGTCACCGCGAGGTCGCCCGCGGACCGGAGCAGCCCGCCAAGTTCTCGGAGGCGGAGGGTGAGGGACTTCTCCCGCTTGTCGAGATCCCGCGCTCGGCGCCGGGATTCCTCGATGAGTGCAAGCACGGCGTCTCGAGACGCGCGCGGAATCCGCTTGTCGACCGCAATTTCTTGCGCTACGAATTGGGCCATCTTCGCGCGGTTCTCCTCCGTGTCCGGCATTGCGGTCTCGACGAGGACCTCGTACCCGGACCCTGTGATCCGGGACCGGAGAGGCGAGAGGATGTGCGGAAGGTCCTGGATATTGCACGCGCCGACGAAGATGAAGTCGCACGGCACGTTGTCCACGCGGACACTCGCTCCCGCGCTCTGCGGGTTCCGTCCGCTGATCGGGAAGCGCTTCTCCTGCATCGCGGTGAGGATGTACCGCTGAAGATGTCCGAGCTGCGGGAGCTCGTCAATGAACAGGACGCCCTGGTGAGACTCGTGGATCGCGCCGGGAACGACCCGCTCGTACGGGGCCGTGCCGAGCTGCGGATGTCCTCCGTAGGGGTCGTGCCGCACGTCGCCGAGGAGCTCCGTCTCGCTCGCGCCCGTCGCGAGGACGAACGGCTGACGGTTCACGGGGACGAGGACCTTGAACGGGCTCGTCTTCTCCATCTCGCGGCGCTTCTCGAGCGCCTTCTGGTCGAGCACCCGAATCATCTCGCCCGCTCGCTCGTAGACGACGACCTCTTCCTGGCCGAACTGGCGTCGCGTCGTCGTCACCCGATCGCGCCCGCCGAGCTGGCCGAGCGTGACCTCGAAGATCCCGCCGAGGAGGTCCCCGAACGGATTCTGCGCGGCCCCCCCCTGGAGCGTCGTCTTCGGGCGGGAACACTTCGGGCATACCCGCTCTTTCGGCGACGAGTGCGTCCCGCAGCTCACGCACTTGTAGCCGAGTCTCTCCGCAACGTTCACGGGCGCCTCCTTCGGATCGATGAGGTCGCCCTCCGCCCCCTCTCGCTCGATCTGCTCCTTGAGGACATCGTCCCGCCGCTTCACTTCGATCAGGGGCCGCTCCGGGTTCTCCGGGTTGTGGACCGCGTGGATTTCCTCATCCGGCGGCGGCATGTGGAGCGCGAGCGCCTGGGCGATCATCGACTTCCCCGTGCCCGGCGGGCCGACGAGAAGTAGGTGGCGCCGCTGCATCGCAGCGAGGCGCGCGAGTTCAACGGCCTCATCCTGCCCGATCACGCGGGCGAGCGGGTCCGCGGGAATCGCGACGTCTGCGGTTGTCTCCATCTCGTCGAGGATGAATCCCTCGACGGCGCTCAGCGGCTTGTCCCGTGCGATGGCGGATCCCTCACGTGGGGAGGAAGTCCCCCTTCGTAAACACTTCGATGCCTGGCGGCTGGTTCGTGATCGTGCCCATCTTCATCCCGACGACGCTCTTGATGCCGATCTCCGAGGCGATGTCGAGGATCCTCTGGGTGATGATCCCGTCGAACACGACAGCCTTCGCCTCGCGGTTCGATCTCAGCGTCTCGACGAGGGAGCGCACGGGCACCTCTGCAGTCAGGGAGTCATCGTCCGCGAGGATCTTCGCTTTCGAGGAGCCCCCAATCTCGATCAGCATCTCGCGATACTTCTCGAGGCGCGGGGTCATCGCCCGGGGCGCGGAGGGCGGCGGAGGCATCGGCTCTTTCGGAACCATCGGCGCCGGGACTGACTCGACCGGCATCGCGGGCCGTTGCTCGGGGCGCGGGCCTCGCTCCTCTCGCGGCGGCATCTCTGGCCGGTCCTCTTCGGGCTTGTAGACCTGGCCCGAGAGGCCGTACATTTCGATGAACTGTTCCCCGGGAATCTTGTTCCGCAGGGATTTCATGATCTGTTTCTGTGTGAGCTCCTCGACCTCGCGACCGCGGGGGGCGCGAGCGATGAAGTCGACCTCCGCAACTTGCAGCAGCTCCCGGAGGATGAGGTCCCCACCGCGGTCGCCATCGACGAATGCGGTGACGACCTTCTCCTTCGACAGCTCCTGGACCGTTTTCGGGACGTTCGTCCCCTCGACCGCGATCGCGTTCTTGATCCCGCTCCGCAGGAGGTTCAGGACGTCCTGGCGACCCTCAACGATGATGATCGCGTCGCTGTCCGTGACGTTCGGGCCCGAGGGCAGCCGCTCCGGACCGAAGCTCACGATCTCGGAGATCTGCACGCTCGAGCGGACCTCTTCGAGGAGATCCGTACCGCTCGTCTTCGAATCCTCGAGCATCGCCCCCAGAATCTGGCGGGCTCGTTCGACAATCCGGTTCCGCTTCGTGACGCGGACGTCCTCGACCTTGTCGATGCGGATCGAGGCCTTGCACGGCCCGACGCGGTCGATCGTTTCGAGTGCGGCGGCGAGGATCGACGTCTCGACCTGGTCGAGCGACGACGGGATCAGCACGATCCCCTCGGTCCGCCCCTTCTTGCTCTGCACTTCAACTTCGATGCGCCCGATTCGCCCGGACTTCTGAAGGTCCCGGAGGTCGAGCTCCTCTCCCAGGAGGCCCTCGGTCTGACCGAAGACTGCGCCCACGATGTCGGGCTTCTCTACAATTCCCTCGGCCTCGAGGCGCGCCTGGACGAGGTATTTCGTCGTGTTCGGATCGATGTTCATTGTTTCTTGCCTGTGGGCACCAGCCGGAGGGCGTCTCGGTATCCCTCGATCCCATTCTACCCTGATAGGGGGGTCGTGTCTCGGAAGACTTCGTGCCTCACGTGGCCGTGAAACAAAGATCTAATGACAGGGATAGATGACACGCTCGCTGGCTGCGTTGTCCCGGGACGTTCACTGCCTCCGGGTCTATTTAAACATTTGGCGGCCGTTATTCCCGCGTTGACTCGCTGGGACGGCCGCGACGACTCCCCCTGATCCGGCGCGCCCTTCGAGTTCGAATGGCAGCCGATTTACGCTCCGCGTACCATTGCTTCGACAGCTTGCCATCCATTCGACCTGCCTCGACCCGACGCGCGAGACGCTCGACGAAGACGGCGAGGGACTCGACGTCCTTGATGTCCTTTCGGCAGAGGAACGTGAGCCGGGCCCGGAGCTCGACGTCGGGCCGCATCCCGTTCGCCTCGAGCGCATTGCGCAGGAGCCGGCAGAGTTGCCCACCCCGGCGGTCCCAGTCCGTCAGGACGATTGCCTCGTGGTGTCGCGCCCCGAGAGTTTCGACGAAGTTGAACACGGAGATTCCCGTGTTCAGGGAGAAGACCTCGCCCGACACGCCGAGCTCTCGAAGCGAGCGGAGGTCCCGCTCCCCTTCGACGATCACGGGCGCGGTGCGGTTCTCCTCGACGAGGTCGTCGATAACCCCCAGCAGTTCCTCGTAAATCTCCGCGTAATTCATGTCCGCGCTCGTGCGATTGCTGGAGACGGCTGCGGATGCGCGCCGGTCAGAAACGCATGACAGGCCTCGCAGCGCCCATCGCCGTCATCGAGAGGGGGCGGCCCGCGATAAGGATTGCGCGCCTCAGCGGTTCGCCAGCGTCAAATACCGCGCGCCCTATGGCGGCTTCGATGGCGGACGAGGAGGTGAACTTCGAGCGGGTGACTAAGGTGTACCGCGAGGAAAGCTCGAAGAAGTCACTCGCCCGTCTCGAACCCGAATTCTACGGGAAGCTCGTCGCGTACCTGCGCGGACTTGACACCCGCGCTACGGAAGAAGTCGCGAAGGCGCCGAACTCGCCGAAGGCGATGCTTCTTCAGGATGAACTCCGAAAGGTCGGGAAGAAACGGGAGCAGATCTTCCAGTACCGGATGCGGAAGATCGCAATCCTTGCGGCCGCAAAGGCGTCAGGGGGGGAGGCCGACGTCGCAGGTCTCGCGACTCCGGAGGTCGCGCTCTTCGGGGGCCTCGTGCAAATCCTCACGCGGATCCGGGAGGAGGCCTTCGGCGCGGAACCTCCCATGACGGCCGCGCGGGCTCCGCAGCCTACACCCGCTGCGCCGAAGGGTGTCCCGTCGTCGCCTGCGTTCCAGCGACTCGCGGAACCGCCGAAAAAAATCGCCCCTCCTGCGGCAAAGGACCTCGTCGTCGTCCATGTCCTCGAGGACATCCCGCCGTTCGCGGGGATCGACGCGATGTACCGACTCCGCAAGGAAGATGTCGTGACGCTACCGCGCGCGATCGCGAAGGTCTTGATCGACCGTGGGAAAGTGCGCGTGATTCAGACGACCCCGCCATGACGTCACGGTGACACGAGCCACAGGAAGATGAGCGCGCGGATAATCCCACCAATCACGTTCGCAATCACGAACGGGCTCCGCGAGATCGCCCGGCCCTCCTCGTTGAGGACGGAGTAGAAATAGTTCACCGCTGTGTCGCTCATGAACGGGATCGAAAGGAGGATGAGAAGGCCGACAACACCGGTCTTTCGCACGAACCCCTCGAGGGCGTAAAAAATCCGCCGTCCGATCCGACGCTGGTCGACCCACCGGACGAGCCACGGATTCACCTTGTGGCCGACGAAGAACACGGCGATCGCGCCCACGCCTTTCCCGAGACCGAGGGTGACCGCCTTAATCGCGGGCGAGATCTCCGTATGCAGGAGGAGAATCGGCTCGACAGGGATCGGGAGCGCGACGGCTGCTAGGGTCGAGTATGCGAAGAGGAGGACGAGGAACGCGACCTGTTCGCCGGTCTCGAGGCCGAGGACGAGCGCCGCGCTGCTGAGCCCGTCGATCCTGCCCCACCTCCGCGGCCCCCGCGATGGCCCGCACGCGACGTGAACGTTCCGGGGGATTCCCGCGGGAACCCGGCGGATGATTTCCACATCGCAAGCGTCGTTGAGCAAGAATTAAATAGCGCACGCGCGTATAGAAGAAGGCTCTTCGCGACCTCGGGGCTCTGCACCAACGAGAACGGCATTCCCCTTTTCGTCCGCGAAGGCGTCCGTGCACCCCCCACGCGCGCGGGACGTTGGGAGGGGAAGGGTTGAGAACGCTGGAGGCCTCCGGCCGATTGCACAGCGCTCGTTGACGCCGATCACATGCATTCCTGGACGTGTGCTAAGCCGATAGGTCAGCGGCTAACTCGCTGTCTGGGGGATGGCTCGGCTCGGGCGCCGATGAAGGACGTGCCAAGCCGCGATAGTGCGTCGGGTAGGCGCAAGGAACCTGTGATCCGACGATCTCCGAATGCGACTTCGTGGCCGAAAGGTCGTTCCGTAAGGAACGGGAACCCCCGGAATCGAAGCATCCTAGTACGGGGAGGAAAAGAAATCAATTGAGATGCCCTTAATAAAGGCGATCGAAACGGGCATTGGGCAAACCGAATCCCGCGTTGAAAGGCGCGGGAGATGTGGTGTTCGGACTCCGGCACACCTTACCTCGTCAACGCAAACTTCGGTGAAATGCCGAGGCCAAAGAGGGTGACAGCCCCGTAGCGGTACGCGGGGAAGGTGATTCGGAGTCTCCCGAGTAGCGTGCGTCGGATATCGCGCGTGAATCTGGGTGGCATTGACATCCAACCCTAAATACGTCCCGAGACCGATAGCGCAATAGTAGCGTGAGTGAAAGTTGAAAAGTACCCTTTGCGGGAAGTGAAAAGTGCCTGAAACCAGACAGTAACAGGCCGATACGGCGTGAAAGCGACGAAGTCCGAAAGGATGGAGCAGCGTCGTATTGTGCGTTTTGAAAAACGACCCAGGGAGTTCTGATCCACGGCGAGGTTAACCACTGGACGTGGGAAGCCGAAGCGAAAGCGACATGCGCGCAACCCCGCAAGGGGCGAGGCGCGTCGTGAGCTCGCGAGGAGTCGTGGGTGCGATACCCGAAGCCGGTCGATCTATGCCTGGGCCGGTCGAAGCCCTTCGAAAGGGGGGTGGAGGACCTAACCGATGTTGATGTGCAAATCACTCGGATGACCTGGGCATAGGGGTGAAAGGCCAATCTAGGCCGGGAATAGCTGGTTCCCCTCGAAACCAGTCGCAGCTGGACCTCGGACGAGGTAGACGGTGGGGTAGAGCGACTGATTGGGCGCTAAGGCGGAGAAATCCGTCGGTGCCCTGTCAAACTCCAAACCTGCTGCCACCGTAGACTCCGGGCGTCGGGCATCTGGGGTAAGCTTGGTGTCCGTAAGGGAAAGAACCCAGCCTGCGGTTAAGGTCCCTAAGTGTCGACTCAGTGCAACTTGCGAAGGGAGTCCGTGGTCTCAGACAGCTGGGATGTGGGCTTAGAAGCAGCCATCATTTAAAGATAGCGTAACAGCTCACCAGCCGAGATCATGGGCCCCGAAAAGGGACGGGGCTAAGTCGATCACCGATACCGCGGAGCACCGAAAGGTGATCTTGTAGAGGGGCGCCGTGCGCGGGAGAAAGCAGGGCCGTGAGGTCCTGTGGACCGCGTTCGGACGAGAATCCTGGGAGGAGTAGCAGCAAAGAGCGGTTAGAATCCGCTCCGCCGAAAGGGCCAGGGTTCCTCGGCAATGTTCGTCAGCCGAGGGTTAGTCGGTCCTAAGTGTTCCCCTAACCGAGGAACGCGAAAGGGTAGCTGGTTAATATTCCAGCACCGTGCGGATCCCTGCTTGGCACCTGACGCATCGGGGTACGCTGAACGTCTATACGCCAATTCGTTCAAGCGCCGAAGTCCGTGGAGAGCCGTAATGGCGAGAAGCGGATGAATGCGCGAGTAGGGCGCAAGCCTTCAGCCGATTCCCTGGTGCCCGTGAAAAGGGTGTCAAGGTCAATCCGTGCGTCCGTACCAAGAACTGACACAGGTGCCCCTGGGTGAGAAGCCCAAGGCGTGTCGGCGTGAATCTAGGCAAGGGAATTCGGCAAATTAGCCCCGTAACTTCGGAAGAAGGGGTGCCAGCCACGTCGGTGGCTGGTCGCAGTGACCAGGGAGCTCCGACTGTTTAATAAAAACATATGTGGCCGCAAGTTCGAAAGGATTTGTATGGCCGCTGAAGCCTGCCCAGTGCCGGTATCTGAAAGCCCGGTTCAACGGGACGAAGGACCGGTAAACGGCGGGGGTAACTATGACCCTCTTAAGGTAGCGTAATACCTTGTCGCTTAATTGGCGACTTGCATGAAGGCCCAACGAGAGCTCTACTGTCCCTGCCTAGAAGCCGGTGAAACTGACTTACTGGCGCACAGTCCAGTACCGTCCACCTGAAAGCGAAGACCCCGTGGAGCTTTACTGCAGCCTGTCGCTGCCGTATGAGTTTGGATGTGTAGCGTAGGCGGGACTCGTTACAGGGCCGGCCGCTAGGTCGGTTCCGAGAGACCGATGAAACACCGCCCTTCTGGGTTCGTACGGCTAACACTTACGAGTGGAAAACGGTAGGTGGGCAGTTTGGGTGGGGCGCCACGCCCTCAAAAAGATAACAAGGGCGCCCAAAGGTGAGCTTAGGAGGGTCAGAAATCCTCCGATAACTGTAAGGGGAAAAGCTCGCCTGATGTGGACTTGCCTAACGAGAGTCCACGACACGAAAGTGGGGCCTAGCGAACCAATGAGCCTCATTAATGGGGGCCATTGATGTCAGAAAAGTTACCCCGGGGATAACTGAGTTGTCTTCAGCTAGAGTTCCTATCGACCTGAAGGCTTGCTACTTCGACGTCGGCTCTTCCTATCCTGGTGGTGCATGAGCTGCCAAGGGTGGGGTTGTTCGCCCATTAAAAGGGATCGTGAGCTGGGTTTAGACCGTCGTGAGACAGGTTTGTTGCTTTTTGGTGGACGCGTTTTGGTGCCTGAGGGGAAGGACCCTTAAGTACGAGAGGAACGGGGGTTCGGCGCCTCTAGTGTATCGGTTGTCTGGCAAGGCATTGCCGAGCAGCCACGCGCTAATGGATAAGAGCTGAAAGCATCTAAGCTCGAAGCCACCCTCAAGACGAGGCACCTTACCGTCGTCCTAATCGAGGACGTTGATAGGGCGGGGGTGTACGGCGGAAGCCTTCGGGCGACCGCCTCAGCCCGGCCGCTACTAATCGCGGTAGTCGCGACAGCACCTAACGGCTGTGCAAAGACGGCTTAGCCGTCAATCAGGGTGCATATGATCCCGTGATTTTCCCGCGCATGTCATCCCGCCGAGCGGAGCCGCTGGCGAGCGGAAGAGACCGCCACGAGGACGACAAGGAGCGTTGCACCCGCGACAAGGGCTGCGGTCCACAACGCCATCGCACCGCTCGTCGCATTCGCGATTGCCCCGGTGAGCGGCGCTCCAACCGCCACGCCCGCGACGAGGATCGCATAGAAGGTTCCCGTCGCGAGCCCAAGGAAATCCGCATGGGCGGACTTCGAGACGAGCGCTGACGACGAGGGAAACACGAGGCCGTGCCCGAGGCCGAAGAGAACCATGAGTCCGACGAAGGCCGTGTATGAGGGCGAGAACGGCAGTAGGGCGACGGCCGCCCCAATCGCTCCGAGACCGAGCCCGCATGGAATGGCGGGACCGAACCGATCCGCAATCGCACCGCTCGGATAGTGCACGACAATGGAGACAACCGCGAAGACGAGGAGGGCGATCGCGAACCGGGCGTCGGTGAGCTCGACCGGCGGGCCTTCGAAATACTGTGCGATCGTCACGAGGGCGCCAAGAAGAAAGTAGAGCGCGAAGATCGCGGCATAGCCTGCGAATGGGTACGTAGAACGCAGGAACGCGAGGAACGCGAGGCGATCGAGCGGCGG
>Ga0209342_10000621_pt1 | contig 41374 bp, 38 predicted proteins | sample RifCSP16_2_FD_184023 | JGI IMG/M metagenome (GOLD analysis project Ga0209342, IMG submission 184023) | Soil microbial communities from Rifle, Colorado - Rifle CSP2_sed 16_2 (SPAdes) (version 2) | ecosystem: Environmental > Terrestrial > Deep subsurface > Rock core/Sediment | place: Rifle...
TCCTGCCGTCGGGCGCCTCGGCCACGTCGAAGCCCTGCTTTCTCAGAAAGCCCCCGACCAGCTCCCGCTGGGCCGGCTCGTCGTCCACCACCAAAACCCTGAAGGTGTCAGACACGGGTGTCAGACACGCGAGGCCTCGACACGCGAGGCCTCGAGCGGGAGGATCACGCTAAACCGGCTGCCTCTGGCGGGCTGGCTCTCCACTTCGATCCTCCCGCCGTGATCCTCGACGATCCTGCGGGCGATCGCGAGGCCGAGCCCGAGCCCCTTGGCCTTGGTTGTGAAGTACGGATCGAACACGCGCGGGAGCGCCTCGGGCGGGATGCCCTGGCCTGTGTCGGCGACGATGAGCCTGAGTCCCTCACGCGCTGGTTCCGCCTCCAGCGTGAGGGTTCCGCCCCCGGGCATGGCCTGGAGCCCGTTCAGGATGAGGTTCAGCATCACCTGCTTCAGGTGGTCGCGGTCCGCCACGACGGGGGGAAGGTCCGTCGGAACCGAAAGGATCACGTGCACGCCGGCCGACCTGGCGTCGGCCTCCACCAGCGCCGCCAGTTCTCCCAGGAGCTCGTCCACGCGCAGGCGCTCGGGCTTGAGAGGGAGCGGCCGGGCCAGCGAGAGGAACTGCTCCACGATGGCGTTGAGCCGCCGGACCTCTCCCTGCATGAGGTCGAGGAAGCGCCCGTACTCCGGAGCCTCAGCCGGCCGGAACTCGCCCCGGAGGCGCTGGAGCCCCATCGAGACGGCGTTGAGGGGGTTCTTGATCTCGTGGGCCAGGGCGGCGGCCATGTCTCCCAGGGAGGCCAGGCGCTCGCGCCTTGTCATCTCCGCTTCCAGGGCCCGGCGCTCGCGCAGGTGCGAGTGCTGGGTGTAGAAGATCACGCCCATTCCCAGGACGCCGATGGCGACCGCCGCCAGCCCCAGGATGATGATGGAGCGGAGGTCGCGCCGCCAGATCTCCTCGGAGGGCGCCAGGGAGAGGTCGATTTTCAGGACGCCCAGCGGCGAGTCGCCCAGCAGCACCGGCGTGACCACCTCGTACACGCGCCCCTTCCCCTCGGGCTCGACGATCCGGCTGAGTGGTTGCCGCGTGGTCTGAATTTGTTTCAGACCCTGATCGACCTCCCGCTGGCCGACCCTCCGCGGGTCCGTGTGGGCCATCACGATCAGCTCCCGGTCCAGGAGGGCGACCGACACGATCCCCGGCTGGCGGCCCAGCTCCTCGATCTGGCGCTGGACCCCGATCTCCTTCCTGAAGTTCAGGATGTAGTCGGCGTCGGCGTGGACGGCGATGATCCCCGGAAAGCTCCGCGCCCCCACGGCCACGCCGAAGAGGCTCCCCTCCCAGAACTTCCGGTCTTTCAGCGCCGGCGGAGCGGCCTGCTCTCCGGGCGGCGCCCAGCGGCGCCCCCACATGTACAGCATCATCTCTCGCATCTCGCGGCCGGACTCGGGAAACTCCCCCTGGCCTCGCAGCATCATTCCCATCATCCCGCGGGGCGGGGGCGGCGGGGTGTAGGGGCGTCCTTCGAGGTCGAGCAGGTCCACGCGGTGGAGGCGGTTCATGGCGCTGATCTGCTTGAGCCAAGCGGCGTCGAAGGGCCTCGACGCGAGGAGCTGGTCGATCAGCCGGGCGTTGTCCAGGAGGCGCTGGCCGATCATCTCCTCCAGGAGGGCGTTGCCCTGGATGGCGTTCCTGCTGCTGACCTCCAGGACCTCGGCGAGGGCCACGCCCTTCTCTTCCACTTGGCGGATCAGATCCCCCTGGAGCCGGCGCGCCTCGGAGAACGCATAGACGGCCACGGCGGCCAGGAGGACGAGGACGGAGGCCAGGAAGTAGCCCGGCGGGAAGAAGCGCTTCATGGAGGCACCACTGCTGCCATTCTACCATCTGCCCCGCTGTACCCTCTCCCCCGGGCGGGGGAGAGGGCAGGGTGAGGGGGAGAGGATTAAGGTGAGGGGGTCGAGGAGCTTATGCGCCGTAGAGGATCGCGGGAACGAGACGGCGCTGGACCGGGTCCACGGCCAGCCCAAAGCCCTCCAGGGTGTAGGCTCCCAGGACTTCGAGATCGCCGCCTTCACCGAAGAGACAGAGCGTATACATGGTCCGTCCCTCCAGCGTGATCAACACCTCGGCCGCACCCCGCTCCACGGTCTTTCCCTCGATCGTGAGGATTCGGCGTCGTTCGCCTGGCTCGATTCCCAGCCGCCGAAGAAACGCGGAGGAGACCCACGTGTAGGCTGACCCCGGGTCCACGAGGAGCTTCGTCGGTTCCTTGCGCTCGGGCTCTCGCGGGGAAGCGAGAAAGGCTTCCACGAAGAATGTTCCCATATGCCCTAGGCTAGACTCTATCAGAGGACAAGGAAAAGCGTCAACAAAGCGAGGGTGTCTTGTAAGTGTGACACCCTCGGGGAGACGACGTGAGGCGTGCCTACTTGAAGCGGAAGCCGAGCGTCAGGGCGACGATGTGGGCATCGTAATTCTTCAGGTCGTTGCCAAGCCAGATCCCTCCACGCGTCACGGCGGGGGTGAAGGGGTTGAGCGTATCCGTCCGCCAATCGTGCTTCTCGAAGGCCTCGAAAATATAGCCAACCTTTGCCGTCCAGTTCTTCCAGAAGTGGTATTTGAGCGCGGTTTCCACCGCCATGAGGCTGTCCTCGAACGCCGGAAAGCGCCGTGCCGTGGCGGCGATCCGTTGGGCGGCGGTCCCGCTCGCCGGCGATACGGGGTTCCGCGTATGAACCGTGCCGAGGGCGTACGAGTAGTTGCCGGTGGCGGACCAGTCGAGCACTTTCGGGATCAGCGTGACCTTGAAACCTGCGTGGAAGGTCTCGACGGTGTCCGTGTTGTTGGAGATCCACTCGAAATCGGCGAAGTCGAACGTGGTCGTGCCGGTCACCGGCCGGTAGCGCGAGCGCTGCTTGGCGAAGTTCGACTCGTGGACATACCCGGCGAAGAAGGAGAGCCGCTCCAGGGGCGTCCAGTTGACATCCATGCCAGCCGACCAACTGATCTCTCGCTGGAGGCCGAGCACCGACCGGATGTAGTCGTCGTGGCGGTAGCCCGCGGTCGGCGTGATGGTGAGGGTATCGGTCGGGGTGAACTGGAGGAGGAGGTCTAGGCGCTGGCGGTCGCGCTCGCCCTGGTCGAACTTCCTGAGCAGGGCGGTTTGTCCTTGCGACAGTGCGGCAGCGTCTTCCAGGACCGTGTGCTCGATGTGGGCGTGGGTGTTGTAGAGATTAATGCGCCGGAACGAGGGCACGTACTTCGCTCTCACGAGGAGCCAGTCGAACGGGGTCAGGTCCAGGACGGCCTTGCCAAAGAACTCGTCGCTCTCGGGGACCTCCCGGTGCTCGTTGCGGTCCCAGCGCTCCCAGCCGGCCCCGAGGGTGAGCGCCACCGGCTGGATGATTCGCCACCGGGCGTCGACGTCGCCATTCTGCTTTCTGTAGCTCCAGCGGCCCGGCCTACGGACCTCCGCCACGATGGTGGAGTCAGTTTCCACGGTGGCGGGGAAGGCGATCACGTCGCTCTTGTCCTTGTAGTCATAGAGCCGGTACTTCAGCGAGAGCGTCAGGGGTGGGAGCGGCCGGCTCGTCACGTTGAGGTTGTAGAGGAAGATCTGGACGTTGCCGTTCAGGCCGCTCTGCGGCAGGGCGAGGTCGACCGGAGCAGCGTTGAACACGAGGGGGTTCCGCGTATGAGGGAGGAAGTCATCGTTCTGAAGCCGGAGGCTGTATGAGAAGTTGGAAGTCACGCGGGTGCGCCACCAGGGCAGATTGACCCCCCCCGCCAGGCTGAACGTATGGGCCGTGTTGTCGGGAGGAAGGGACATGCGGCCCGCGGCGGACGCGGCAGCCGTGTCCGCGGCCACCGAGGGGTTGTCCGCGGTGAGCGAGCTCACGGAATTCTCGAAGAGGGAGAACGTATAGCTGAACTGGAGCTGCCACTGCTCCCGCGCGATCGTGGCCTGGAGTCTCATGTCGTGGATCGTCTGCTCGATCGGCTCCAGCACCTCGATGAAGTTGAATCCGAACGGCACCCCCATCGGGCGGTCGCCGTCCTTGTTGATGCGGGTGTACGTGGTCTTCAGCTCCAGATCAGGTGTGGGCGTGAGCCGGAAGAAGATTTGCGACGTATCCCAGCGGGTGCTGATCTCGTCCAGCTCCCGCGCCGTGTTGTAAACGTTCCCCTGCGCATTAGTTGGACGGGGTACCGGCAGGGTGAAGACGCCGCGGGAGGTTTCCCTGGCGAGCATCCGGGCGTTGGTCGAGAAGATGTGGCGGAGCTGGTCCCAGTCGAAGCCGAACTCCCAGAGGCCCAGGCGGCCTGTTCGAAGGGAGAACTCCTGGTCTTGCTGCCCCCACTTGGAGCCATCGAATTCGAAGGAGTAGCTCTCGTCGGGGCGGAAGAGCCTCAGGTGGAACCGCTCCAGGTACGGCAGCTGGGGCAGGTCCCGGTACTCCTCGAACTTCGCCGATTCCCTGTCGGAGGGCCTATCGCCGTAGAGGCGGACCCCAGCCTCGATGTCGCCTTCGACGCCCAGCCCGAACATCTGGGTCTGGGCCGACGCGGGCGCCGCCAGGCCCAGCACTACCAGAGCTGCAGCGACCAGCCGTGCTGTTCGCGTCGCCTGCATGGCGGTCTCCTATCGCTTAAAGGAGTTGCCCGACGGGTGATTGGAGCCGTGGATGTTCGCGTGGCAATTCGTGCACGAGCGCCCCAGGACGAATCTTGCGCTCTCGAGGCGTGTCCCGCGCGGTTCCGTCGGATGCCGCGACTCGATGTGGCACTGCTGGCAGAGGCGCGGCTTGGCGAGCTTCAGCATCTTCTCGTGGTTCGAGCCGTGGGGGTCGTGGCAGTACGCGCAATTCTCGTTGACGGGCGCGTGGACATAGAGGAAGGGCCCGCGCTTCTCAGCGTGGCATCTGTAGCACGTCTCGTTCGTGGAGTTTTCCCTGAGGAGGGTGGGCGTCACTGTGCCGTGAGGGTTGTGGCAGTCGGTGCAGGTCATCTTCCCCTCGCGGAGCGGCATGTGGGAGGAGCGCATCGTCTGGGCGCGCTTCTGGAGGTGGCACTGGCCGCAGGTCTCGATCACGGTTTCCTTGGCGAGCTGAAACTTCGGGGAAGCGTCCTCCATGACCCTGTGGCAGTTCGTGCACGCCACATCGCGCGACTCGTGCTGGCTTCCCTGCCAGAAGAGGCGAGCGCCCTTCTGGTGGCACTGGAGGCAGACGGCGTTGCGCTTCTCGACGGGTGTGGGGTCCTGCTTCGTGAACGAGATGAGGCCACCCACGCCCCTCCCCCCGCCCGCGTCGACGTGGGCCTTGCCCGGGCCGTGGCAGCCCTCGCAGCCCAGGCCCTCCTTGGTGTTTCGCGGGTGCCTGAGCATGAGGCGCCCCATCTTCGTCCTCGCGAACTTCTGGTCCAGCTCCTCGTGACAGCCCTTGCAGGTGTCCGAGCCGACGTAGCCGTCGGTGGCCTGAGCCGCCGCAGCGGGCTTGGGAGAGGCTTGCTGGGCCAGGGAGGATGAAGGAAACGCGAGGACGAAGAGGAGAAGCAGGACTCCGACGCCGCCAAGGATCCCCAATGGCCGACTCATGCGGTGCCTCCTCCAGCGACGATGAGGGCACACCTGCGGAAACCGCACTCGTAAAACTGCTTATTAGTCCAATTGAATCAGTTCAAAATCTCAGGCGGCGCCACTTTAAAGGCGGGGCCGATCCGTTGTCAAGAGAAAATGTTCACTTCCTCTACTTGGCCAGGGTCTTGAGGTAGGCGATCAGGTCCCGGATCTCTCCATCCTTCATCTTCGAGCCGAAGGGTGGGATGAGCGGGGATTTCCCGACGGCGGCTCCTCCCTTCTGGATGAGGTCGAAGAGGTACTGGTCCTTCAGCCCCGCCATGTAGGCCTTGTTCGTGAAGTCGTTGGGCTTCGGGTTGATTGCTTTAGCCGCGGGACCGTCCCCTTTGCCGGTGGGCCCATGGCAGCCGGCGCAGTGCTTGGCGTAGAACTCCTTGCCCTTTGCCGGGTCCCCTTGCGCCAGCGCGACGGTCGGAAGCAGCAGAACGGCTACCAGGATTCCCGTGCCCTTCACGATCGCTCCGGTCATAAATGCTCTCCTTCTTTCAGGTTGGGGGATTTCCCCCAATGGGTTGGGGAAATTCCTCACTCCGCGTCCTCTTCGGATTTGTGGTTCAACCCGAACTTTTTCACCCGGTACCGGAGTTCATCCCGCGTGAGGCCCAGGAGCCGGGCCGCCCGAGTCTGGTTCCCCCGGGTCAGTGCCAGGGCCTGGCGGACGAATTCCCGCTCGACCTCCTCCAGCACGACACCGGTCTCGGGGAGCCGAAACGCCGGGGCCGGCAGAACTGCAGATGGGGCCAGCCCGCCGATTTCCGGCGGCAGGTGACCCGGCAAGAGATCGCCGGTGTCCTCCAGGATCATGGCGCGCTCGATCACGTTCCGGAGCTCCCGCACGTTCCCGGGCCACTCGTACTGGACGAGGAGGCGCTCGGCCTCGGACGAGAGGTGAGGGAGCCGCTTCTTGAACTCCCGGCTGAAATACCCCAGGAAATGGCGGGCCAGGAGCGGGATGTCCTCACGCCGGTCCCGAAGCGGCGGGAGGGTGATCGTGACGACCTGGAGGCGGTAATAGAGGTCCTTGCGGAAGGTGCCGCTGTCCACGGCCTGTCGGAGGTCCCGGTTGCTGGCCGCGATCACCCGGACATCCACGGTGATGTCCTTGGTGCCGCCGACCCGGCGGAAGCTCCGCTCCTCCAGGATCCTCAGCAGCTTGGCCTGGAGCCCCCCGCTCATGTCCCCGATCTCGTCCAGGAAGATCGTGCCCCCATGGGCCACCTCGAACAACCCCTTTTTTTGGGTCTTGGCGTCAGTGAAGGCGCCCCGCTCATGGCCGAAGAGCTCGGACTCGAGGAGAGTCTCCGGCATCGCGGTGCAGGCGATCTCCATGAACGGCTCCTCGGCGCGGGCGCTCTCGTAGTGGATCGCCTTGGCGAGGAGGTCCTTCCCCGTTCCACTCTCGCCCTGGATGAGGACCGTGGTGGCCTCGCTCCGGGCCACCTTTCGCGCCACGGCGATCACCTCACGGATCCCCCGGCTGGTCCCCACGATCCGATCGAAGTGGAACGGATAGAGGTGTTTTTCGCTGAGAAGCTGGACTTTCCGCTTGAGCTGGCTGGCCTCCAGCGCGTTGCGGATCGTGACGGCCAGGTTCTCGAAGTCGATGGGCTTCGGCAGGTAGTCGTAGGCCCCCAGCTTCATGGCCTCCACCGCCGTTCCGACGTCGGCGTAGGCGGTCATGATGAGGACCTGGAGATGGGGGCTCAGCTCCTTGATCTGGCGGAGCACCTGGAGCCCGTCGGTGTCAGGGAGCTTGAGGTCGAGCAGGATCAGGTCGGGCGGATCCTCGCGGATCGCGGCCAGCGCCGCTTCTCCCGTCGAGGCGCTGGAGACCTCATAGCCGCCCTTGGCCAGGGTCTGCTCGAGGGACCACCGGATCAGGCGCTCGTCGTCAACAATGAGAAGCTGGGAGCTCATGTATGCTCCTCCTCCGCGCACGAGCGCTCCAGGTCGAGCATGGTCGTGACGCCCACGTACGCAGTGCTTGCCGCGCGCCGGAGCGTCGGCAGGCGCCGGATCAACTGCTCGATCTTGCGGATCGCGGCCTCGGCTTCGGCGAGCGCTTCGGCCTTCTCTGGCTGGGCGATCCCGTCCTGCTTGAGAACTTGCAGGGCCCCCAGGACGCCTGTCAGCGGGTTCAGGATCTCGTGGTGCAGCCCTACCACGACCTGCCCCGCTGCGGCCAGGCGCTCCTTCTCCACGATCGCCCGTTGCTCCTTCACCGAGGCCTTCCAGACGATGAGCCCCAGCGCGACGTAGAGGAGGAGGCCCATTCCGCCGCCGGCCCCCCAGATCAGCCGCTGGGTCCGGCGGATTTCGAGGACCACCTGGGTGACGTCCCGGTAGGTCTCGATCACGCCGACCACGCCGGCGGCCTGAGGAAACGTGACGGGGACGTAGGCCTCAGCGGCAGAGCCCTTAAGGACCGTCGCCACGTTGCCCCTCAGGGCGTTCTCGAGGGAATGGTCGGCAGGAAAGGTCTTCCCGATGAGCCGCGGCTCATCAGACCAGACAAGTCGCCCCGTCCTGTCGTAGACCTTGATTCTGAAGATCCCCGGGAGCTCCTGGGCGAACGCCTCGAAGACCTTGCGCGCGCCGGACCAGCGGGGCAGATCGAAGTCGGCCGGGACGAGGTGCTGGCGCGCCTGGCTCTGGACCACGTTGACCGCGTGCTCTTCCTCGTGAGTGAGCACGTGGTGCTCGAAGAACCAGCCCACAGCCAGCCCGGAGACGATCACGACGGCGCTGATCAGCGCGGCGCTCGCGAGCAGGAACCCCTGGAGCCAGCTGAGGCGCGGCGGCCTCATGGCGCGATCCCACGGCTCGGCTTGGCCAGAGACTGCTCCAGGGAGGAGTCGGTCGCGGGCGCATCGTCGTGAGCCGGGGCCCGGTCCTCGGCAGGAACCGGAAAGACGATCCGAAACGTCGTGCCCTTTCCCACTTCACTTTCCACCGCGATTCGCCCGCCGTGCTGCTCGACGATCCGGGCCGCAATCGCCAGACCGAGCCCGGTGCCCTGGGCCTTGGTCGTGAAGAAGGGCTGGAAGATTCGGCGGAGGTTTTCCTCGAGGATGCCGACGCCGGTATCGGAGATGGCCACCTCCACGACCTTCCCCTTGCCGATGAGGTTCTGGCGAAGGCAGGTGCCGACCGTGAGCTGGCCGCCGTTGGGCATGGCCTGCCGTGCGTTGACCAGGACGTTGAGAAGGGCCTGGTGGAGAAGGTTTGGATCCAGACGCAAGGGCGGGAGGCCCGGCTGAAAGCGCTTGAGGATCTCGATCCCCGTCCCGGATGACATGGGCAGGAACCAGAGGGTCTGCTCCACCACCTCATTCACGTTCAGGGGGAGGTACTGAGGTGTGGGAGGCCGCGCGTGCCAGAGCAGGTCGGTGAGCGTCTTGTTCATCCGGGCGATCTGGGACTGGATCTCCGCGAGCAGGGCCTGCCTGGGGTCGGCGTTGGGGAGCTGGCCGGCCAGAACGTGGAGGGCCCCCGAAACGCCGGCCAGAGGGTTTCTCAGGTCATGGGCAAGCCCGGCGGCGAGCTCCCCTACGGTGGCCAGCCGGTCGGACCGGATCAGCTGCTCCTGTGCCTCGGTCAAGCGATGCTGCTTCTCTTGGAGCTCCCGGTTGAGCTGCTCCACGAGGCGCCGCTCTCGGTGTTCGCGCTCGGCCAGGCCACCCATGCAGAGGCCGACCAGCAGGAAGAATCCCACGCGAAGGCCGAGATCGCTCAGGCCGATCGGTGGCGGCCAGCTATCCACGAACGGGTAGAGAAGGCCGGCCAGGAGGGCGGCGATGCCACCCGTCGCGAGGCCGAAGTAGAAGGCGTGGAGCGCGATCAGGACGTAGAAGGCGAGGTAGAAGCTGCTCGCCATCCCCCCCGTGATCCGCACGAGGACGAAGATGAAGGCCAGGTCGAGAACCATGGCGATGCGGTAGAGCAGCAGAAGCCGCCCGGGACGGAGCGCGTTGATGACGTAGAGGAGCGCGCTGTACGCGGCGAAGGTCAGAAAGAGCCACACGACCTGACGGTGGGCCTCGTGGTCGAAGGGATGATCCAGGGGGTGCACCATTCCCCAGACCGCGCCACCGAGGAGCGCCACGCCTCTGAGGGCTGCCAGCCAGCGATCCGCCGGGTCAAGGCCGGACCAGAACTCGGGCAAGCGGCGAGACGACTCGGTCACGAGGGGACCTCCTCTTGTTTGTAAGAGCCGGGCAGCAAGGCCTGTGCCACGGTAGATCCCAAAACCATGCCGCCGGGAAATTAGGTACTTAGAATGGCGAGGCCGGGGGGCTATTCGCTTCGGACGCTCCCGGTTGAGGAGAGTCCGCCTCACCTGTGGGGAATTTTTCCCACTTCCCTCAAAGCTTCGAGAGCTCCAGCTGAGCGAACCACCCGCTGAATGCTGAGATTCTGAGTGTTTGGCGGGTTGGCACCTGCCTTGCTGACCCGTGCTCTTGAAATGAAGTGGCTGGCAGTGTTGGGAGTGGTGGTCGTGGCCCTCTTGACGTGGGGCTTCTGGTGGGTCGAGCCCGCCGTCAAGCAGCCGATCGAATACCCGCACAAGATCCACGTCGAGCAGCTGAAACTTCCGTGCACGAGCTGCCATCAGCGGGTAGAGAAGGAAGCCGTCGCGGGCCGCCCTCCGACCGCGCTCTGTCTTGCCTGCCACTCAGGAGGAGAGACCGAGAGCAACGAAGTAAAAAAGATCCGGGCCTTCGGGGAGAAGGGCCAAGAGATCCCGTGGAAGCGCGTCTGGCGGCTTCCCCCCCATGTCTTCTTTCCGCATCGGACCCACGTGGTGGTGGCGAAGTTGAACTGCCAGACATGTCATGGGGCGATGGAAACCCTTGATCGGCCGCCCGCCCGCGCCCTCAAAACGCTCACGATGAACGACTGCATCGGCTGTCACGAGCAGTGGGAGGGCCCCAAGGAGAAGGGAACAGGAGTGGTGAAGGTAGCGGCAAGGCGCGTCTCCACTGACTGCAACGCCTGCCATCGCTGAGGGACACGATGCGAGTCACGCGACGGGGATTCTTTCAAGCAGCAGGCGGAACGGCCGGGGCCGCCGCCCTGATCAGGGGCACGCTGGCCAAGGCCCAGCAGGCGGGAGAGGATCTCACACGCTGGGCCACTCCCGAAGAGGTCCCGGTCCCCTCCATCTGCCAGCAGTGTCCGGGCGGGTGCGGTCTCATGGTCCGAACGCTCGACGGCGAGGTGGCGGGGCTCTCGGGGAATCCCCTCCATCCCATCAACCGGGGAGCCCTCTGCCCCAAGGCATTCGGGGGGCTTCAGCTCCTCTACGATCCGAACCGCCTGAAGGGGCCGATGGCGCGCGACGGTGAGCGCGGGCGCTTCCGCCCCATCGGATGGGACGAAGCCCTCTCGATGCTGACCGCCCGGTTGGCCGACCTCAGAGCCAAGGGTCTCTCTCACACGGTGGCGATCCTGGGCGGGCAGTACCGCGGCTATCGGGACACGCTCTGGAAGCGCTTCGCCGAGGCATACGGCACTCCGAACTACATCCGGGTTCGCTGCTTGCCGCCGGAGAGACCCGCCCTCGCTCATCAGCTCATGCAAGGGGTGACGAGCCCCCTGGGCTATGACCTGGGGGAAGCCCAGTTCATCCTGTCCTTCGGGGCCGGCCTCCTGGAGGCCTGGCTCGGTCCGGTCCATGTCTCCCAGGCCTTTGCGCGTTTGCGTCGAAGCGGCGAACGTCCCCGCGGCAGGTTCGTCCAGGTGGATCCACGACGCTCTCCGACCGCGGTCAAGGCGGACCGGTGGGTCCCCATCGTGCCGGGAACCGACGGGATCCTCGCGCTGGGGATCGCCAACGCCCTGATCCGGGAGGAGCTCTACGACAAAGAGTTCATCGCGCAGCATACCTTCGGCTTCGAGGACTGGGTGGACCAGCGCGGTGCCCACCACGAGGGGTTCAAGAATTTCGTTCTCAAGGAGTACGGGCTCCTCGCGGTGTCGGCGGCCACCGGAGTCCCCGTCAGGACCATCCTCGAGGTCGCCCGGGACCTGGGGACGACGAAGCCCGCCATGGTGATCGGTGAGCGGGGCACCGCGTACGGTCCCGACGATCTCCACACCCGGATGGCCATCCACAGCCTCAACGCCCTCATCGGCAGCATCGGCGTCCGGGGCGGGCTCCTGATTCAGGGGGAGCTGCCGCTGAGCCCGCTCCGGCCGGTTCAGAAAGATGAGGCGGCAGCGCGCGCCCTGGAGCGCCCCAGGATTGACGGGGCGGGCCGGGGCCAATATTTCCTGGCCTCCGATGCTCCGCAGGCCCTTCCAGAGCGGATCCTGAGCGCGAAGCCGTATCCGATCAACGCGCTCCTCCTCTTTGCCACCAACCCGCTGGCCAATCATCCGGCGAAGGAGGCGTTCGCCAAAGCCTTCGAGGGGATCCCCTTCATCGTGAGCTTTTCGCCGTTTCTCGATGAGAGCTCGTCCAGAGCCGACCTGATCCTCCCCGACCACACCTATCTCGAGCGGTGGCAGGACGATCAGGTGACGCACCTGGCCGGCTTCACTTGCTTCAGCCTGGCCCGGCCGGCCACGGCGCCCCTTCACCAGACGCGCAACACCGCAGACGTGGTGCTTCAGATCGCCAAAGCATTGGGCGGGACCATCGCGAAGAACGTGCCGTGGCAGAAGTTCGAAGATTTTCTCCAGGAGCGGGCGCGGGGGCTCTACGAGGCCGGGCGCGGGTATGTGGTCTCTGCTCCGGCAGAGGAGTCGCTCAGGAAGATCCTGGAGCGCCAGGGGTACTGGACTTCGGAGTTCAAGTCGTACGACGAGTTCTGGGCCGCGCTCGGCAAGCGCGGAGCTTGGTGGGACCCCACGGGACTGCCCGTCAGCCTGGAGGCGCTTCACACGACACCGTCTCGGAAGTTCGAGTTCTATGCGAGCGGTCTCAAGCGGCTGGTGGACGAGGCCGTGAAACGGGATGGAACGGGCGAGGCCTTCGTCCAGGCGCTGGGGGGGCGGGACCGGGGCGATCTCCTCTATCTCCCCGCCGTGGCGATCCCTGCCGTGCGGGAGCCCGGCGCGTTCCCCCTCCGCCTCAACACCTATCGCCTGATGAGCCGGCCCACGGGGGGCGGGAGGAACCAGCCCTGGCTCCTGGAGCAGCCGGCGGTTCACGTCCGAGCAACCTGGGAAGGGTGGGTGGAGATCCATCCTAAGACGGCGGCGGAGGTGGGAGTGAAGGGCGGGGACTGGGTCTGGGTGGAGTCGGCCAAGGGGAGGATCAGGCTCAAGGCCAAGCTCTATGCCGGGACCCTTCCCTACGTGATTCACATCCCCCTGTTCGGCGGGGAGGGGCCGAATCCCAACGACCTGATCGCCAACGAGACTGATCCCTTCAGGGGCTTCGGTCTCCTCAACACCACCCGCGTCCGGATCCTCAAAGCGTAGGGTTATGGCGCGCTGGGGGATGGTGATCGACCTCGACCGCTGCACGGGCTGCCAGGCCTGCGTCATGGCCTGCAAGGCCGAGAACAACGTGCCCGCTGTCGGGGCGAAGGAGGCCGTCCGGGGGCGGATCATCAGCTGGATGCAGGTGCTGACGGAAGAGGACGAGGAGCACCCCGGCGAGGTGAAGCGGTTCCTCCCGCGACCGTGTCTTCAGTGTGATGACCCGCCGTGCACCAAGGTCTGTCCCGTCTACGCCACGTACCGGGACCCGGACGGGATCGTCGCGCAGATCTACGCCCGCTGCATCGGCTGCCGCTTTTGCATGGCGGCCTGCCCGTACAACGCGAAGTACTTCAACTGGTACCGCTACCAGAAGGAAGCCCCTGGTCAGAACCCCGACGTTTCGGTGCGCCCCAAGGGCGTCGTGGAGAAGTGCACCTTCTGCCATCACCGCCTCCAGAAGGCGCGGGAGCGGGCGTTGGCCGAGCGGCGGGAGGTGGCTCCCGGGGAGTACGTCCCGGCGTGCGCCGAGGCCTGCCCGGCGCGCGCCATCATCTTCGGGGATCTGTCCGACCCCGGCAGCGAGGTCTTTCGGCTGGCCCGGAGCCCCCGGGCTTTCAGGCTCCTGGAGGAGTTGGGGACCAAGCCGAAGGTGATCTACCTCACCGAAGGAGAAGGCCGTGGCTGATCCCGCCGACACCCGTGACGCCGCTCTGCTCGCTCCCATCGAGCGGACGGGGCGGGGGTTCTACTGGACCGTCGGCCTGCTCTCGCTCCTCATCCTCTGGGGAGCCGTCGCTTACTGGACGCAGTTCGACGAGGGGCTGGGGGTCACGGGCCTTCACCAGCCGGTCTCCTGGGGGTTCTACGTCACCAACTTCGTCTTCTTCATCGGGATCAGCCACGCCGGGACCCTCATCTCGGCCATCCTCCGGCTCTCGAAGGCCGAGTGGCGCCGTCCCATCACGCGGATGGCCGAGGTCATCACCGTGATGGTCCTCTTCATCGGCGCCGGTCAGATCCTGGTGGACCTGGGTCGTCCCGACCGCATGATGAACATCATCCGCTACGGCCGCTACCAGTCCCCGCTCCTCTGGGACGCCACCAGCATCAGCGCCTACCTGACGGCGAGCATGATCTACCTCTACATCCCCATGATCCCCGACATCGCCATCCTGAGAGACCGCGTGCGCAAGCGGAAGCTCCTGTACTCCGTCCTGGCCATGGGGTGGACCGGGAGCGAGCACCAGCAGAAGGTCTTGAACCGCGCCATCGCCATCATGGCGGTCCTGGTGATCCCCATCGCGGTCTCAGTGCACACGGTCGTCTCCTTCGTTTTCTCGATGACGCTCCAGCCCATGTGGCGCTCGACGATTTTCGGCCCCTACTTCGTGGTCGGGGCGATCTTCTCGGGGATCGCGGCCCTCATCGTGGCGATGCTCGTCTTCCGGAAGGCCTACGGGCTCCACGGCTACCTCAAGCCGATCCACTTCCGCTACCTGGGACAGCTCCTCCTGGTCATGTCGCTCCTCTGGTTCTACTTCACCTTCGCCGAATACCTCACGGCGTACTATGGGAACGAGCCGGAGGAGATGCACGTCTTCTGGGCCAAGTTCTCCGGCCCCTTCTGGCCGTTCTTCTGGGGGATGGCCGTCACGAATTTCGTCATCCCGGTCCTCTGCCTCGTGAGGCTGGGCCGCCACACCATCGGGAAGGTCCTCACAGCGTCCCTCTCCGTGACCGTGGGGATGTGGCTCGAGCGCTTCATCATCGTCGTCCCGACCCTGTCCAACCCACGGCTGCCCTTCGGGGAGGGAATCTACTTCCCGACCTGGGTGGAATGGGGAGAATTGGCGGGGAGCTTCGCCCTCTTCGCCCTCTTCTTCGTTCTCTTCACCAAGCTCTTCCCCGTCATCTCCATCTGGGAGATCCGGGAGGGGCGGGAGGTGGGGCTCAAGGAGGTCGAGGAGCGGCTCTTGACCTATCTGCCTGAAACGGCGGAGCCGCGACATGCCGAGCCCGAGCGGGGGTGGTGACATGCGCCGCTTGACTTCCGCGCCTGATCGAACGGTGAGGGCCCTCCAGTGGGGGATAGCCGCGGGGACCGTCCTCTTCATCGGGGCGATCATCCTGTGGATCACTCACCTGATCCGGACCGCCTGGCGGCTCGGGGACGTCCCCTCGGCCTCCATCGGGATCTCGCTGGTGGCGATCCCGGTATTTCTCACCGTCCTCGGCGTGGGCCTCTACGTGTTCTGGGGACTCCTGACGGATCGGAGCGAGCGATGAGCGGACGGCTCCGGGCTGCCTGGGCCGGGATCGTTCTGCTGGCGGTCGGGCTCGCGGTCGCTCCGGCCTTCGCCAGCCACGAGAGCCTTTCCGTCCTGCTCCCCGGCGATCCCCTGGAGGGGAGCCGACTCTTTACCGGGAAGGGGTGCCTCCGCTGTCACGCCGTTCATGGAGTAGGAGGGACCGCGGGGCCCGATCTGGGCCGGCGAGTCATGAACCGCCCGCTCCTCGAGATCGCCGGGGTGATGTGGAACCACTCCCCCGGGATGGAGCACGTCTTCCAAGAAAAACGGGTTCCCCGTCCCAGGTTCGAGCCGTCGGAGATGGCGAGCCTGCTCTCGTTCCTCTACTACCTCGGCTCACTGGATCCGCCGGGAGACGCGGCGGCCGGGGGGCGCCTCTTCAGCCAGAAAGGATGCCAAACCTGCCACTCGTTGGGAGGGAAGGGTGGGAACATGGGCCCCCGGCTGGACAAATACAGCGGCTACACCTCCCCCCTCTTCCTGACCGCTGCCCTCTGGAACCGCGGGAAGCCAATGGCCGAGGCGATGGAGAAACAGAGCATTTCCCGCCCGACATTCCAGGGAACCGACATCTCCGACCTCCTGGCCTATATCCGGAGCGCCGGTGGAGGAACGGAGCGCGTGTACGTCGCGCCGGGGAAGCCAAAGAGCGGCGAGGCGCTCTTCAGCAAAAAGCGTTGCGTCGAATGCCACTCGATCAGGGGCCACGGCGGAAACGTGGGGCCCGACCTCGGGATCACCCTCAAGGGGAGCCTCATGCGGATCGCCGGGTCCATGTGGAACCACGGCCCCAAGATGTGGGTGAAGATGGCCGAGCGCGGGATCGAGGTCCCGGGTCTCAGCACCCAGGAGATGTCCGACCTGATCAGCTATCTCTATTTCTTCCAGTTCATCGACCCGCCGGGCGATGTGAGACGGGGGTTGGTCGTGTACAAAGAAAAACGCTGCGGCACCTGCCACGCCCTCCGGGGCGTGGGCGAAAAGGTGGGACCCGACCTCGCGGCCGTGGAAAAGCTCGACACGTCCTTGGAGGTCATCACCGGGATGTGGAATCACGCCGCCACGATGGAGGAGGTGATGGTCGGGGCGAACGTCGCGTGGCCGATCCTCAAGGGAGGGGAGATGGCCGACCTGATCGCCTATCTGCTCCAGGCCCGCGGAGGAGCGCCCCGGCCGGCCGCGGCCAAGGGTCCCGAGCCGAAAAGCACCCGACGATGAGAAGCCGGCCCGAAGGAGGTACGCGATGAAATGGTCAACGGGATTGCTTGTGGTCCCCCCGGTCTTCGCCCTGATCGTCGCGGGAGCGGCGTGCTCGCTACCGACCGCGGCGCCGCCCGCGGCCTCCGCCAAAGTTGACTTGACCAGCGTCTCCCGGGGGGGACTGCTCTATGACAAGTGGTGGAAGGCCGTCCCGGGGGCGAGCGAGCCTAAAGAGAACCACCCCCTCTGGGCATCCCAGAGCACCAACAAGTCCACTGGGAGCGCGACGTGGCGCTGCAAGGAGTGTCACGGGTGGGACTACAAGGGCAAGGACGGCGCGTACGCCAAGGGACGCCGCTATACCGGCTTCCCGGGGGCATGGGACGCGGCTCAGAAGAAGACCGTCGCGGAGCTTGCCGCCTTTCTGGGGGACCCCGCCAACCGCAGGCACAACGCCTTCACCGCCTTCCGACCCGCCGACATCGCCGACCTGGCGAACTTTCTGAAGTACGGGATGGTGGACATGCCCAAGTACGTGGACTACGCCACCAAGAAGCCCATCGGCGGAGACGCCGCCCGCGGTCAGTCCGCCTTCGACAAATTTTGCACTCGCTGCCATGGCGCTGACGGGAAGAAACTGAACTTCGGCGACGACAAGAAGCCCGAGTACGTCGGGACGGTGGCCAGGGAGAACCCGCAAGAGTTCCTCCACAAGAGCTGGGTGGGCCAGCCCGGAAGCGACCCGGCGATGCCCTCGATGCTGGTGGTGGGCTGGAGCATCCAGCAGGTCGTCGACGTGCTGGCCTATGCCCAGACGCTGCCCGAGAAGTAGGCCTCAAGGGCGAAGGGGGTGAGACGGCTGTTCGTTGTTGGGCTTGTTCTGGTGGTTGGCGTTGGCCCTTCCCCCGCCCGTGCCTCAGAGGAGGCAAAGAACGCCGAGGAGGTGAGCCTTCCCCCGACCCTGATCACCGAGGGGGCCACGCCTGCGACCGAACTGGAGGCGACCTTCACGATGGCCAAGTCGGAGGCGGAGCGAGGGTACGGGTTCGGCTTCAGCAGCATCCAGTATGCCCCGATCCCATCCTTCGGTCTCAAGCTGATCGTCCCGTTCGCGGTCCGGGACCCAAGGGATTCCGAGCCCACGGTGGCAGGGATCGGCGATGTCAGCGTGATGGCGAAGTACGCCCCTGTGTTGCTGCCCGCTCAGCAGTTTGCCCTCTCGGGAGGTGTCACGGTGACCTTCCCCACGGGGAGCGAGCGGCGGGAGTTGGGCGGGCAGTTCGCCGTCGCACCGTTCCTGGCGGCCGGCAAGGGGCTCGGGCCGTTCAGCCTCCAGGCCGACGTAGCCTATCGCTGGCAGCTCAACCGGCCCCGGCCGGTCGAGCCGGAGGAGGAGGGGGAAGAGCCCGTGAGGCCTCACAAGGAGCACGGGGTCACCGCCAACCTGACGTCGACCTATTCCCCCCTGAGGTGGCTGGCGCTGCTCCTGGAGCTGAACAGCGTGACGCTGCTCCACCGGGGCGACCCTCTGAGCGAGCGGGTGCAGCTCTATCTCACCCCGGGCGTGAGCGTCGAACCGGCCGAGGGCTGGAATCTCCGTGCCGGGGTCCACCTGCCCGTGACGAGCGCCAGGGAGCTCGACTGGAGCCTCATCGTCATCCTCACGAAAGGATTCTAGCGAAGCGCGTTGCTCCTGTCGCGGAGCGGGAGGCGGGCCATGAAGTGGAAGGTTGTCGCGGCGTCCGTCCTGCTTCTCTGGGGTTCCCAGGCGGCCTTCGCCCAGTCGCTCTTCACCCCCACGCAGGATCCACTTGCCGGCTCACGCGTCTTCGGAGCCAAAGGCTGCGTCAAGTGTCACGCGGTCAACGGCGTGGGCGGCAAGGTCGGGCCTGACCTTGGCCGCATCCCGCGTCCCCGGTCGTTCTATGAGCTCGCCGCCGGGATGTGGAACCATTTGCCGAAGATGGCCGAGCGTATGCGAGAGCTCGGGATCGCTCGCCCTCAGCTGGACCCGCGGGAGACCGGCGACCTCATCGGGTTCCTCTACACGCTCGACTATTTTGATCCGCCCGGGAACGTCGAGAACGGCCGGCGGCTCTTCACGGAGAAGAAATGCATCGTCTGCCACCAGACGGGCGGGACCGGCGGGGTGGTCGGCCCGAACCTCGACTTCCTCCGGCAGTTCGGTTCCCCCATCCTGATCGCGGCCGAGCTGTGGAACCACGGCCCCGCCATGGCCGAGGCCATGCGCGCCAAGGGGATCGTGCGCCCCACGTTCAAGGACACGGAGCTTCGCGACCTGATCGCCTACCTCAAGGCCGCCTCCCAGGCCCACGCGGAAGAGCCGCTCTACGTCCTGCCCGGCCGCGCCGACGAGGGCCAGCGGCTGTTCATGGACAAGGGCTGCATCCTCTGCCACAGCGTCCGGGGCGAGGGCGGCCGGGTGGGCCCGGACCTGGCCGAGCGGGGTCTCAATTGGAGCCTGACCCAGTTCGCGGCGGCCATGTGGAACAAGGCGCCCGCGATGATGAAGGAGATGAAGGCAAGGACCATTTCAGTCCCTCGTCTCCAAGCCCGCGAGATGGCCGACCTCGTCGCCTATCTCTACTCGGTCAGGTATTTCGCCGACCCGGCCGACGCCCGCAAAGGCCGGGAGCTCGCGACGGCCAAGGGGTGCCTGGGCTGCCACTCGCTTGGAGGCACGGGCGGCAAAGTCGGCCCGGACCTCGCAAAGGCGAAGGGTCTCGACTCGACCGTGGCCGTCATCACGGCGCTGTGGAACCACGGCTTTATCATGGCGGAGCGCGCCGAGCGCCGGCAGGTCGCCTGGCCCCAGTTCCGTCCCGAAGAGATGGCCCACCTCGTGGCGTTTCTCCAGTCGCTCGGACGTGCGGAAGCGAGGTGACGGCACGTTTATCAGAGAGATGATGTGGCGATCCGTATCCGTGCGGGGGGCCCGTCGTCAAGGTCTATCCTCGCCGGCAGGAACTGCTGAACGACCCACGCGACGGTCCTGAGGTGGGGCGAGAGGGTCGGACAGGTGAAGGTGGAGACCCCCGGCGTGAGGGCGAGGAACGGGATCAGTTGGTCCGCCAGGTGGTCGTCCACCAGGGCGCCGGTGGCCAGCCAGGCCAGGAGCGGGTCCACCGCCTGGTCAGCCACGGCTTCGGCCCTGAGACCACGCCGTCCCAGCGCGGAGAACCCGGCCCTGCCCGGCACGGCGAGGAAGAGGAGCGTCCCCGGCCCTAGCGCTGTGGCGTCCACCTCGATGGCGATCTCGGCCGCGAGCCCCGCGGCCCCGAGCCGCTCCAGCGCCCGGCAGCTCTGGCGCTCGGCGATCGAGCGCGGTAGGCGGGAGACGGCCGAGAGCCCCCTGATCGTCACGGCACGGCCGCCGGTTTCCTGCGAAAACGGTGAGAGCCCGCGGGCTGGGACGACCGTCACCTCGACCTCTCCGCCTCCGGCCGGATACCAGCCCCAGCGCTTGAGGGTGAGGCGCGCTTGGACTCCGATCTGGCCCAGGGCGGGGAGGAAGACCTCGGTGAGGTAGTGGACGGGCGGGCTCCAGGGCACATGGGTCCCGCCGATCAGTGTGAGGCGGCTTCCCCTTGGCGCGAAGGCCAGCGGCAGGAGCAGGGCCTGGAAGAGCAGTGAGACCGACCCGGCGCTTCCCCGGATCGCTCCCACGTCGAAGCGGTAGGTGCCCCCCCTCAGGGCGCGCGGGACGAACGTCACCTCGGTCGAGCCGAGGGCGTCGCCCTCCACCTCGGCCTCGCTGATCGCGGCGAGGGCGCGGACCACGGTCAGGTGCTGGGGCCGGAGCCCGGGCTTCGGCCGCCGCTGCCGGATCCGGGTCACGCTCACGGGCGCGCACAGCCGCACGGCCAGCGACAGCGCGGTGCGGAGGATCTGGCCGCCGCCCTCGCCGTGGGAGCCGTCGAGGGTCAGCAGACCGGGTGCTCCCCGCGGATCAGCTCAGCCTGGAACTCCGGCATCCGCTGGAGCTCGGCCTCCACGACGTCCCCGATCGTGCCCTCCACGTCGGCGAGCCCCATCCCGGGCGGGAGGATCACCTGGACGCCCGTCCACGGGTGGTCCACCGGCTCGCCGATCCGGCAGGCCAGATGCACGTACACCTCGAGGAGCCCGGGGCAGCGGGCGTGGATCAGGCGGGCGAGGCGGTGGCTCAGGACGCTGTAGATCTTTCCCACGTGGGCCACGGGGTTCTTTCCCGGCGCCGCCTCGCCGCCCGTGGGGCGCGAGAAGGCGATCAGGCCGTTCACGCGGTTGCCGCGGCCGACCTGGCCCGAGTCCGCGTCCTCGGCGGAGGTTCCCGTCAGCGAGAGATAGACGCCTTCCGTGCCCCGGCCGGGACGGTCGAGGCAGTTCAGCCCCCACTCGATGGAAAACGGAGCGTCCCGGAAGCGCTCGGCGAGGGCGGCGAGCGCTTCGGCTTTCCGCCGGAAGTAGGCGCTCTCCGATCCGATCTCGCTGCAGAGGAACGGCATGGCCACCGTGAGGGCGAGGGTGTCGTCGCGGCGGATCCCGAGCACCTTGACGTCCTGGCCCGTGTCGTGGAAGCGCCGCTTGAACTCGGCCGAGTTCAGGAAGCGCTCCACCTGGAGGACGATCGCCTCGGTGGGGGAGAGCGGGGCGTAGCCGGAGGCGCCGGCGGTGTCGTTGGAGCCGAGCACCGCGGGGCCGTCCTTGAAGATCCTTCGGAGCTCCTCCGAGCCCGGCGCCAGCGCGATCCGGGTCTTGAGGTCCTTTCCGGGGCGCACGTGGGGCAGGTGGGCGGCCACCCACTCGTCCACGGCGAGCCGGGCCGTCTCCTCCACCGGGAGCCGCATGCCGTTGACGGTGAAGGTGGCCCGGTCTCCCAGGATCAGCTCGATGGGCTGGGTCAGCTCGCCCCAGCCGAACCCCTTGGCGCACTGGCCGGCGACCAGGAGCGCCTTGTCGATGTTGTAGTGGCAGATGGACCCCGCGCGCTCCCGGTACATCCGGTTGAGCCCAAGCGAGATCGCCTCGACCAGGGAGTCCGAGAGCGTGTCGGGATGGCCGAGCCCCTTGCGCTCGACCAGCTCGATCCGCCGCCGCGCCACCGGCGTCTCGCTGAGCGCCTCAACGACGAGCGTCATTCGAGGGCCGCTTCGGGAGCGAGGCTCCGGAGGAAGGCCGCCGTCGCCTCGGGCGCGGCGGTGTTGATGAAGATCCGCGATCCCATCTCGAAGCCCGCGAGCATGGTGAGCCGAGGCAGGATTTCCAGGTGCCAGAGGTAGAACCGGCGGTCCTCCTCTCCGGCGGGCGCCGAATGGACCACGTAGTTGTACGGGAAGGGGCCGAGCCCGCGCGCGAGGAGGCGAAAGGTGGCGCGGAGGACCTGCGCCAGCTCCAGGAGCTCGTCGTCCCGGACGTCCCCGAACGAGGGGGTATGGCGCTTGGGCATGATCCACGTCTCGAAGGGGAGCCGCGAGGCGAAGGGATGGAACACGCCGAAGCCCTCGGTCTCGAAGAGGACCCGCTCCTTCTGGGCAAGCTCGGCGTCGAGCAGGTCGCAGTAGAGACAGCGCCGGTTCATGTCCCAGTACCGGCGGGCCACGGCGTGCTTGCTCTGGATCCAGAGGGGGACGATGGGGGTGGCGACCAGCTGCGAATGCGGGTGGGAGAGGGACGTGCCGGCCTCCTCGCCGCAGTTCTTGAAGATGATGATCAGCCGGGCATCATTGGGCGTGCGGCGCAGCGCCCGGTACCGCGCGCGGTACGCGCCGAGGACGGCGGCGATCGCCTCGCGGGACATGGTGGCGAGCCGCGCCCCGTGGTCGGGGGATTCAACGATCACTTCGTGGTGGCCCTTGCCGGGGCGCCGCAGGAACATGCCGACGGGATCGCTGGAAACCGGCGCTGCCTCTTCGGCGCCCGGCGAGAGCGCGGGGAACTTGTTCGGGACCACGCGAACCGACCACGGCCCGTCCGCGGGCTCGCGGTAGAGCTCGCCGGGCGTCATCGCTTCGCGGCCGGGGCAGAAGGGGCAGGTCTCCCGCGGGGTTTCGCCGGCGGCGTCCGCCCTTCGGAAATCATGGGGGCGCCGCGCCCGCTCGGTCGCGATGATGACCCACTCCCCCGTGGCGAGGTCGAGGCGCAGCTCGGACATGGCGGACCCCTAGCAGGCCTCCGGCGAATTCCGGCATCCGCGCATCGAGGTGCCGGGCCAAATGACGAGCCAGACAAGGCCCGAGGGAGGAGCCGACCCGGAGCGTAACGACCACGCCGGCCTACGGCCGGACGCGGTGCCCGCAGAGGAACGGATCGGTGACGACCGACGCTCATCAATGGCCGAAGGCCATCCTTGGCGGGCACCCACGAAGTGGGTCGTGGCGAAGTTAGTTGGCACGGCACGCCCTAGGCGGGGGTGGCCTGGATCGCCTCCGCCCACGCGGGGTGGAACCGACCCCGCGCCAGCGTCGCCAGCACGCGGCGCGGATTCCCGAGGTCGCTCCATCCCACCCCGCTGACCGGCAGGACGGCGAGATTCGCCGGATGCCCCGCCAGCGCCCGCCGGGAGAAGTTCGTGGAGGGGATGCGGGAGTAGAGCGTCCGGATGGCCTCGCTCTCCATGAGGGTGTCGAGCGCCGGGGTGACGGCGGTGAACGCATAGTACAGGTCGGGGATGGCCCTGCGGATCAAGGTGAGGAGTGCCGGCCCCCGCGCCACCATCACGAAGCTGTTCCAGAGACAGCCCCGGGTCAGGAGCATCCGCGCGCGCGCGGCCGACGGCTTCTCCCAGAAGCGGCGGACCCGGCAGAGGGCCACCCGCTCCGGCGCGGGAATGGGCTCGGCGGGCTCGATCCAGCCGTACTCCACCTCGGGGCTTTCGGGTGCGATGCCCAGCAGGATCACGAGGTCCGGGCGCGCTCCGACGGCGGTGAACGCGGAGTCTACATGGGCCATGAACGCGTCGTCGTCGCTGACGTAGTGATCCGAGGGGAAGACGGCGACGGCGTCCGTGGGGCCCACCGCGCTGATGCGGAGCAAGCCGTAGAGGATCGCGGGGGCGGTTCCACGGTTCTCGGGCTGAACGACCACGCAGCGCGACGGCAGGTCGGCCAGGAGGGAGGCGTAGAAGCGTTCGTGAGCGCCGGTGACCATCACCAGGGTCTGGTCAGGAGGGGCCACCAGCGCGCTCCGCCGGCGGGTCTCGTCCAGGAGGGTCTCCCGGCCGAGGACCCCGCAGAACTGCTTGGGCCTCTCGTCCCCCGCGATCCTTCGGGTCAGGGGAAGGAGGCGTGTGCCTTCGCCCCCGGCGAGAATCAGACCCCACCGCCCGCCCATGATCTTCACTTCCCGAAACAAATCGAGTGTGCAATCCTGCTGCCAGCGAACGAGGACGGCCGGGCGAGAGGATTTCCTTTTCTCGATGCTCGGATGGGGAGCGCGGGGAGTCTGCCTTGAGCCGGTTCCCATGGGGACGGCGTACCCCAGTGGGGAGCCGACGGGACACCTCCGGCGCGCCGCAACCACGCCGAACTCTGTAGATTCAGACAATTCCGCGGGGGACGTCGTTGGCAGACACGTTGCACCACTCAAGGAGCGTCTACGAGGAACGTTTACGTCGAGGTCTGCCCATGAACCCGAACCTCAAGGAATTCCTGGCGTTGAGGGGGGCCCAATACGAGGTCGTCCCCCACCCCGATGCGTTCACCTCCCAGGAGCAGGCGGCAGCCTCCCACATCCCCGGCCGGTCGTGGGCCAAGGTGGTGATCGTCAAGGAGCGGGACGGCTACGTGCTGGCGGTGCTCCCGGCCTGCTGCGTCGCGGACCTGGACCGGCTCAAGGGCCTCATCGGGCACGGCCCAATCCGGCTGGCGAGCCTCGAGGAGATCCTGGGTGTGATCTCCGACTCCGAGCCCGGGGCGATCGCGCCCTTCGGAGGGCGCTACGGGCTCCCCGTCTTCCTGGACCGCGAGCTGCTCCGGGACCGGGAGATCGCGATGCCGGCAGGAGATCACCACACCGCGATCCGGATGCGCGCCGCTGAATTTCTTCGGCTGGCCGCCCCCCGGATCGGCGACTTCGCCGTCCACGAAAAGGAGAAACCATGAGTCACCCCAAGCGAGCGATCACGCGGGATATCCGCACGCGGAAACCCAAGCGCCCCGGGCGGGGGCTGGACGAGCTCGAGGCGCTCTCCTGGCCGGAACGGACGATCCGGGTCGAGGAGGTGATGGCGCAGTCGCCGCTGACCATCCCGTGGGACAGGACGATGGGAGCGGCGTGGAAGCTGATGAAGGACCGGAAGATCCGTCACCTCCCCGTGCTCGATGACAAGGGTCGGCTGGCCGGGATCGTGACCGACCGGGATCTCCGCCAGGTCATCTTCGAGCCCTCGATCCAGGAGCAGCTTGGGAACCTGCCCCGGGCGCTCAACATCCTCACGGTCAGGGAGGTGATGACGTGGGGGGTGATCACGGTCCAGCCCCAGACGGAGATCCGCGAGGCGGCCAGGATCATGCATGAGCAGAAGATCGGGGCGCTCCCCGTCGTGAGGGGGGACAAGGTCGTCGGGATGCTGACGGAGACCGACGTCCTGAAGGTCTTCGTGAAGGTGCTCGAGGAGGGCGTCGTGTCGAGGCCCGAGCGGTGGGGGCCGATCAAATGACGGAAGCCAACCCGTACGAGATGGCGCTTGCCCAGTACGACCGGGCGGTCAAGTACCTCCCGCTCAAGCGCGGGATCGAGGAGTTCCTGCGCGCGCCGAAGCGGGAGCTCACGGTCAACTTTCCGGTCCGGATGGACGACCGCTCGGTCAAGATCTTCACGGGCTACCGGGTGCACCACTCGACAGCCCGGGGGCCGACCAAGGGAGGGATCCGCTATCACCCGGGCGTGACCCTGGACGAGGTGCGGGCGCTCGCCATGTGGATGACCTGGAAGTGCGCCGTCCTGAGCCTCCCCTTCGGAGGCGCCAAGGGCGGCGTGGTGTGCGATCCGAAGCGCCTGTCCCTTCAAGAGCTGGAGAACCTCACCCGCCGCTACGCGACGGAGATCTCCGTCCTCATGAGCCCGGAGGGGGACATCCCGGCTCCCGACCTCAACACGACGCCGCAGATCATGGCCTGGATCATGGACACCTACTCGATGCACCGGGGCTACCCGGTCCCGGCGGTGGTGACGGGGAAGCCCGTGCCCGTCGGCGGCTCCCTCGGCCGCGCCGAGGCGACCGGCCGGGGCGTGATGGTGGCGACGCGGGAGGCCCTCGCGCAGCTCGGCCTCCCCCTCCAGGGCGCGCGCGTGGCCGTGCAGGGCTTCGGCAACGTGGGGAGCGTGAGCGCCGGGCTCCTGCACGCCGCGGGGGCGCGGATCGTCGCCGTGAGCGATTCGCGGGGCGGGACGCTCAACCCGCAGGGGCTGGACCCGCGGGCCCTCGTGCGGCACAAGCGCGAGAGCGGGCGCCTCGACGATTACCCGGGCGGCGAGCCGATCACGAACGAGGGTCTCCTCGTCTCCGACTGTGACGTCCTGATTCCGGCGGCACTGGAGCAGCAGATCACGGCCGCCACCGCCGAGCGGGTCCGGGCGCGCCTCGTCGTCGAGGGGGCCAACGGCCCCACGACCCCCGAGGCCGACGCCATCCTGGCGGCCCGCGGGGTGCTGGTCGTCCCCGACATCCTGGCCAACGCCGGCGGCGTGGTGGTCTCGTACTTCGAGTGGGTCCAGGACCTCCAGGCGTTCTTCTGGAGCGAGGAGGAGATCAACGAGCGGCTGGAGCGGCTCATGGTGCGGGCCTTCGGCGAGGTCGGGGCGACCGCGCGGGACAGGGGGGTGGACCTCAGGACGGCCGCCCTGATCCGCGCCATCGAGCGGGTGGCGGAGGCGATCATGATCCTGGGGATCTACCCGTGATGGTAACTTCTCTCGATAAGGAGGCATGACGATGGCGACGTTCGTGGTGCTGACCCGGTTGACCCCGATGGCAGTGAAATCGCCGGCCGATCTCAAGAAGCTGGAACGAATGGTCAACGACCGCATCCGCAAGGACTGCCCGCAGGTGAAATGGGTCGCCAACTACGCGATCCTCGGCCCCTGCGACTACCTCGACATCTTCGACGCCCCCGACGAGGCCACGGCGGCGAAGGTGGTGATGATCATCCGGTCGTTGGGCCATGCCACCACGGAGACCTGGACGGCGCTGCCGTGGGAGCGTTTCGAGCGCCTGATCGCCGCGTAGCCCGGATTATGCGCGAAGGGACGCCTCACCCTCACCCCGGCCCTCTCCCTCCAGAGGGAGAGGGAGTCGCCTCGGTCCCCTCGCCCCCGGAGGGGGAGAGGGTTAGGGTGAGGGGGCCACACGGACGCGGAAGACGTGTTCGTGAATAGATCGCGCTAGGAGACAGCCATGAAGGTCAAGGAAGTGATGACGCGGGACCCGCTCACCATCGATCCCGAGGCGCCGCTTGGGACGGCGATGGACGTCATGCGGCGGAAACGGATCCGGCACCTGCCGGTCGTGGACGACGCGGGACGGCTCATGGGGATCATCACCGATCGGGACCTGAGGCAGGCGAGCTTCGGGCCGGCCCTCGCCGAGCACCTGTCGCTCGGGGCCCAGCGCCGCCTCCGGGGGATCGGGCAGGCGCTGGAGGAGCTCCGGGTGAAGCACGCCATGACCTGGGTCGTCGTCACCACCGACCCGGAGGCGACGATCGCGCGCGCCGCGGTCGTCATGTTCGAGCGGCGCATCGGGAGCCTCCCGGTGGTCGAGGACGGCAAGCTGGTCGGGATCCTCACCGAGCGCGATCTGCTCCTCGCACTGGCGAGAGAGTTCCCCGATACCGGCGTGGACCAGCAGGGCTTCCTGTGGTGAGCCACTATGTTCCGGGATCGCGCTGAGGCGGGACGGGCTCTGGCGGAGGAGCTGGCGCCCCTGATCTCGGGGCCGTGCGTGGTGGCGGCCATCCCGCGCGGCGGCGTGGCCGTGGCGCTTCCGATCGTCGAGCGGCTCCGGGTGCCGCTGACGGTCGCGTACGCCCGCAAGCTCACCGCTCCGTTTGCCCCCGAGTTCGCGTTCGGGGCCCTGGACGAGGACGGCCAGATGGTCCTGGACCCCGAGTCCGTCGCCGGCCTCGGGTTGAGCCCGGACGACGTGGAGAGGGCGAAGGCGCGGGTGTGGGCGGAGATCGAGCGGCGGATGGCCCTGTACGGCGTGCCGCCACTGGCGCACCATCTGCCCGGCGCGGCGGTGGTGCTCGTGGACGACGGCCTCGCGACCGGCCTCACGATGCGCGCGGCCCTCGAATACGCCCGGCGCCACGGCGCCCGGGAGATCACCGTGGCGGTCCCGTGCGCCGCGATGGAGGCGGCCGAGCGCTTTCGCCGCGCCGCCGATCGCCTCGTGAGCCTCATCGTGGATGACGCGTTCACCGCCGTCGGGACGTACTACGAAGATTTCTCGCCGGTGACCGACGAGGACGTCGTGGCGCTGCTCGCTCGCGCCCAGCAACTCGCCGCGCCGGCGGACCCTCCCGAGCCCGGTCTCCGCGTGGCGGCGCCCTGACGGTGGCCTGGTTCGGCATCAGCGCGTAGGAGGCGGAGCCATGCTGGCCAGATTCACGATCCGGCAGATCCTTTTTCCCACCGATTTTTCCGAGGCCTCGGCCGTGGCCGGCCGGGCGGCCGCCGACCTGGCGCGGCAGCTCGGCGCGCGCCTGCACGTCCTCCACGTCGTCCCCCCCGTGACCGATCCCACTCCCGCGCCGAAGGCGCTGCGCGCCGTCGTGGACAGCCTGGGGCCCGGTCTCTCCGTGCTGTCGGAGGTCGCCTCCGGCCTGGCGGCGCGGCAGATCGTGGCGTACGCGCACCGCACCGGCATCGACCTGATCGTCGTGGGCACGCACGGCCGCACCGGGGTCTCCCACGTCCTCCTCGGAAGCGTTGCCGAGGCGGTCGTGCGCCGGGCGCGCTGCCTGGTGCTCACCGTGCCGGCCCGCGTCGCGCCCGCCGCGGCCGCGTCTCCCGAGGCCGCCGAAGTCGGCACGCGCTGCATCGTCTGCGCCGGGCCTTCCCCGGATCTCATCTGCGAGCCCTGCCGGACCCGCATCCGCGGGGAGGCGCTCGAGCGGAAGCTCCAGGACGAGCGGGCCGGCCGCCCGCCCGGGCTGGGGACTGCCGGGCGCGGGTGAGGGCATGCCTCCGGGCGCGGCCATGCAGGGCAGCCTGACGATCGGGCGGGTGTGGGGGATTCCGATCGGCCTCCACTACAGCTGGTTCCTCGTCTTCGGGCTGATCACCTGGTCGCTGGCGGGCGGCTACTTTCCCGAGAAGTATCCCGGCTGGGGGCTCGCCACGTACCTGCTCGTCGGGGCCGCCACCAGCCTCCTCTTCTTCAGCTCGGTGCTCGTGCACGAGCTGGGCCACTCGTGGGTCGCGCTCCGGAACGCCATCCCGATCCGCAGCATCACCCTCTTTATTTTCGGGGGCATCGCCCAGATCGGGCGCGAACCCCCGTCGGCCGGGGTCGAGTTCAGGATCGCCATCGCCGGGCCCTTGACGAGCCTGGGGCTGGCGGGCCTCTTCGGGGGGACCTGGCTGGTCACCCGGGACATCGCGTTCCTCGCCGCGCCGATGATCTGGCTCGCGCGGATCAACCTCACGCTGGGGCTCTTCAATCTGATTCCGGGATTCCCGCTGGATGGAGGCCGCGTCTTCCGCGCCCTCGTCTGGCGGTTGACGGGGAGCTTCTATCGGGCCTCGCAGGCGGCCTCCCTGGCCGGCCAGATGCTGGCCTTCGGCTTCATCGGGCTGGGCGTGCTCATCGCGCTCCGGGGGAACGTCGGCGAGGGCGTGTGGCTGGCCTTCATCGGCTGGTTCCTCCAGAACGCCGCGGCGGCCAGCCACGCCCAGGCGAGCCTGGGCGAGCTCCTGCGCGGCGTGACCGTGGCCCAGGCGATGACGCGGGACTGCCCGCGCGTGGCCGGGGACCTGTTGCTGGACCGCCTGGTCCAGGAGGAGGTGCTCGCCAAGGGACGCCGCTGCTTCCTCGTGGCCGACGACGGCCACCTAAGGGGGCTCCTGACCCTGCACGAAGTGAAAGCGGTCCCGCGGGAGCGCTGGGGGCAGGTGAGGGTGGACGAGGTCATGACGCGCCCCGACCGGCTCGCCGCGGTGGGCCCCCAGGAGGATCTCGTCGCGGCGCTGGCGAAGATGGACGACGCCAACGTGGCCCAGCTGCCGGTCCTCGCCGGAGACCAGCTGGTCGGCATGCTCACGCGCGAGCACGTCCTCCACTACGTCCGTGTCCGCGCCGAGCTGGGAGTCTAGAGAAAGGAGCCATCGGGATGGCTACCCGCGTGAGGAAACCCGCAATCTTCCGCAAGATCCTCGTTCCGCTGGACGGCTCGCCCCTGGCCGAGTCCGTGATCGACTACGTCGAGCGGATGGCCGACCCCGCGAGGACGACGGTCACCCTGCTCCAGGTTGTGGCCCCGGTCAAGCCGGGGTCACTGCTCCGGCTCGACGAGTCGGCCGCTCTCCGGACGATCGCGGACCAGCGGGCCAAAGCCGAGGAGTACCTGGAGCGGATCCGGGCCCGGCTCGCGCGCCGGCGCATCGCCGCCCGGACCGTCGTGCGCGCGGGCGATCCGGCCGCCATCATCGTCGACCGGGCGCGCGCGGAGGGTGTCGATCTGATCGCTCTCTCCACCCACGGCCGGACCGGGCTCCGGCGGCTGCTCATGGGGAGCGTGGCCGAGGCCGTGCTCCGCAAGTCGTCCGTGCCCGTCGTGCTCGCCCGCGGCCGGGGCCGATGAGGCCGGGGCCGCCCTCCCGCTCCACGGTCCTCCTCGCGCTCTCGGCCCTGGCCCTGGTCGCCGGCTGCGCCGGCCCCATTCGGGGCCTGTACCCGCTCCGGCCGGGCGAGCGTGCGGTGTCCGTGTACGTGCTGAGCCACGGGTGGCACACGGGCATCGCCGTCCGACGGGCGGACGTGCCAGCCGGAGTCTGGCCGGAGCACGGCGACTTCGCCGGTTCCGAGTTCGTGGAGGTGGGCTGGGGGGATCGGGACTTCTACCAGGCCCCGGAAGGGACGTCGGGGCTCGCGCTGCGCGCCGCGGTCTGGTCGAGGGCGAGCGTCCTCCACGTGGTCGGGTTCAGCGGCGCCGCGCGGCGCGCGTTTCCGGCAGGCGACGTCGTCGAGCTCAGGCTCTCGACCCGGGGGCTCGAGCGGCTCGCCCTCTTCATCCAGGACGCCTACGCGCGGGACGCGGCGGGCCGCGCGATGCCGCTGGGGCCGGGCCAGGCGCCGGTCAGCCGGTTTTACCTGGCCCGGGAGCCGTACTATCTCTGGAGGACCTGCAACACCTGGACGGCCAGGGCCCTGCGGGCCGCGGGCGTTCCGATCACGCCCCTCTACGCGATCACTGCCGGCAACGTCATGTACCAGGCGAGGCAATCCGGCGAGGAGGCGGACACCCAGTGACGTGGCGTCCCCTCACCGTTCGCGATCGCATGACGCGCTGGCACCGAATGTCGGGAGAGGACGTCCTCTCCGCTATGAGGACGTTCGCCCACGGCCTGACGAGAGAGGAGGCCACCCGCCGCCTCGCCGAGCACGGCCCCAACGTCCTGCGCGAGGGCAGGCGGCGGACGGCGCTCGGGATGCTCGCCGGCCAGTTCACGGACTTCATGATCCTCGTGCTCCTCGGCGCCGCCGTGATCTCGGGCCTGATCGGCGACGTCGTGGACACGATCGCCATCGTCGCGATCGTGGTCCTGAATGCGGTGATCGGCTTCGTCCAGGAGTACCGCGCCGAGCGGGCCATGGCGGCGCTGAAGGCCATGGCCGCCCCGACCGCGACGGTCCTCCGCGAGGGGACGACGTCCGTGGTCCCTGCGGGCGAGATCGTGCCCGGCGACATCGTGCTCCTCGAGGCCGGCCGGATCGCGCCCGCCGACCTCCGGCTGCTCGAAGCCGCCCTCCTGCGCTTGGACGAGGCGCCCCTCACCGGCGAGTCCGTGCCGGTCGAGAAGACCATCGCGCCGCTGCCCGACGCCGCCCTCGCCGTGGGCGATCGGAAGAACATGGCGTTCAAGGGCACCACCGTGACCTACGGCCGGGGCCGCGGCGTCGTCGTCGCGACCGGCATGGACACTGAGTTCGGCAGGATCGCCACGCTGCTCCAGGAGGCCGAGGAGGTCAAGACCCCGCTCCAGCGGCGGCTGGCGCGGTTCGGCCAGCGCCTGTCCTTCGCGGTCCTTGCCATCTGCGCCGTCGTGTTCGCCGCTGGGCTCGCGCGCGGTGAGCCGCCGCTCCTCATCTTCCTGACCGCCGTGAGCCTCGCCGTGGCCGCGATCCCCGAGGCTCTGCCGGCCGTGGTCACGATCTCGCTCGCGCTCGGCGCCCGGAAGATGGTCGCCAAGAAGGCGCTGGTGCGGAGGCTCCCCGCCGTGGAGACGCTGGGCTCCGTCACCTACATCTGCTCCGACAAGACCGGCACCCTCACCATGAACCGGATGCGGGTCGAGGAGTGGTATTGCGACGGCGTGGTTGAGCGGGCTCCCACATCGGGCGGGCCGTGGGCCGAGCTGCTCCTCGCCATGGCCCTCAGCAACGACGCCGGTCCCGACGCGGCGGGCACGATCGTCGGGGACCCGACCGAGGTGGCGCTCTACGCGGCCGCCCGGGACGCCGGCGTCGAGAAGCCCAAGGAGGAGCCGCGGTTCGCGCGAGTCGCCGAGCTTCCCTTCGACTCCGAGCGCAAGTGCATGACGACGCTTCATCGCCACCCGGCGGGCGGCTTCATCTCCTTCACAAAGGGCGCGGTCGAGGCGGTCCTGGAGCGCTCGACCGAGGTCCTCACCTCGGCCGGCCTGAGCGAGGTGCGGCACCAGGAGCTGCTCGAGGTCAGCGAGCGCATGGCGGCCGACGGGCTCCGGGTGCTCGCCGTGGGCCTGCGCCGGTGGGCGGTCCTGCCTGCCTCCGTCAGTCCCGAGTCTGTCGAGTGCGGCCTCACGCTTCTCGGCTTCGTCGGCATCATGGACCCGCCGCGCGAGGAGGCGCGCGAGGCGGTTGCCACGTGCCGCGCGGCCGGCATCATCCCCGTGATGATCACGGGTGACCATGCCCTAACGGGCCGAGCGATCGCCCGGCGGCTCGGCATCCTGGACGACGACGGCGCCGCGGTCATGACCGGGCCCGAGCTGGCCGCGCTCCCCCTCGAGGCGTTCGAGGAGCGTGTGCGGCAGGTCCGCGTGTACGCGAGGGTCGCGCCCGAGCAGAAGCTGAAGATCGTCACGGCCCTTCAGGATCAGGGGCAATTCGTCGCCATGACCGGCGACGGCGTCAATGACGCGCCCGCGCTCAAGCGGGCCGATATCGGCGTGGCCATGGGCGTCACGGGGACCGACGTGGCGAAGGAAGCCAGCGCCATGATCCTCCTCGACGACAACTTCGCCACCATCGTCCGCGCCGTGCGCGAGGGGCGGAAGATCTACGACAACCTCAGACGGTTCATCAAGTACGCCGTGACGACCAACTCCGGGGAGATCTGGACGATCTTCTTGGCCCCGTTCCTCGGGCTGCCGATCCCGTTGCTGCCGATCCAGATCCTCTGGATCAACCTCGTCACCGACGGTCTGCCGGGGCTGGCGCTGGCGGGCGAGCCCGAGGAGCCGGACGTCATGCGGCGCCCGCCGCGGCCTCCGACGGAGGGGGTATTTGCGCACGGCCTCGGCGTCCACGCGGTCTGGGTGGGTCTGCTCATGGCGGCGCTTGCCCTGGGCACCCAGGCTTGGTTCTTTTACGCCGGATCCTCGCACTGGCAGACCATGGCGTTCACCGTGCTCTGCCTGGCTCAGCTCGCCCACGTGCTCGCCATCCGCTCCGAGCGGCAGTCGCTCTTCACCCAAGGACTGCTGTCCAACAAGCCGCTCCTTGGCGCGGTCGGCCTCACCCTCGCGCTGCAGCTTTCGACGATCTACGTGCCAGCCCTGAACGGCGTCTTCAAGACCGAGCCCCTAAGCGCCGTGGAGCTGGCGCTGGCGGCCGCCGTGGCCGGGCTGGTCTTCGTAGCCGTCGAGACCGAAAAGTGGGCGAAGCGGCGACGCGGACGGAGCGAGGGTGCCGCTCGCGGCGAGGGCTTGAGGGCCGGCCGTGGAAGGCCGCGTGACGATCGGCGCCGTCGCCCTATCGGTGTGACCGGGAGCGATGCTGATCTTCAAGGCGCTGGCCTGCGACTATGACGGCACGCTCGCGTCCGAGGACCGGCTCGGCCCGGACGCGCTCGCGGCCCTCGGGAAGGCCCGGGAGGCGGGACTGCGGCTCATCCTCGTCACGGGCCGGACGTTCTTCGAGCTGACGCGAGTCTGCGAGCGCCTCGACCTCTTCGACGGGGTGGTCGCGGAGAACGGGGGTGTCCTCTACTTTCCGGCGACAGCAGTGATCCGGGCGCTCGCGCCCCCGCCGCCGCCGCGGTTCCTGGCCGAGCTGGACCGCCGGGGCGTCAGCTACCAGCTCGGGCGCGTCATCGTCGGAACGGCGCGGAGCGCTGAGGCCGCGGTGCGCGCGGCGCTCGGCGAGGCCGGGGTGCACTTCGAGTTCGTCCAGAACCGCGCGGCCCTGATGGTCGTGCCTGCCGGCATCTCGAAGGGCAGCGGCGTCCGGCAGATGCTCCGCCTCTTGGGCCTGTCGTTCCACGACGTGCTGGCCCTCGGCGACGCGGAGAACGACCTCGATCTCTTCGACGCCTGCGGCTGGGCTGGCTGCCCGGCCAGCGCGGTGCCCGAGCTGATGCGCCGCGCCGACTGGAGCTTCCCCGGTGAGGACGGCGCGGCCATCGCTCGGGCGATCGTGGGACCGATCCTGAACGGCTTACTTCCTTTGGATCGCTCGACACGCCACCGCATCGATCTCGGCTGGGCGGCCGCGACTGGCGAGACGGTGAACATCCCCAGCCGCGGCATCAATGTCCTGGTCCATGGGGATCCGAGCTCCGGGAAATCCTGGCTCGCCGGCTCCCTCGTCGAGCGCCTGCGCGAGCGCCGCTACGCGGTGTGCGTCATCGATCCCGAGGGAGACTACGGCGAGCTGGCAGGGCTCCCCGGCGTCGGCCGGGCCGAGGGTCACGACGAGGCCGCCGTCGACGCGGCATTCCGCCACTTCGAGCGCAACCCAGCCGCTTGCGTGGTGATCGATCTCGCGCCCCTCGCTCACGCGCGGAAGGTGAAGATGATCGAGCGGTGTCTCCTCGCCGCCCGTGGCATGCGGCAGCAAATCGGGCTCCCGCATTGGATCGTGCTGGACGAAGCCCACTACTCGCTCCACCGCGACGGGGTCGCCGAGCGAGCCCTCGCCATCGAAAACAAGGGCTTCTGCCTCGTCACCTACAAGCCCAGTTGGATCCGGCCGTCTGCCATGCGCGCCATCGATGTTTTGATCGGCGGTCGCACGGCCGCCGCTCACGAGCTGGCCTTCCTCCGCTCCTTCCTGACTGCGGCCGGCGGCTGCAGCGAGGGCGTGATTCCCGCGCTGGCCGACCTTCCTCAGGGCGAGTTCCTGCTGATGAAGAAGGAGACCGGGAGCACCTGGCTGGCGAGCACGTTCACGGCCACCCCCCGGGCGATCCCGCACGTCCGCCACCTCAGGAAGTATGCCGATGCTGCGGTGCGCCCGGAGCACGCGTTTCTGTTCCGTTTGCCGGACGGGCGCCTGGTGGCGACGGCGGACAGCCTGAACGGCTTCCGGCGGATCGTGGCGACCGCCGCCGACGCCGTCGTCGCCCACCACGCCGGCCGCGGCGACTTCTCCCGGTGGATCCACGACGTCTTCTCCGACCGGGAGTTGGCGGGCCAGCTCCGCAAGGTCGAGCGACGGTGGGGACGGGGCGAGATCCCCGACCTCCGACAGGTCATCGATGAGGCGATCGCGGTGCGCTACTGGAGCGAGGAGTCATGAACGTGGAGCGTGCCCGGCGAGGTCAGCGCTGGCTGGAGCTCGCGGCGCCGGCGCTCCTCCTCCCGTTGATGGCGAATCCCCACGTGATCATCCCGAAGCCGCCGCACGACTGGGACCGGCCATGACCGGGCCGCCGGTCGTCGCCTATGCTCGCGATTCGTCAACGGCGTGGCCATGAAGCACGGCGAAGTGTCTCGGGATCTCTTCCCCGGCTACCCGATCCGTTCGACACGAACGGCGTGCACGCCGTGAGGTGGCCGGCTCCTTCGTTCCAGGCGCTCTACGACCGCCATCTCCCCGACTGGCGGCGCGACACGCTCTCGCTTCGGTACGCGATCGGGATCCCAGGTGCGGAGATGTGGGAAGCGCACCGGGACGCGAAGCGTGCGCTGCTGGAACACGTCCACCGGCACACGGGCACGCGGCTCGACGAGCACGTGCTGACGATCGGGTTCGCTCGGCGCGCGACGGCCTACAAGCGCGCCACCCTGCTGTTGATCTCGCCCGCGTCCTGCGCGCCGTGGAGATCCCCTACCTGATCGCCGACATCAATCGACGCGGGTGGGGCGGAGGAGCAGACGGCCGACCACGAGGCCCACGACGGCGGCGACCGCGGAGGCGGCCAGCACGCCCAGCGTCGCGACGCCGAGGTGTCCGGCATCGGGAAACGCCAGACCCGCGACGAAGATCGCCATCGTGAAGCCGATCCCCGCCACACACCCGACGAGGGTGACCCCCGTCCACGTCACCCCCGCAGGGAGCGTCGCGATGCCGAGGCGGATCGCGGCGACGCTCGCGAGGAGGATGCCGACCGGCTTGCCTATGACGAGGCCCGCGACGATGCCAAGCAGAAGGGAAGTGGAGTCGGGCCCACCCAGGTTCACGTCGCGGACGTTCACCCCGGCGTTTGCCAGGGCGAAGAGGGGCATGACCCCGAACGCGACCCAGGCGTGGAGGGCTGCCTCGATCCGGACGACGGGCGACAGCGCTTCCCGTCGCGCCTCGCCCAGATCGGCAAGGGGCGCGATCAGCTCGCGCGCATCGTGTCCGCGATCGACCTGCCCGCGGACACGCTCGATCGCCGCCTGGGCCGCAGATAAGAAGCCATGAGCTCCGAACCACGGGCGAACGGGTGTGAGCAGGCCGAGGACAACCCCCGCGATCGTCGGGTGGATACCTCCCCACAACATGCCGGCCCAGATGATCGCGCCCGGAGGGACGTAGGCGAGGGGGAGACGCACGCCAATCCTCTGGAGCACGACGACGAGGGCGACCCCGCCGCCGGCCAGTGCGAGCCCCGCCCACACGACACCCGTGGAGTAGAAGAGGGCGATGACCACGATCGCCCCGATGTCGTCGATGATCGCTACCGCCAGGAGCAGGACGCGGATCGAGGCCGGGACCCTACGGCCCAGCAGGGCAAGGACGCCAACGGCGAAGGCGATGTCCGTGGCCATTGGCACGGCCCAGCCGTCGCGCGCAGGCCGCTCCGGGTTCAGCAGGAGATAGATCACCGCGGGCATCACCATGCCCCCGAGGGCCGCGGCAACCGGCAGAGCCGCGCGCCTCGGCTCGGAAAGCTCCCCTTCATGGATCTCGCGCCGGATCTCCAGGCCGACGACGAAGAAGAACACGACCATCAGTCCGTCGTTGATCAAGAAGCGGATCGAGTGCGTAAAGGTGAAGCTCCCCACGCCGATCGAAACGGGCGCCTGCCACAGGCGCTCGTAGAGATGGCCCCAGGGCGAGTTCGCCCAGACGAGCGCCGCGACGGCCGCCACGAGAAGTACGATGCCGCTGGCGGCCTGGATGTGAAGGAAGCGTTCGATCGGTTTGATGATGTGCTCGGCGAGGCGCCGGGCGGGCTGCCAAGCCTCGGGCGGCGCGGGGGATCGGGGGGAGAGCCGGGCAGTAGGATCTTGGGCTTCCGGCATCGGCTTCGAGATTACCACGGCCGCTCTCGTGCCAGGAAGCCCGCCGTCGTCCACGCGCACGAGGCGACCCGGCCGGTGGCCAACACGATCGCGGGTAAGGCACGCACGTGCCGCCCGGGAGCGTCGCCGAGTGGATCCTGCGCTCGGCCCTCTGCGACGTGGTGATCGGGCGGCCCGGGCGGTTCACATTCGCGTTACCATGAGCTGGTGCCCCTGAGCCCTCGACGTGCTCGTGCTGCTCGGGACGAACGAGCAGTTAGAACGCGCGCTCCGGATCCTCGACAGGGGGTGAAGGGCGTCCCGGGCGCGGTCCGCCTCTGAGGCGGGGATGCCCCATGTGGGGCCTGCCCTCCGGCTTCTTGCTCGCTAAGCGCTTGAATCCTGGATTCTCGGACCTGGCACCACCGTTGCAGTTCGGCTAAGATCATGCCCGTGATCGACGACCGGCGCACGATTCGAGGGCACGGCCGGCGCTGGTGGCGCCGGCCCGCCACAGTGCTCCTCGCGGTTCTCGCGCTGCTTGGTTTGCCGGGCGTGCTGCCCGCGGGGGAGCCGCCGCCGCCCCGAGGCACGCAACAGGTGGTCTTCGTCGCGCGAATCGAGGGGGTCATCGATCTTGGGCTTGCCCCGTTCGTCGAGCGCGTGCTCGAGGAGGCGGCGACGGCGGGCGCCGCCGCGGTGATCCTTGAGATCAACACCTTTGGCGGGCGCGTGGACGCCGCCGTCCTCATCCGCGACGCGCTGCTGCGCGCCCGCGTGCGCACCGTGGCCTTCGTCAACAAGCGAGCGATCTCCGCCGGCGCCCTCATCAGCCTGGCGGCGGAGACGATCGCGATGGCGGACGGCGGCACGATCGGGGCGGCGACGCCGGTGGAGATCGGACTGCCGGGCGCGCCGGCGCAGCCCGTGGCGGAGAAGACCGTGTCGTACATGCGCAAGGAGTTTCGCGCCACGGCCGAGAGTCGGAAGCGGCCGCCGTTGCTCGCCGAGGCGATGGTGGACGCGGACGTGGAGATCCCGGGCCTCAGCGACAAGGGCAAGCTCCTCACGCTCACGACCGAAGAGGCCCTGAAGCACGGGGTCGCGGATTTCCGCGCGGACAACATCACCGCGGTCCTGGCGACTCTGGGCCTCGCGGACGCGGAGATCCGCCGGGCCACACAGACGTGGGCCGAGACGCTGGTGCGCTTTCTGACGCACCCGCTGGTCAGCTCGCTCCTGATGACGATCGGCATCCTCGGGATCATCGTGGAGCTCCGGACTCCCGGCTTCGGCGTGCCCGGCGCGCTCGGCATCACGAGCCTCGCGCTCTTCTTCTGGGGGCACTGGCTCGTCCGACTGGCCGGCTGGGAGGAATTGCTGCTCGTCGGCGCCGGCGTGATCCTCCTCGCCGTCGAGCTGTTCGTCACGCCGGGCTTCGGGATCACCGGGATCGTCGGTCTGGCCGCCCTCCTCGGCGGCCTGGGGCTCAGCCTCGTCGGCGCCGGGGCGACCTGGGAGGTCATCATCACCGCGATCGGCCAGGTCGCAGTGTCGCTGCTGCTGGCGCTCGCGGTGTCCCTGGCCATGCTGCGCTTCCTCCCGCGCTTGCCGTTCGGTCGCCGGCTCGTCCTGGAGACCGAGCTGACGGCGCAGGAGGGCTTTGCGTCCGCGCCGGAGACGGACCGCGCCTGGCTGGGCAAGCGCGGCACGGCCGCCTCGACCTTGCGGCCGGCCGGGATCGCCGACATCGAGGGGGAGCGGGTGGACGTCGTGTCCGACGGGGAATTCATCGACGAGGGTGAGCCGATCACGGTGGTCCGGGTCGATGGCAACCGGATCGTCGTGCGGCGGCTCCGCGGAAAGGACTGAGCCATGGTCGGCATCGAAACTGGCGTGTTCGGAGCGGTCGCTCTCCTGCTTCTGGTCGTCGCGGCGCTCGCGGTTCTCCTCTACCTGATCCCCGTCCGGCTGTGGATCGCCGCCTTCGCCTCGGGCGCGTACGTCGGCCTCTTCACGCTCGTGGGGATGCGCTTGCGGCGGGTGCCCCCGGGCACGATCGTCACAGCGCGCATCAGCGCGGTGAAGGCCGGGTTGGACATCCCCGTCAACGATCTGGAGGCGCACTACCTGGCCGGCGGGAACGTCGTCAACGTCGTGATCGCCATGATCTCGGCGGACAAGGCGAACATCGTCATGCCGTTCAAGCGGGCCGCGGCCATCGATCTAGCCGGGCGTGACGTGCTGGCGGCGGTGAAGATGTCGGTGATCCCCAAGGTGATCGAGACGCCCCGCATCGCGGCGGTGGCCAAGGACGGCATCCAGCTGATCGCCGTCTCGCGGGTGACCGTGCGCACCAACATCGACCGCCTGGTGGGGGGCGCCGGTGAGGAGACCGTCATCGCGCGGGTCGGAGAGGGCATGGTCAGCACCATCGGCTCGGCCAAGACCCACAAGGACGTGCTGGAGAACCCGGATCACATCTCCAAGCACGTCCTCTCCAAGGGGCTGGACGCGGGGACCGCCTACGAGATCCTGTCCATCGACATCGCCGACGTGGACGTGGGCGAGAACATCGGCGCCAAGCTCCAGATCGACCAGGCCAATGCCGACAAGCAGATCGCCCAGGCCAAGGCGGAGGAGCGGCGGGCCATGGCCGTCGCGCTCGAGCAGGAGATGCGGGCGCGGGTCGTCGAGGCCGAGGCCGAGGTGCCGCGGGCCATGGCCGAGGCCTTCCGGCAGGGGAACCTCGGGATCATGGACTACTACCGGATGAAGAACGTCCAGGCCGACACGGAAATGCGCGAGTCGATCGCGGCTGCCCCCGAGGAGCCCCCCGCGACCCCGAAGAAGTAGGGCGCCGGCGATGACCCGGGAGCAGATCCTTCTCATCGCGGTGTTGGTCCTGGTGCCTCTGCTCAACTTCCTCGTGCGCCGAGCGAGGAGGCATCTCGAGGGCCAGGCGCGTCCGGGCGTCGAGCCGGAACCGGCCAAGGCGGTGCCGCCCGCGCGAGCCGTACCGGCGCGGCTCGTGGGAAAACGCGGCGAACCTCGCGATATCCGGCCGATCTCCCGGTTGATACCGCCAACGCCTCCGCCCGAGCGCCGCCGCCGCCCGCGCCGGCGCGTCTTCAGTCGAAGCGATGCCCGGCGAGGATTCGTGCTCATGACCGTCCTCGGGCCCTGCCGTGGTCTGAGTCCACTCGAGCCGGGCGGAGGACGATCGGGTGGTGCCGTTGAGCGGCGGATAGATGTGCGGAGGACGCGCTGAGGGAGAAGAGGATAGCAAGACCTGCAACAATTGTACGGCGCGAGCCCTGCGGGCTGCAGGGTTGCCCATCACGCTGCTCTCTGCCGTCACCGCGGATGCCGGAAGCGCCGGGTCTGTGCGAGGCCTCGAGGAACGAAGCGGAGGAATGAACCATGCGCAGCGGGAGCCTGTGGAGGGGAGCGTTCTGGATGCTCCTGTTGGCCGTCGCAGTAGGTGCCGGGTTTTACCTCGGCCGCCGCGAGGCGCCTCCCCGGGAAGTCTCGGGAAAGCTGCTGTACGAGCGGTATTGCGCATCCTGCCACGGCCTCGAGGGGAAAGGCGATGGGCCGGCCGCCTCGGCCCTTCAGCCGCCGCCTCCGGATCTCACGCGGCTCCAAGCGCGCCTGGGGGGCGCGTACTCCGTCGATCAGCTCATGCGGGCGGTCGACGGGCGCCGGACGATCCGGGCCCACGGGACGAGCGCGATGCCGGTCTGGGGCGAGGTGTTCGAGCAGTCGCTCAGGGAAGGCCCCTACCCGCGGCGCATCACGCTCCTCCATATCCAGGCGCTGGCCGAATACCTCCACACGATTCAGGCGGAGCCCACGCGGCGCTGAGGGCGGGCCGTCCGAGGCGGGACACCGACAGGGAGGGAGGCGATGACGGGAAGCGAGAAGGCG
>Ga0209342_10000622_pt1 | contig 41371 bp, 40 predicted proteins | sample RifCSP16_2_FD_184023 | JGI IMG/M metagenome (GOLD analysis project Ga0209342, IMG submission 184023) | Soil microbial communities from Rifle, Colorado - Rifle CSP2_sed 16_2 (SPAdes) (version 2) | ecosystem: Environmental > Terrestrial > Deep subsurface > Rock core/Sediment | place: Rifle...
GCCGAATCGGCGCTTTTCCGCCCGCCACAGCGCAGATCCGTCGGACGTTATCCTGACCGACTCAGCCGGTTGTCAAGACAACTGGCTATATAATTATTATAGTCTCAGTTGGCAAAATCAAGTGGAACGAGAGGAAAACGACTAGTTCCTTCCTAAGTTAACCGCGCGACGGAACGTCGCCAAGAGGGCGCAACAGGAAAACTGGAGGGTTTTTCTCTCATTTTAATATTACTTTTGGGGGGATGCCTTGCCCGGTTATTGCCCATCTGATGACCGATTCATAGGCGTCGTTTGTGAATTCCCACTCTCCCCCATCGCCTGGTCCCTCTAGGGTTATCACCCTAATGATCGCCCATTGACATTTCGTCGGGTTAAACAGGGGTCCCCAGGGCACTTGACGACCCACCGCCCACTTGACGGCCCGCCGTCCAGCCGACACCATGACGCTCGGAATTCATCGACGGTTGACTGGACACTTCGGCGAGGCACTCTTTTTATTGGCTCAGTAGAAAAAAAGGCGCTGCATGGCTGAAAAAGCATATTTGGCTGTTGATATCGGGGCTTCCAGCGGCCGGCACGTCGTCGGTCGTTTCGATGGCCGGCGATTGAAACTCGAGGAAATCTACCGATTCGACAACGGCCCGGTCGACATGGCGGGAAGCCTGTTTTGGGACTTGCCCCATCAATGGACCCACGTCCAACGGGGCTTCCACGCGGCGGCAGCCACGGGAACGCCCATCACCAGCGTCGGCGTGGATACGTGGGGCGTCGATTTCGGCCTTCTGGGACGCGGCGACGTGCTCTTGGGCAATCCCTATCACTATCGCGACGCGCGAACCAACGGCATCCTCCAACGGGCCTTCGAAATCGTTCCCCGCCGGGAGATTTTTCGTCGCACCGGACTTCAGTTCCTGCAGTTCAACACGCTCTTCCAGTTGCTGGCGATGAAACTGGCCGGCTCGCCCCTTTTGGACGCGGCCGAAACCCTGCTCATGATGCCCGACCTGTTCCACTGGCTCATGACGGGCGTCAAATGCAACGAGTTCACCGTGGCGAGCACCAGCCAGATGCGCGACCCGGTGAAAGGGGCCTGGGCCACCGAACTGGTCGAGCAATTCGGATTGCCCTCCAAAATTCTCGGCCGAGTCGAACCGCCGGGAACGAACCTCGGCCCGATGCGCGGCGGCCTGGGTCTTGCGGCCGACGTGGTCCTGCCCGGCTCGCATGACACGGCCAGCGCCGTCATGGCCGTTCCTGCCGCCGGACGCCCCGGCAAGCGGCCCGACTGGTGCTACATCAGCGTCGGTACCTGGGCCCTGATGGGCGTCGAGTCGCCCGAACCGGTAGTGAACGACCGCGTGCTCGAAATGACTTTCACGAACGAAGGCGGCGTGGGCGGGACCACGCGGCTCTTGAAGAACATCTGCGGGCTGTGGCTCGTGCAAGAATGCCGCCGGGCGTGGAACCGCGCGGGCCGCAACTGGGGTTGGGAGGATCTCAACCGATTGTCGGCCGCCGCGCCGGCGCGCGAGTCGTTCATTGACCCCGACGCCGCGGCGTTCCTCGCGCCCGACGACATGCCCGAGGCGATTCGCGGATTCTGCGCCGCGACGGGGCAGAAAGTTCCGAAGGACGAGGGGACCGTGTTGCGCTGCGCCCTGGACAGCCTGGCGATGAAGTTCCGCTACGTGCTCGGGCGGTGCGAAGGACTCGCCGGCGGACGAATTGAGACGATCCACATGGTCGGCGGCGGAATCCAGAACCGCCAGCTCTGCCAGGCCGCGGCCGACGCCTGCGGACGCCGGGTGGTGGCCGGACCGGTCGAGGCCACCGCCACCGGCAACGTCATGACGCAGGCGGTCGCGGCCGGCGACGTCGGCTCGATCGCCGACGCCCGCGAGGTTGTTCGCGCCAGCTTCGCGGTCGAGCAATACGAACCGCGAGACACGGCCGCGTGGGACGACGCCTACGAACGGTTTTTGAAAGTCGTCGCCTAACCGTATTCCTCACGCTCCGCGTGAGGTCGTCCAGATGACGCAGACAAGTAGGGTGGACATCGCCCACCAAGATGTCGAGCTTTCGGGTTAAATTATTGGTGGGCGATGCCCACCCTACGATGACGCAAAGTGGTAACCGACCTCACGCGGAGCGTGAGGAATACAATCGGCAAGTCAAGAACCAACGTGGAGATAACGCGATGATCAAGGTCGGCATTACCGGGCTGGGTTTCATGGGGATGATCCACTATCTGGCCTATCAACGCGTGCGCGGCGCGACCGTCGCGGCCGTTTGCGAGGTGGATCGCACCCGGCTGGCCGGCGACTGGCGCGGCATCAAGGGCAACTTCGGTCCCGCGGGCCGCAAGATGAACCTGGCGGGCATCGCGCGGTACGAAACGCTCGACAAGATGCTGGCCGATCCGGCGATCGATCTGGTGGACATCTGCTTGCCGCCCGAGACCCACGCCGAGGCCGTGCTCAAGTCGCTCGCGGCCGGCAAGCACGTCTTCTGCGAAAAGCCCATCGCCATAAAACCGGCCGACGCCGAGCGGATGGTCAAGGCGGCTCGCCGGGCGGGGCGCCAATTGTTGATCGGCCAGGTGCTGCCGTTCATCTCGGCCTATCGGTTCGCCTATCGGCTGGTGACCAGCGGCAAATACGGCAAACTGAAGGGCGCCCATTTCAAGCGGATCATCTCCGATCCCGTCTGGATGAAAGACTATTGGGATCCGGCCAAGGGCGGCGGACCGGTGATCGACCTGAACATCCACGACACCCATTTCGTCCGCCTGCTTTGCGGGATGCCAACGGCCGTCCACACCGTCGGTCGGATGCGCGGCAAGGTGGTCGAGCTGTTCCACACGCATTTTCTGTTCAAGGACCCCGAGTTGATGGTCACCGTGGCCGGCGGAACGATCGACCAGCAGGGCCGCCCGTTCACCAACGCCTACGAAATCTATCTCGACCGGGCGACGATCGTGTTCGACTCGGGGGCCGGATTGCCCGTCACCGTGCTGACCGGCGACGGCCGGGTCAAACGCCCCACGCTCTCCGGCGGCGACCCGGTCGACGATTTCGCGTTGGAGATTCAAGAGGTCGTCCGCGCGGCCCGCACCAACACGCCGTCACCGTTGTTGGACGGTCAACTGGCGTGCGACGCCTTGGCGCTGAGCTACAAGCAGGCCGAATCGGTCGCGAAACGCCGCGTGGTGAAGGTTTGATTCTCCGAATGGTTAGAAATTGAGCAATCATAAGGCGGATCAAACAGTGACCACTGGATAAATGCGCAATCCAGGATGCCTCGTGATGTTCGGCGCCATGGCTCAAATTAGAAGTTTGGGGTAATTGGGCAAGGGCCAGTGGCCGATTGGCGAGCAAATCTCGCCATCCACCCGAGACGGTCCCCAATACATATGCAGTGCATATGCTCTACCTATGCACTTCGCCGCGCGTCCTATCGTTTCGCCCGCGCGACAAGCGTAATCCCAGGGCACTTCGCGTCGGCGTTAGTCACAAAAAAGAGGAACCGCTATTGACCGCAAAATGAGCAGTTGATATCTCATCCTTCACAACTGCCATCCTGGTCACGCCAGCCGAAGAAATTACCTGTTTCACCCGTTCTGGCAGCCTGTTGCGCGGCGGCTTCCGTGGGGCTGTTGCGGGCGGAAATTCTTTCGCGTTTGGGAAGCGTCCGTGCCGGACAAGGGTGGGCCCGATCCCAGGCCGGAGGGGACGGCCGTCGCGCGGCCGTTGGCTCTCTCGGACAACGATCAGAGGATGATGAGGATAAAAGAGACAACGTCCATGAGCATTACCTCCTTCATGTTTCATGACATTCGCAATAATGACGACATACGCTTTCGCAATCGATACACCCTAAAGCCGTTCTTGACGGTCGCCGAGTTCACGACGCAATTAGACTTCATCGTCTCCAATTATAAGATCATAAGCACCAGTGAGCTGTTTAGCGTCACCGACAACAACCAATATGCCATTCTAACCTTTGACGACGGCCTCATTGACCACTACCACATACAGCCGCTCCTGAAGGACTACAAGATTAGAGGCACCTTTCTCGTTCCGGCGGGAATCCTATTGCATAACGTCGTCATGAAATCCCACAAGATTCAATTCGTTCTATCGGCCGCGGATGAGAAACAACTCGTCCGGGAGATTCTCGGCCATGTTCGCGATCACGACGCGATTTGGGAACGATTTTCACATTCGCGCTTCACGGATAATTGGTGGACCCCTGAAATGGTCTTCGTTACGAACTTTCTGCGAAACTATGAAGACCACGAGACAACCAGTTTTATTGTTGATCGCCTATTCGACAAGTACGTCTCCACGGATCACGGGTCCTTCGCGCGGCGATTCTATCTCAACCACGGGCAAATAGCCGAAATGATCAAGAATGGCATGGAAATCGGCGGGCACGGATACTACTCGAACGACCTTACGGCCCTTTCCCACGAAGATCAGCAGACTGACATTGCCAGTACCTTTGAATATATCAAGAGCTTGCGTCAGGACTGCGATCTGTTTTTTTCGTATCCGAATGGCGGGTTTGATCATAATACCATTGCCCTTATGAAACAGAATCACTGTAAAGTCGCCTATACGACGGAAAGCACATCCGTCGATCGCCTGGAAGACGTCGACCTACTGAGATTTCCAAGGATCAGCGCGCCGGAAACGTTACGGAGGTAACCGTATGCACAAGATCGTGTTGTGCGGAATCCAACAACAGGGCAAGGACATCATAACGTTCTTGAATCAGCGCGGCATTCAGGTCACCAATATAGTCACCATATCCAGGGAAACCGCCGTCAAGAATCGGTCCGAAACCACCTGGGTCTCGTACGAGGATATTTCAGACCGACTTGGCATCCCCATCCACTACGCGAACACCTACGGCTTGACTCATCGCGAAGACGTGGAATATTTTGCCCATCATAAGTTTGACCTTCTCTTGTTGGGCGGCTGGCAGCGACTGTTCTCCGATGAAATCTTAAGAACCGTCACGTTTAGCATTGGGCAACACGGCAGCCCCGAGCACCTGCCGAAAGGCAGAGGGCGTTCGCCCCTGAATTGGGCGATCATCCAGGGCAAAAAGAGGCTCATTTGGAATTTGTTCTTGCTCGATAAGGGCGTGGACAGCGGTGACGTCATCGATTATCAGATATTTGAGATTAATCCGTTCGATGATTGCAAAACGGTCTATTACAAGGTGTCGACGTCGGTGAAACACATGCTGGCCAGGAGCATACCAAAACTGCTGGAGGGCCAGTTGACTCCGGTGAAGCAGATCGGGGAGCCCAGCTACCATGAAAAGAGAACCCCGGAGGATGGGAGAATTGATTGGAACATGGGCATTGTTGACGTATGTAATTTGATTCGGGGCGTTACCAGACCTTATCCGGGCGCGTTCACGGCGTTTCAGGGCGAGAGAATTCCGATTTGGAGGGCTCAGGCATGGGACACGATCATTGATTTTTATCAGCACAGCGGCTACGGCGAAATAGTCGAGGTCTTTGAGGACGCCTTTGTCGTGAAATGTTATGACGGTTTGCTGTTGGTGACGGATCACGATGACAAAAATGTATTTGTCGGCAAGCGGTATGAAACAGGGTGTTAAGAAGTCATCCATCGCCTGGAATTGAAAAAACCCTGGCCATGAGTGGAGGATCTTGCTGTCATGGAAGTCCGCGTATCCGTTCTGCTGCCCACGTACAATCGCGCGCCGTTGTTGCGGGGAGTGCTGGAAAGATTGCTCTCGCAACCGATGCGCGACATTGAAATCATCGTCATGGACGATGGCTCTCAAGACGACACTCGCGCCGTGGCGGCCTCGCTCCAAGATGAGAGGGTTCGCTATTATTATCGGGATCATGCGGGGATGACCGCCAACGTCAACGAAGCACTGAGCCTATCCACGGGCCCCTATGTGATCGTGTTGCATGACCACGACATCACGGAGCCTGATATCCTCATGGAATATGCGGACGTCCTCGACCGAAACCCAACCGCGGCGTTCGCCTTTTGCGGCTACATCTACGTCGACTGCGAAGCCAAAGCCGAAACGCAGCGTTTGGTTCATGATTGGCCGGAGTTATTGCGAGGACGCGAGTTCTTGCGGAACGTTCTTTTGCCGAAAATCAGCAGCCCCGTGCTGATTTTCTCCATGATAAAAAGAAAATTCATCCAGGAGCGGTTCCTGGACTCCGCCGTCGGCCCATGCGCCGACGTGGAACTTTGGCACCGGTTGGCGTCGGTCGCCGACGTGGCCTACGTCCAACGCCCGTTGCTCAAGGTCCGCGAGCGGGATTCGTCGAGCATGTTTTACGGGGCCGGCGCGACGGTGGAAATGTCGGAAACGCTACTCAACGCCAAGAAGCAATATTTACGGTTCCTTCCGGGTTGGCGGCAACGGCAACTGATGCGGCTTCGATGGCGGTTCCAAGTCGACGGCACCGGAATCTATATTCTTTGGAAGGCGTTCGAAACCGACGATCGAAAAGCGATGAACGCTATGCTTTCGTGGGTCCGTCGCGAAGGATCCATGGCGGGATACCTGCTGTTGCTCGGCTTGTCTCGTCTTTCCGGCCGTTGCGGCGCTTCATTGCTGCGATTGGTTCGGCGAGTTTACCGCGCGATATGGCCAAAGTCGAGCGTGAAACCGGCATGACGAAGGTGGAGAATTTCCAAGTGACGCGGCGAGCAACTTCATTGAAATACGCTATCCCGGCAGCCTACGTCGCTCGCGGCTGGTCGGTCGTGATGGGACTGGCCTTCATGCCCGTTTACATCGGGCTCATGGGCGCGGAGGCGTTCGGGCTGGTCGGCCTGTACGTCACGCTTCAGGCCGTCTTTTCCCTTCTCGACGCGGGCTTGGGAAGCAAACTCAATCGCGACTTCGCCCAATTCTCGGCCGTTTCCTCCGAAGGACAAGCGTTCCGCGACTTGCTGTGGACGCTGGAGATCCCGCTGTGGACCGCGGCCACCGTGGGGGGAGCCGCCATTCTGGCGATCGGTCCCACGGTGGCCAATCAATGGTTGAATGTCGAAACGCTGTCGCCCCGCGCGGTTTCCGTCAGTCTGCGACTGATGGGTCTCATCCTCCTGTTCCAGTTGCCGATGAGTTTTTACGCGGGCGGGCTCATGGGGCTTCAACGCCAGATGCTCGCCAGCGTGTTGAACGCCGTCTGGTACACGCTGCGATTCGCCGGCGGCGCATTGGCCGTTTCGCTTGTCGCGCCCACGCCCGAAGTCTTCTTCACGTGGCAGTTGGCGGTCACCGTTTTAAGCACGGCATGCACCGCGATCACACTGCGTTGCTGTCTCCCCGCCGGTCGGCGCCGGCCGAAGCTGAGTTGGCGCCTTCTCGTTTCGAGCTGGCGCTTCACGACGGGGCTCGGCGCCATCTCCGTGACGGTCCTGGCCCTCAATCAGGCCGATAAGCTGATCTTGAGCAAACTCATCTCGCTGAAGGAATTCGGATACTATGCGCTGGCCTGGACCGTGGCGAACGGGCTGCGATCGCTTGCCGATCCGATGTTCAGCGTGCTTTTTCCCAGGCTCTCTTACCTGGTTAGCAAGGGCGACCAGCGGCAGTTGGCGGCCACCTACCATGCAGGATGTCAACTGATGACCGTGGTGTTGGTTCCCCTGGGGGCCTTCCTGGCATTCTTCGCCCCGGAAATCATGTTCCTCTGGACGCGCGACTCCACGATGGTCCAGCAGACCCATCTTCTCGTTGCGCTGTTGTCGGTGGGAAACATGCTTTTGGGACTGATCGTTCTTCCCTACGCGCTGCAATTAGCCCACGGGTGGACGTCGCTCAATCTGGTCACGAATATCGTGTTTATTGTTCTTCTCGTGCCTCTCCTGTCGGGACTTGCGCCATGGTACGGCGCCACGGCCGCCGCCTGGCTGTGGTTGCTTTTGAACGTCGGATATGTCTGCGTCCACGTTCCGATCATGCACCGGCGTCTGTTCCCCCGCGAGCTTTGGCGATGGTACGCCGCGGACATCGCGATGTCCGCGGTCCCGGCGATTCTGGTTCTCGGCGCGGCGCGCATGGTGCTTGGGATCCAACTTGCGCCGGCCATGATGGCGCTGGCGCTGGGCGGCACGTTCGTCGCGGCGCAATTGGCCGCCTTGCTGGCGTCTCCGTTGTTCTGGGCATGGAGTGAACGCTATCGGAAGACCGGCTGGTCGCTTTGGCGAAAGAGCATGATAGACTGCGGGGGAGTAAGGGGATCGGAATGAAAACAATGAACCAAGAGTCCATGCGCGATGGAACGTGGTCCTCGGAAAAAACGGACTATTCCTTGATCACACAATGCCGCGGATGCCACGCGCCCGAAGGCAATCTGCGGACCGTCCTGGAAATGGAGCCGATGCCCTTGGCCGGAATGTTCTGCGAGACGGGGGAAGAGGCCCTTGAGGCGCCCGTCTTCCCACTGACATGGGCGCATTGCTCGCATTGCGGGCTGGTGCAAGTGCGCGAAAATATTTCCGACGCCTTCCTGTTCTCCAAATACAACTACGCTTCCTCGACCGTTCCCGGATTGGTGCGACATTTCGATTCCTACGCGGCGTTCTTGAGCGATCGCTACGGGCGGGACGCGAAGGTCCGGTTCTTGGAAATTGGCTGCAACGACGGCGTGCTGCTTAATCGGTTGCCGAGAAAATGGCAACGGATCGGTTGGGATCCAAGTGACGTGGCGCGACGCGACGCCGAGAATAACTCCAATTATCAGCTCTACCCCCTCCCTTTCAGCGAGGCCACGGCCCAAGCGAGCGGCTTGGAGGCCTCCGTCGACGTGGTCTCGGGTTCGAACTGCTTGGCGCATATTTCGGACCTTCGGGACGTTTTTCAAGGGGTCCGGCACGTCTTGCGGCCGGGGGGACACCTGTGGATCGAAGTGCATGATCTCCAGGCCCTCCTCCAAGGCGGCCAATGGGACACCATCTATCACGAACACAAAGTGGAATGGAGCGAGCAAGCTCTGACTCGCTGTTTGGCCCCCCTGGGACTGGTCCTTCGAGAAACCTTTCGCACGCCGATGCATGGAGGCGCACTGAGGATATGTTTCCAAAAGACACGCGTCGCCCTCAAAACGTCATGCGGCACGGTTCCACCGGACCCTGGTTTAGCGGAGCTTCAAAGGGCTTATGAACAGCGGTATGAATCCGCCACGGCGAGGAAACTACTCGCGGCGGCGGACGCGGGAAAGAAAATTGCCGCTTACGGCGCGGCCGGCCGCGCAAACGTGTATCTCAACCAGATGTCCAGACTGCCTTTTGAATATGTCGTGGACGAGGCGCCCCTGCGAATGAATAAGTTTCTGCCGCGCATAGGAACGCCGATCGTGCCTCCCTCGCGGCTGCAAGAGGAACCAGTCGAGGCGTGTTTGGTGACGGCATGGAATTATCGGGACGATATCGTTCGGAAAAACTCGGATTTTCGCGGGAAGTGGTTGACGGCCTTTGGGGAGTAGCGTTGCACATGCGAGTGTTGATTTTTGGCGGCGCCGGCATGTTAGGCCATAAACTGTGCCAACACTGCCGCGCGCGGTTCGAAACCTGGACCACCGTGCGATCGACCGCCGCAGCGCTGACCCCTTACGATCCGTGCGACGCGGGCCGGATCCTGCCGGGCGTTGATGCAATGCGGATAGCCACGGTCGCCGAGGCGGTTGACCGCGTGAAACCTAGCGCCGTGATCAACTGCATCGGCGTCACCAGTCCATTCTGCGACGCCAGGAATCCCCTTCCCGCCTTGGCCATCAACGCGATCTTCCCTCACCAACTCGCGGATATTTGCCGCCAAAGCCGGACCCGGCTGATTCATATCAGCACCGACGGCGTTTTTTCCGGGCGCAAGGGAATGTACCGGGAAGAAGACGCCCCCTGCGCGGACAACCTGTACGGGCGCACCAAGTTTCTCGGCGAAGTCGGCGGGCGTGGTTGTCTTACCCTACGGACTTCGATCCTTGGCAGGGAACTGATCGCCGCGCACGGGTTGGTCGAGTGGTTCCTGGCCAACCGCAACGGCAAAGTGCGCGGATTTCGCCGCGCCGTTTACACGGGTTTCACCACTCAAGCCTTGGCCGGCATTATCGCCGACATACTTGAAAAACATCCGGATCTTGAAGGGCTCTACCACGTCTCCTCCGATCCGATCAACAAGTTCGACCTTCTCGGTCTGATAAACGAAATCCATCAACTTGAAATCCAGATCGAGCCGGACGCGGACTTCATCTGCGATCGCAGCCTCGATTCGACGAAATTTCGCGGCGAGACCGGCTTTCGCCCCCAAGGCTGGCGCGAGATGATCCAGGACATGCGCCAGGATCCCACGCCGTACGACGCGTGGAGGGCCGGAAATGAACAGCCATGTCTATCGACGTTTGCACGGCGAATGAGCCGAGACCGGATGGATCGACCGGCTTGGTCATTGCCCAGGCAAAGATCAATAGCGACTAAAACAGAATAGATACGATGTATCCCACAAGCGTCCATTCAACGTCTCCCTTAGCGAAGATGGTCAAGCCGGCCATGCTCTTGACTTTTCTTCTCATCGGGGCGTGGAACACTTCGCAGTTTTTTCATGCCGGCTATCAGGTCTTATGGACCAGCCTGTTGTCGTTCGCGGGCTGCGCGCTTCTCTTGGCATTCGCCAAAAATCGGATCGAAGCGAGCTTGTGGGTGTGGGCCTTGCTCGGTGTCTTTATCATGGGCTACTACGTGAAGCTCTTGATGATGTCGCATCAATACACGACGTACAAGTTCGACGTCTACTACGCCACGGAAATGGGGTGGCTCACGGTCGATGCCATGCTTCGCGCCAACTGGTGGATGACCGTCGGATTCCTGACTTTTTGCGTCGTGGGCAGCATACTGATCTCCCTCTCTCGCGTCTCGATCGATGGACAACGGCAGCGCTGGTTCAGCCTGCGGGTACAAATGTTGCGGGTCGAGAACCTTTTATTCGCAATAGCGGGACTCTCCATTCTGACGTTGTTCATCCCCGTCATATATGGATTCGGCCAGATGGGAATGGAACACCACTGCCTCCCATTCCGCCTGGACGCGGTGGTGACGCGAATACGGCTCGATCTTCTTCCGTGCTTGCTCCTGTTACTGTTGTGGCTGCTCGACCGGAAACAACACCGCGGCGCGTGGTTCATCACGCTTCTGTTGTTTATCGTCCTCTCCCTGGGCGATTCAGCAATGCGAGGGAGCAGGTCGGCGGTGTTGTTGGCGATTTTGCCCGCCCTCATGCTGTGGATACTCTCGGGCAAGCTGAGCCGGCCGCGGATGGCCGTCGTGGCGGCCTCGCTTGTGATGACGATGGTGTTCTATCCGGTATTCTCGAATATCCGCACGACGCGAATGGCGGGAGGCGACGTTGACGCGACTACGGTCGTGGAAGGTCTGACGAAGATCGGTTCGTCCGAGACATGGGTAGAGATTATTGACATGGTTGCCATGCGCGTGGGAGGGCTGGACGGCCTTATTCACGACATCGAGCATGGTCCGGAAGGCTTCGATCCCTCGCGGTTGTCATGGCTGTTAAACAACGAGACCATGGCGACCTATCAAACTTATGATGTTGTTGGCGTCGGTCGCCATCTGGTCGACGGGCGGTCGCCTGGACTTCTGGGAGCGTTTGTTCTCGTGGCGGGCCCGTGGGGAATTGTGCCCTTGGTCACGCTGTATATGGTGTTAATTTGGATGGCGTGGACGAAGACGGCCTCGCTTCCCATCGCGCCGGTGGCGCTTTCCTACCTGATGAGTCGTCTCATCATGTATACCTCGGAGGGAACGTTCGGTATCCAGTCGCCCATTGCATGGTTCGTTTCCATTATGGTGACGAGCTATGTGTTTAGCTGGCTGCTCGTTCCGACGGCCTCTCCAAGCGGATTTCGCCCCGGTTGGCATGTAAGACCGTCCGTGAATCCACGTTCCGTGAAACTTTCAACCGCGATCGCAAGGGAGCGGTAACGATGTACAAAGGGCGCAACATCGGAGTTTTCGTGCATCAAGGAGTGGGCGACGCCGTCATGACCGTTCCCTTGTTGCGGGCCATTGAAGCCCGCCTGGAACCGACGGATCGCCTGATCTTGATCGTCCGATCGCCCTATGCCATTGACCTGTTGAAATGCATTTCCTGGGGAAAAAACGTCACGATTTGGCATCCGACCGGGGGAAGATTGCGAAGAAAATGGTGGCTGTTGAAGGTGTTGATGCAACTGCGCAAGGTCCGGCCTGACGTCGTCTTGGCGCCGCTGTTTGCCGATCGATTCTTGAATGCCGTATGGCTCCGCTTGACGGGCGCGGAATTGTCGGTCGTAGCGCCGGGAAAATGGCGGGGGCGTCTGGGGCGGTGCGTGACGGTCGCCGGCGCGCCGGGAATGCACAAGACCGAGGAATATCTGGAATACGGACGCACGGCGGGGCTGATCGACGGTGCGAAGCCGAGTGTGGCGATCACACCACCTGAAGCACTCCTGAAAAAAACGCCGTCCGTGACGGCATGGTGGCGACCTGACCGGCGGTGGGTGGTTCTCGCCCCCGGCTCCGGCGTCGTGGAAGCGCACAAGCGTTATCCCGTGGAAAGTTTCAGGGCGCTGGCGCGGCTCCTCCTGCAAGCGTCGCCGGACATCGGCGTGGTGGCCCTCGGAAGTTCCAAAGAACAGGAACTGATTCATTCGGTTCTGGAAGTGGATGGCGACGCGAGCCGACGGATCGCCTTGACCGGCTTGAGCATCGCGGAATCCTTGGCCGTGCTCTCTCGGTGTCATTGCCTGGTCGCGGCCTGTTCGGGGGCGTCGCATCTCGGAACGGCGGCGGGGATTCCGATCGTAGGCATTTACGGGCCCACCAATCCGGGACATACGGGCGCGTACAGCAATCAACTCCGCGTCGTGCGGCTGGGCTTGAAATGTTCGCCCTGTTATCGAATGAAGCAACTCACGGGTTGCGGCAACCCTATTTGCATGACGTTGATCCCGCCGGAAACCGTGTTCGAGGCGGTGCTCGCGTCGCTCGCCGGACAACCGTGTCCGCCGGTCCCCTGGTGCGAGACGACCAGCGCGCGCGAGGCGATTTATCCCCAGCCGTCAATTAGGGCGAAATCAGCATGATTACCACCGACGTCATCCGGCATATGCTGCGCGAAAGCGCGGAAACCAAGTTGGCCGCACAGGCCTTGGCCGACGACATCGCCACGTTCGCCCAGTGGATGAGCGAGACCTATGACCATGATGGAAAAGTGATCCTGTTCGGCAACGGAGGTTCTCTGTGCGATGCCGCCCACATCGCCGCGGAACTCGTCGGCCGCTACAAACGCGAACGCCGCGGCCTGCCGGCCATCGCGCTCGTGGAACCGGCGCTCCTGACCGCCCTGGGCAACGATTATGATTATTCCACGGTTTTTACCCGACAGGTCCAGGCCTGGACCAAACCCGGCGATCTTGTCGTCGGGATCAGCACCAGCGGCAAGTCGGTCAATGTGCTCGCCGCCCTGCGCGTCGCCCGGCGGCAGGGAGCAAAAACCGTCGCTCTGACCGGCGCCAACGGCGAAAGCATGAGGGAAGTCGCCAACCTTGTGTTGGCCGTGCCCTCGACCAATACGCCTCGCATCCAAGAATGCCACATCGCCATCGGACACATTGTCTGCGAACTCGTGGAACAATGCCTGGAGGAACAGATGACGGGTCATAACGAATCGAGGCCGCCGGAGACGGCGTGGGCACCGACCGCGGGCGAGGGAGATTGACGGATGACGAAGATCCCTTCAGAAAAGTCACTCATTGCGAAAGGGCAAAGAAGTGTTCGATAATAAGACGCTATTGATCACCGGTGGAACCGGCTCGTTCGGCAACGCGGTCCTGCGTCGGTTTCTCGAGACGGGAATCGCGGAAATCCGCATCTTCAGCCGGGATGAGAAAAAACAGGACGACATGCGACGCCAGTACGGCAGCGATAAACTGAGATTCTATATCGGGGACGTGCGGAATCCCGACGGGCTCCGCGACGCGATGGAAGGGGTGGACTACGTCTTCCACGCCGCCGCGCTGAAACAGGTTCCCTCTTGTGAATTCTATCCGCTCGAAGCGGTGCAAACCAACGTCCTCGGCGCCGCCAACGTCCTGACGGCCGCCATCCATGCCGGCGTGCGAAACGTGGTGGTGCTGAGCACCGACAAGGCGGCGTATCCGATCAACGCCATGGGAATGTCGAAAGGCCTGATGGAGAAAGTCACGGTGGCTCGCTCGCGGGTCGCCGCGGACAAGGGATGCACGCTGTGCGTCACGCGCTACGGCAACGTGATGGCTTCGCGCGGTTCGGTCATCCCGTTGTTCGTCGAGCAAATCCTTCAGGGGGCGCCGCTTACCGTGACCGATCCGCACATGACGCGGTTCATGATGTCGCTGGACGACGCGGTGGACCTGGTGGTCTATGCGTTTCAACACGCTTCCTCCGGCGACCTGTTCATCGAAAAAGCGCCGGCGGCCACGATCGGCACGCTGGCCGAGGCCGTCAAGCGGGTGTTCGGGGCGCGGAATCCCCTCCAGCTTATCGGCACCCGCCACGGCGAAAAATTGTACGAGACGCTGTTGACCCGCGAGGAAATGGCCCGCGCCATCGACCTGGGCGGTTACTATCGCGTGCCGGCCGACGTCCGCGACCTCAACTACGCCAAATTTTTCTCCGACGGCCAGAGCCGCCTGGACGAGCTCGAGGACTACCATTCCCACAATGTGCCGCGATTGAACGTGGAAGAAGTGGCCGAGTTGCTCCTAAAGCTTCCCTACATTCAGGAAGAATTGGCCAAGAGGCCTTGCCGGCAGCTTGTGTCGACGCCTCGGCAACGAAGAAAGGCGGCGTGACCATGACGCACGGCGCGCAAACCATACTTGTGACGGGCGCGAAAGGATTCATCGGCCGCAACCTGTCGGCCCACCTGAGACGCCGTGAAAACGTGCGTTTGCTGGCCTATGATCGCGACAATACGGAGGCCGAGTTTTGTCAGTGGGCGTCGGAGGCCGACGTCGTCTTTCACCTGGCCGGCGCCAATCGGCCTCAAAACGCCGAGGAGTTCGAGTCCGACAACGTCGCTATGACCGAATCGCTCTGTCGTGTTCTCGCCGACGCCGGCCGGGAGCCGCAAATCGTCTTCAGCTCTTCGATCCAGGCGGAATTCGACAATCCTTATGGACGGAGCAAACGAAGGGCTGAAAACGTTCTGCGGGAATTCGCCGCGAGCACCGGCGCGCCGGTCGCCGTCTTTCGTCTCAAGAATGTTTTTGGGAAGTGGTGTTTGCCGAACTACAATTCCGTCGTCGCCACGTTTTGCCACAACGTCGCCCACGATCTTCCGATCCAGATTACCGATCCCGATCGCGAGTTGGAACTGGTTCACGTTGACGACGTGGTGGCCGCTTTTTTATCGCAAATGGACCAGCCGCGGCGTTATGACGAGGGCCTGGTGACGCCCGACCCCATTTCCTCCCACACCGTCGCGTTGGGCGACCTGGCGAGCCGGATTGAGTCATTTCGCGGAATACGGCGTTCGCTTCACCTGCCTGATTTTTCGATCCGGTTCAATCAGCAGCTTTACGCCACCTATCTTGCTTACGTCGATCCGTCGTGCTGGGAGTACGGCCTCGACGTGAAGTGCGACGACCGCGGAAATCTCGCGGAACTTCTCAAATCTTCCGGCTCCGGACAGATATTCGTGTCGCGCACGCGGCCGGGCGTCACCCGCGGCAATCATTATCACCACGTCAAGGCGGAAAAATTTCTCGTGCTCTCCGGCGAAGGAGTCATTCGTCTGCGTCATATTGAAAACCCGGAAATCCACGAGTTTCGCGTCCGCGGCGCCGACTACCGCGTCGTGGACATTCCGCCGGGTTATACCCACTCCATCACGAACGTCGGCGCGACCGAGATGATCACGCTTTTTTGGGCAAGCGAGATATTCGACCCGGACCGCCCCGACACTTTTTTCCTCCCCGTTGACCTTCGAGCAGCCGCATGAAAGTCGCCACCATCGTCGGCACCCGACCCGAAATCATCCGCCTGTCGCGCGTCATGGCCGCGCTCGACCGCTCGGTCGAGCATGTCGTCGTCCATACCGGTCAGAACTACGACTACGAATTGAACGAGATCTTTTTCGAGGATCTGGAAATTCGCAAGCCGGACCATTTTCTCGGCGCGGCGGGCGCGACGACCGCCGAAACGATCGGCCAGATTATTGCCAAAGTCGACGTCTTGCTGGCGGAGATCGCGCCGGACGCGGTCCTCATTCTCGGCGACACAAACTCCTGCCTGGCGGCCGTTTGCGCCAAGCGGCGAAAGATACCCGTCTTCCACATGGAGGCCGGCAACCGCTGCTTCGACCATCGCGTGCCCGAGGAAACCAACCGCAAAATCGTCGATCACGTGGCGGACATGAACCTCCCCTACAGCAGCATCGCCCGCGAGTACCTTCTCCGGGAAGGCCTGCCGCCGGATCGGATCGTCAAGACGGGCAGCCCCATGTACGAAGTGCTCCACCATTACCTGCCGAAGATCGAACGAAGCGACGTGCTCGAACGTCTCGGCCTGAAGGAACAAGAATATTTCGTGCTCAGCGCGCATCGCGAAGAGAACGTGGACGATCCCGACCAGTTTGATCGGCTGGGCCGCGTGCTGAACCGCCTGGCCGAGACCCACGGCGTGCCGGTGATCGTCTCAACCCATCCGCGGACTCGCAAGCGGATCGACGCCGGGAACGTGCCGATGCATCCGCTGGTGCGGTTGTTGCGGCCGTTGGGCTTGTGCGACTACGTTCACCTCGAGATGCACGCCCGAGCCACGCTCAGCGACAGCGGCACGATCACCGAGGAGTCGTCGATCCTCAACTTCCCGGCAATCAATCTCCGTGACGCCCATGAACGTCCCGAAGGCATGGAAGAAGCCGCCGTCATGATGACGGGGCTCTCGTGGAATCGAATCCAGGAAGCCCTGGCGATACTCGACCGGCAGGGCCGCGGAGATCGCCGCACGCTACGCATCCCCGACGATTACGCCGTTCCGAACGTCTCGGAAAAGGTGGTGCGGATCATTCTCAGTTACACCGACTACGTCAACCAGACCGTTTGGCGAAAAAAACCATGAGAATCTTGTTGCTGTCCCAATGGTATCCTCCGGAACCACAGAAAATCCTGTCGGATCTGTCGGAAACGATGCAAGCATTGGGACATGAAGTGACCGTGTTGACGGGATTTCCAAACTATCCTTCCGGGAACCTGTATCCGGGCTACCGTGTGCGGGCTTGGCAGCGAGAGACGATAGGCGGGATACAGGTTGTCCGTGTCCCTCTTTATCCCGATCACAGCACCTCATCCTGGAAGCGAAGCCTCAATTTCTTGTCTTTCATGGCCTCCGCCGCTTTGCTGGGACCGTTTTTAGTCCCCCAACCGGACATGGTTTATGTTTTTTGTCCCCCGTTGACGCTTGCCTGTTCAGGCTGGCTGCTGAGTCGACGGTTCCGCGTGCCGCTGGCGTGTGAAATTCAAGATATGTGGCCGGAAACATTGGCGGCCACCGGCATGTTGCGCAACGGTCGCCTGCTTCGGCTGATGGACGGTCTTCGCGACAATCTGCTCGGCAAGGGCGTTCCCGCGGAAAAGATTCATTGCATTCCGAATTGGGTTGACACCGAATTTTATTATCCACGCGAATACGACCGCGAGCTTGCCGAAAAGATGCGGTTGACCGACCGGTTCAATGTCATGTACGCCGGCACGATCGGGCGCGCTCAAGGACTCGACGTGGTGTTGAAAGCAGCGCGGCTGCTCGGCGATTTGCCGGAGGCGCAGTTTGTTCTCGTCGGTGACGGCACCGACTTGGCATCACTGCGACAAGCCTCGCAAGACGCGAAATTGACAAACGTCCGATTCTTAGGACGACATCCGGAATCCCTGATGTCTCGACTGTTTTCAACCGCCGACGTGCTGTTGGCTCCTTTGCGCGACAAACCACTGTTTCGCATTACCATTCCGCACAAAATTTACACCTATATGGCGGTCGGAAAACCTCTGTTGGTGGCAGCCGACGGCGACGCGGCCGCCACGGTTGAAGCCGCCGGCGCCGGCTTGATTTGCCCCCCTGAAAATCCAGCGGCGTTGGCCGCCGCGGTTCGCCGACTCCACGCGCTGCCGCCGAACGAGCTCGCCACCATGGGGCAAAACGGACGCCGCGCCGTCTGCGACCATTTCCAACGTGAAACGTTAGTGCGGCGGATTGTCAACATGTTGGAAAACACTTTCGAGCCCGTTCGAAAACGGGGACAGGCGATCTACCCCAAGCAGCTATTGCATACTTCCTCCACTCTATCCGGGAGCACATCCACGTTTTCGGACGGGCCCTTCATCCAAACGAAAGCAAGAGAGAATGATCATGAACAAAATTATGAAAAGTTTGATTCGCACGGGTCTGTATGGGGCCTATCAAGTACTGCCGCGGAAGACATACGACCGGCTCTATAGCTTTGGATTTTGTGTTCACAAGAACCATGTGCGGGCGAACTATTACCGCAAGGTGATCGACGCCAAGTCTCGTGGCGACATGGCCGCGGCAAGACGAGCGGAATGGGTCCACGCCGTCATGCCGTACTCGCTGGTGGGAAGCTCGGGTCTGGAGGCGACATACGATCTAGCCATGACCGTCGTCGATAAACAACTGCCCGGCGCCTTGGTCGAATGCGGCGTTGCCCAAGGAGGCTGCGCGGCGCTTTTGGCGCGGGTGGCCGCGGCCGAGGGACGCCACCGACATTGCTGGTTCTTTGATTCCTACGAGGGTCTGCCCGATCCCACCGACGATGACTATGCCGCGGGGCGAACGGGCTCGCATGTTCGGCCCCTTCCCCGGGGAGCATGTCTGGGCAGCTACGAACAAGTCAACGAGTTGCTGTTCGGCGAATTCCATTTGTCTCGGGAAGACGTCACGCTGGTGAAGGGTTGGTTCCAGGACACATTGCCCCAAACACGTTTGAAAATCGGTCCCATCGCCTTGCTGCGACTCGATGGGGATTGGTACGAATCAACGAAATGCTGTTTGGACAACCTTTACGAGCAAGTAGTGGAAGGCGGCCATGTCGTCATCGACGACTACTACACCTGCCATGGAGCCCGCAAAGCCACTGACGAATTCCGCGCGAGAATGGATATCGAGACGGAAATGAGTCCGGATGGACGAGGTGGGTGTTTCTTTCAGAAACCATGCCTCCTAGCCGCGAGCGCGTGATCGACCATGCTCAAGCGATGTTTTGACCTTTTGCTGGCAATCGCGGGGTTGGGAATGATCTGGCCCCTGTTGCTGGCGTGCGTCTTGGCCGTGCGGCTCAGCTCGCCTGGCCCCATTTTTTATCGCGGCGTGAGGATCGGCCGCGGCAAGAAGCCATTCCGGATCTTCAAGCTCCGGACGATGGTGATTGACGCCGAACGGCTGGGAGGGACGACGACGGCGAAAAATGATCCACGCATCACTTCCGTCGGACACTTTCTCCGCCGCTATAAATTGGATGAATTGCCGCAATTGTTCAATGTCTTGATCGGCGACATGAGCTTCGTCGGTCCCCGTCCCGAGGTGGCCGAATACACCGATCAATATACCGACGCGGAACTTGAAATCCTTTCCGTTCGGCCCGGTATTACCGACCTGGCCAGCATGGAGTTCCACGATCTTCAGGACGTGGTGGGCCCAAACCATCCGGATGAAATGTTTCGCTCCCGCGTATTGCCCCGCAAGATCGCGCTACGTTTAAGATACGTCCACGAGCAATCCCTCCTTGGCGATTTTCAGATTCTTTTACGCACGTTATGGCTCTTATTGACCAAGCCGATATGGGGACACCGATGGAAACAATCCAACTCGCCGACACGGGCCAACTCATAAGCCGTGTGGCCATGGGCGGCTGTCCCCTAGGCGGACATGGTTGGGGACATGTCGATGACTCGAAGTCCATTGCCGCCGTCCGGCGCGCGCTGGATTTGGGCGTCAATTTCTTCGACACCGCCGACGTGTATGGCCTAGGACACTCCGAAAGGATACTTGCCCGGGCCCTCGGAGCGAAACGACACGAGGTTGTTATCGCCACGAAGTTCGGCATCCGGCACGAAAACGGCCGAACGTGGAAAGACGCCAGCCCCGCCTACTTGCGATCGGCTTTGGAGGCCAGTTTGCGACGGCTCCAAATGGACTGCATTCCCCTCTATTACCTCCATTGGCCGGATGAAGAAACGCCCCTCGTGGAAACGATGGCGGAGCTAGCCCGTTGCCGTCAGGAGGGGAAAATACGATGGATTGGCTTGTCCAATTTTTCGGCCCCGCAAGTCCGCGAGGCGACTGCCGTCATGCCGGTCGAGGCAATGCAGGTCCAATTCAGCCTCGTCGATCGTTTGAAGGCCGCCGAACTTCTGCCGTTGGCCCAGCAATTAGGAATAACCCTGCTGACCTGGGGCTCCCTGGCCCAGGGATTGTTGACCGGCAAGTATGACGCCCAGGCGACGTTCGCGCCGCAAGATCGTCGTTCCCACTATGACAATTTTCTCGGCGACAAATTCTCGCAAAACCTCCGCGCCGTCGAACGGTTACGGGAGGTAGCGGCCTTGGTCGACAAAAAGCCGGCGCAGGTCGCCTTGCGGTGGCTGCTGGATACGCCGGGCATTGGAGGCGTTCTGTTTGGCGCGAAACAGCCCGCACAGGTCGACGAAAACGTGGGTGCCGCCGGTTGGCGGCTGCCGGCACGCGAATATGAAACACTTAAAACGTTGGAAATTCTATTCATGGAGGCACTTGCATGAGCGATGTACCTCTTTCTGAATTGGCGCGACGCATTCGAATGCATACGGTCCGCATGACTCACCATGCGGGCAGCTCCCACGTCGCCAGTTCGTTGTCGCTGGCGGAACTGCTCGCGGTGCTCTACCGTTCGATTCTTCGCGTCACTCCCCAAACGGTCGACGACGCGGACCGAGACCGGCTGATCCTCAGCAAAGGGCACGCCTGCGCCGGGCTGTACGCCGTCTTGGCCGAATGCGGCTTCTTTCCCCTGGAATGGCTGGAGAGCTTTTACCACGACGGCGCGCGATTGCCCGGCCACGCCACCGCCCACGGAATCCCCGGCATCGAGGTTTCCAGCGGAGCATTGGGCCACGGCCTTGGAATCGCCTGCGGCTTGGCTCTGGCCGGCAAGCAGGACGACCGTCCCTTCCGCGTCTTCACGGTGCTCAGCGACGGCGAATGCGACGAGGGATCCATCTGGGAGGCCGCGATGTTCGCTCCCCAGCACCGTCTCGACAACCTCGTCGCCATTGTCGACTACAATAAAATCCAAAGTCTCGGCCACGTCAAGGACGTGCTCGATTTGGAACCCTTTGCCGACAAGTGGCGGGCCTTTCGCTGGGCGACCCGCGAGGTCGACGGACACGACGTCCATCAGATCGAAGAAACGCTCCGGGCCGTGCCCTTCGAACCGGGTAAACCGAGTTGCGTCCTGGCGCACACCGTAAAAGGCAAAGGGGTCAGTTTCATGGAAGACTCCGTGCTTTGGCACTATCGCAGCCCGCAAGGCGACGAGTACCAACGCGCGATCGCTGAACTGGAGGCCGTCGCATGAGAACCGCGTTCATCCAATCGCTTACCGAACTCGCCGCCCAAGACCCCCGGATTACGCTGGTCGTCGGCGACCTCGGCTTCGGCGTCGTGACGGACTTCGCCAAACGATTTCCCAAGCAATATCTCAACGCGGGGGTCGCCGAGCAAAACATGACCGGACTGGCCGCCGGCATGGCCATGGCCGGAAGAATCGTCTTCACCTACTCCATTGCCAACTTCCCGACCTTGCGATGCCTGGAACAGCTCCGCAACGACGTCTGCTACCACAATGCGAACGTCGTCGTGGTGGCCGTCGGCGGCGGTTTTTCCTATGGGGCGCTCGGGATGAGCCACCATGCGTGCGAGGATATCGCGATCCTGCGGTCCTTGCCCCGGATGACCGTCGTTGCGCCGGGAGACCCCGTCGAAGCCAAGGAGGCCACGCGCGCCGCGGCCGCCGGAATCGGACCGGTTTATCTCCGCTTGGGGCGGGCCGGCGAGCCGCTGGTTCACGAGAAACCCATCGCCTGGACCCTCGGTAAAGCCCTGACCGTGCGACAAGGCGACGACGCCACGTTGATCTCCACCGGAGCCATGCTCCACACGGCCGTCCGCGCGGCCGACGTCTTGGCCGCCGACGGTTTGAGCGTCGGCGTGCTGAGCATGCACACCGTCAAGCCGCTCGATGAGGAAGCAATACTCGAAACGGCGAGACGCACTCGATGCGTCGTAACACTGGAAGAACATTCCCTGTTGGGCGGCCTGGGCAGCGCCGTCGCCGAGGTTCTTTGCGAAGCGGGCATCCGCGACGTCGCCTTCAAGCGTATCGGTCTGCCCTCGGAGTTCAGCAAACACGTTGGCGAGCAAGAGTACCTACGCAAAATCCACGGCCTCGACGTCGATTCCGTGGTCCGCTGCGTGCGCCGGCTCGGGAAGAAAGATCCGCCTCTTCTCCAATACGGCGGCGAAGACCGACCCATCATCGACCGCAAGACGCCGACGGCCAAAATCGCCTGATGCCATTCATTCACGCCGCCACGCGCTCCTAGGCCAATTTTTGTATTCGTTCCACCATGTCCCCCTGGGACAGCTCCTTGCCCACCGGCAGCAGGACGTACGTGCCCGCGTCGCCGCAGCAGTCGAGGATGATTTGCACTTCGTTGGGCACGTCGAACCCGTCGCGGCACGGTTCGTGGCCGTTGATCAGCACACGGGCGCCAACCAGCTCGGCGAACGCCCGGGCGTTTTGCGACTGGTAGTCGCGGCCCCAGAGCAGGGCGAAGATGCTTGAGCGTTCGTAGAATTCCAACGGGCGCAATTCGCGGGTGAAAATCGAAGCGTCGAAACGGCCCGACGCGACGTTCTCGGGAATGCTGTGCGAGATGAACACGCCCGTCGGCAGCCGCACGGCCAGTGGGCAGCTTTCCAAAAACGGCAGGTAGGCCGCGCGGACCCGCTCGACCGCCGCGCCGTAGGCGTGTTGCAAGCCGAGGCGGAACCGAAGGTTGAGCATCTGCTTGCTTTTCTGGATCGGATAGTCGGTCAGCTCGGACAGCTCGTGGTTGCCCAGCAGAAAGTGAACACGGCCGGGAAACCGAATGATGAGCCTTGCGACGTCTTCCAAGAGGGTATGCGACATGCAGCCCGCGCCGTCGGGATAGGCCGGCCCGCCGTGGCAGACTTCCTGCAGGATCAGGTGACGCCGAGGTTGCCGGGCCAAGTCGGCGATGCGGAGGATCGCGTCGAAATTGCGTCGGTGGCCGTGCAGGTCGCCGGTCACCATCACGTCGTCGGCCAGGTCGGTCGAGAGGTGGACCACGGCGTGCTCGCGGCCGGGCGCCGCGCGCGCGACGCGAGCCGCCTCGGCATAGGCCTCGACGATTTGCTCGACGTTCGACGGCGGCGCGGCCATGATTTTCGTAGGGTGGGCATCGCCCACCACGGCATGTCGTTTTTCGGTGGGCGGTGCCCACCCTACTGCTCACCCGATGCTCTACACCCTACCAGGGTATTTCGCCGTCGTCCAGGATGGAGAAACATGGGTCGCGGAGGGTTTTAGCGAAGAAAAATGCCCTGCCGGAGGGGGCCTGGTTCTGGCGGTGTGGGTTGTGTGGGAAATGGCAGTTTTAGCGATTTTCTGGATTCGGCCGGTTGTGTCGCCCGATGTTCGTTCAAGGAGGATTGTCTCGCCGGTTGCCGGGACGGCTCGCGGAGCGGACGTCTCGAAGAAGAATAGACCGGCGAGGACCATCGCGCCGCGGCGACCACGGTCGCACCCAGGGAGGGGACGCGGGCGCGGTGGATGACCCAATACGAGTGGAAAGGAATCTCACGAATGAAATCCGCATTTGCTCTTTTGACGGTTGCGGTCGTCGCGGTGGGGCTCAGCGGCTGCGGCGGGCTGGGCGGCTTTCTGTCGCCGCACGGTCGGTGCCTGGTGGACGGTTCGTGCGGCCATTGCACGGACTGTCCCGAGACGTGCGCAAGCTGCGAACCGAACAACTGCAATGCCGCCGCGTGCGACGGGTCCACGGCCTGCGAAACCGGTTGCTGCGAAGGGTGCGGCGATCCAGCGTGCAACGGCGGCTGTGGACTCCGCGACCGGCTTTGTGGCCGGGAGTACGTCAATCCGGGCCCGCCGACCGGCGCGGTGAGCTATCCCTACTACACGGTCCGCGGCCCGCGCGATTTTCTCATGAAGAGCCCGTCGCCGTTGGGACCGTGACCGGCGCGGCGCGACCCGACGCATGATTCACGCGATCGGCTCGCGATAATACGAGACAAACCGAACAGCAACCGGGATTGGTGCAGGGCCGTCCCGGTTGCGGTCGTTTCTTGGCAGACCAAGAAAACGACAAGGCGCGTCCGTCGCTGGGAACGTGGCCCGTGCCTTGGCACGTTGTTTCCGCCGCAACCGGCTGCTTCGAGCGTTTCGGGGCGTGGCCGCGTGGGCACGCGCCGGGAAACGAAATATCGAAAGGGTTGGGCCGTTCGTAGGTCCACACGTTCACAAGCGACAGGCGCGCCGTCGAATGTGGCATTGCTGCCCGTAGGTTACAATGGGACTGCTTTCTTCATGAAAAAGGGTGAACAAAACAGGGTCCAGACCGACGGGAAAAGTCCTCCTTTTTGAAAAAGGCCAGCGGAGAGAGGTGCATTGCTCGTTTCGCCAGGTTCGCCATGAAAGGCGTCGCCCCCATCACCCGAGGGTTTTTCGATGGGGAACATCGTAACTCGCTCGTCGGCCGCCGCTCGGCAAGCGAGCTGGCGGCGGACGGAACGTCCGGGACTAGCCGGACGGCGGGGGCGGCCGCATCTCGCACATGGGCGGGAGAGCCGCGTGGGGCCCTTCACGGCGGAAGGTCCGCCGGCGCAATGCCGGACGGCCGCGGCGATCGAGGGCCTCGTGCGTCGAATCGGCTGCTTCGCGGGGCGGGCCGTCGAGCGAGAACCACCGCGCGGCGGTCCACGCCCAAGAGAATCTCGACGGTCGAAAGCGTGAGTTCATCGCTCGTCCGCGCTGACCGAATGCCGGGAAAATACCACCCGTCCCACACCGTGGTTGATACGGATCGCGCCGTCCGAAAACGGCGTCAAGGAGCCCCGCCTTGTCGAGATCAACCGACGCGCCGTCGCGCGACTCCGCTTCGATGCCGCACCGGCGTCCGACACTCTTCTTATGCACGATGGGCGGAGAAAGTCAATGAAATTTTTTCAAGAAAACGCCGCGCGCGGGGTCGTTATCAGCGCAAGTCGAACAGGCGTGGGCACGTGCGACTTTAAGAAATATTTTTACCTCGAACAAGAGGTAAAACGTCACATTTTCTCGGAGCGACAGAGTCAAGTGCGATCCGTAAATGCGACAAAAAGCAAAAACGCAACCGAGTCGCGAGAGCTTGACGCGAGCATCTTTTCTTTGCGTCCATCGCGCCTTCGCGGTAGAAAAAAATTTTACCGCGAAGACGCGAAGAACGCAAAGGAAGAGAAGGAGAAGCAATAGCGATTAGAGATGATTGACCATGCGTTTGATGCCGTCCCGGATGAGGGGCACGTTCCAGTTGACCAGGAAGCCAAGCTTTTGACCGGAGAGTTTCAGATAGGTCAGTAGTTGGGCCTCGTGAATCGGTAGGATCGCTTGGACGGCTTTGTTTTCGATGAGAATGACGCCTTCCACGAGCATGTCGATCCGGTAGCCGGCGTCGATGTCGAGACCGTCGTAACGCACCGGCAAGGCCACCTCGCATTCGACCCGCAAACCGCGCTGGCGAAGCTCATGAGCCAGACAGGCTTGATAGGCCGACTCCAACAACCCGGGCCCGAGCGCGCGATGGACTTTAATCATTGCGTCGACCACAACGGCCGCCAACGCCTCGATCGCTTGCCGAGTCATCATCGCCCCCATTTTCTTCTTCCTTTCTTTTCTTCGCGTCCTTCGCGCCTTCGCGGTGGAAATTTGTTTACCGCGAAGGCGCGAAGGACGCAAAGGATAATGATTTGAATGGTCGCCGAGGGAAGATTCCGTGCCAACACCTAGGACAAGAATTTTGCCCTCAAATAATCAAAATACTGTTTTCCCTTCTTCTATTTTTCCTTTCTTCGCGTCCTTCGCGCCTTCGCGGTGGAAAAGTCGTCAGCCCGCGAATCGTCGCAGCGCCAGCACAATGTTCTGCCCGCCGAAGCCGAAGCTATGGTTCAGGGCGACGTCGCACTTGGCTTGCCGAGACTGATTGGGGACGTAGTCGAGGTCGCACTCAGGATCGACCGTTTCGTAGTTGATCGTCGGCGGCAGCACGTTGTCGCGGATGGCCAACAGGCAGATGATCGCTTCCGTGGCCCCGGCCGCCGCGATCAGGTGGCCCGTCATGCTCTTGGTGCTCGACACGGGAATTTTGTAGGCCCGGTCGCCGAAGACCTGTTTGATGGCCAGGGTCTCGACCTTGTCGTTCACGGACGTGCTGGTGCCGTGGGCGTTGATGTAATCGACCGCGTCGAGCCCCAGGCCCGCGTCGTCCAGGGCCATGCGGATGCAACTGATGGCGCCGCGCCCTTCGGGATGGGTGTCGGTGATGCGGAAGGCGTCGGCCGTCGAGCCGTAGCCGGCCACTTCGCCGTGGATCCGCGCGCCGCGGGCCTTGGCGTGGTCGAGTTCCTCGAGCACGAGGACCGAGGCTCCTTCGCCCAGGACGAACCCGTCGCGGTCGCGGTCGAACGGGCGCGAGGCTCGTTGCGGTTCATCGTTCCGCGTGCTCAGGGCGGTCAACAGGTTGAAGCCCGTGACGCCGAACGGATGGATCATCGTGTGCGTGCCGCCGGAGATCATCAGATCGGCCTCGCCGCGGCGGATGATTTCGGTCGCCTCGCCGATCGCCTGGCTGCTGGCGGCGCAGGCGGTCAGGCAGTTGAGATTCGGGCCCTGCGCGTCGAACAGGCTGGCCAGGTGGGCGGCCGGCATGTTGGGCTCTTGTTCGAGCTCGGCGATCGGGTTGAGAATCTCAAGGCCCTTCTTGGTGAACGCGGCCAGGTCGAACGGCTGGCCGTCGCGGAGTCCCGCCACCATCATCTCGGTGAAACGGTCGAAATCCTGCGGGCCTTCGCCGCTGCCGAAATAGACGCCCAGCCGCCGCGGGTCGATTTTGGCGTTCTGGATGCCCGAGTCGGCGACCGCTTTCTTGGCGGCGCCCACGGCGAATCGGGTGTGCTGGCCCACTGCTTGGGGTCTTCGCCCACGTCGGAGAGATCCCAACCGCGGACTTCGGCGGCGATTTGGGTGGGGAAGTTCGAGGCGTCGAACCGCGTGATGCGGCCCACGCCCGACTCGCCGGCCAACAGACGCCGCCACATGGGCTCGATTTCCCAGCCCAGCGGCGTCACCCAGCCGATTCCCGTCACGACAACGCGTCGTCTCATCTTGCGACTCCTTGAAGCGCTCTCGCGCGTGGTGGATTTGGTTTGCCCTCGCCGGCGCTTCGGGTTGGTATCCGGTTGGGCTTCATGGGCGCGTGAAGGTGGGCTGCTTGACGCGGCGCGGACGAGCGACCGTCACGCGAGCCAACCTCAGCGGCCCGCCGTCGGACCGGCCGGTTCGGCCAACGGGCTTCCGTCGGCCGCGCGGCCCACGTCGTACGCGCCGAGCATCCGCATCATGTCCAGGAACGTTTGGGGTTCAAAGAGCATCCGGTTCTCGTGGCCGTTTTGCAGGTGGGCAAAGACCAGTTCCATGTAACCAAAAAGCTCCTCGCCGCGGTGGACCGTGCCGAGGATCATCGCCCCGTCCTTCTTGATGTACTCGACGTCGGCCGTGTAGGTCAGCACGTCGCCGGGCACGGCGTCGCCGTGGAACTTGGCCTTCGAGATCTTGGCCAGCACCACCTTCTCGGAGAAGGCGTTGTATTCGGCCACGAGCAGCCCGCCCGTCTGGGCAACGCCCTCGATAATCAGCGGATGGGGCATCACCGGATGGCCGGGGAAGTGATCGTGCAGATACTCCTCGGCCAACGAGACGGCCTTCACGGCCTTGGCCCGTCGGCCGCTCTCGAATTCGATGAACCGATCAATCCAGTACCATCGCATGGAGGCGTCTCTACGTCGTCACAACCGCGAAAGCGAGTGTAGGGTGGGCACCGCCCACCGAAATAACCAAGCACGTCGTGGTGGGCGATGCCCACCCTACGGCGATTTCCGCAACAAAGGCCTCTACGCCGCGTTTTGCAGTTTCGTCTCGACAAACCGGCACATGTCGGCCACGGTCAATAGGTTGCCGAAGTCCTGCACCGCCGGGTTCTTCGAGAACTCCGTCAAATCGGCGAACGGCATCCGCTTGCGGACTTCCGCCAGACCGGCCTCGGTCAGCTTCCCGTCCTTGATGTATTGAGCGTTGGTCAAAATATCCTCGGGAAACAGTTCGCCGCGAGGGATGCTGATCGAGAACGACTTTTCCAGGCGGAAGACGATGTCGAGGAAGTCGATCGACTCGGCGCCCAAATCGCCCACTAGCGTCGCCTCGGGAGTCACCTCGTCCTCGTCCACTCCCAGCGCGTCGACCAGGGCCACTTGGATCTTTTCGAAGATTTCGTCTTTGGTTGGCATCGTTTTCATTTCCTCCGGGTAACAATTCCAAATATCCGATGAATGGGCGCAAGATCGCGCCGCGACGGCTCAATAACCGCCGAGGCTGATCCCTCCATCCACGCGTATGACTTGTCCGGTCAAATAGCTTGCCTCCTCGCTCGCCAAAAACGCCACGACGTTGGCGATCTCCTCCGGTTGACCGATCCGTTTGAGCGGGATCGCCTTGGTGATCTGGTCGGCCGCCAGGCCGCGAACCGCCGCGCTCATGTCCGTCTCGATCATGCCCGGCGCCACCGCGTTCACGCGGATCTTGCGGGGAGCCAGTTCCTTGGCCAGCGCCCGGGTCAGCCCGTCGATCGCGCCCTTGCTGGCCGCGTAATTGGCCTGGCCGCGCGAGGCGAACTCGGCCGCCGTGCTCGACAGATTGACGATGCTGCCGGCCCGCTGGTACATCATTTGCTGCACCACCGCGTGGCAGAAGTTGTAGGTTCCGCCCAGGTTGGTTTCGATCACGTCGGCCCATTGCTCGGGCGTCATGGCACCGAGCAGACCGTCGCGGACAATGCCGGCCGAGTTGACCAACACGTCCAACCGTCCCCACTGGTCGACCAACTGGTTGACCAGCTCGTGGACGCGGGCCGAATCGCGGACGTCGGCCTGGAGGGCGCGGACGTCGTGGCCGGCGGCGGTCAGTTGGGCCGCCAACTCGTCGGCTGCCTGCTGGTTGCTTTGATAAACAAACGCCACCGTGCCGCCTTCGGCCGCCATTTTGGCGACGCACGCGCGGCCGATGCCTCGGCTGCCGCCGGTGATCAGGATTTTCTTGTCGGCCAGTCGCGTCATTCTTGCTCCGCTTCCACTTCCACTTCTTCTTTTTCGACCGGTCGGGTCGGGTCGTACAACAACGCAAACAGCTTGCGCAGGTGCGTGCGGACTTGCTCGTCGGTTTTGGCGTGGGCCGGGTTCGAGTCAGCCAGGTTGTACCGGACCAACGTCAGCCGGCCCGCCACGGTGAGCCGGCCGAGCATGGTTCCCCGGGCCTTGATCTTGGTTTCGTCGTCGTCCTGGTCGACGATCTCGGCTGTGACGTGCAACGTCTGGCCGGGCTGAACGAATTAGCCGTATTTCACGTTGTTCGCCTTGCGCAGCATGACCATGCTATGGGCGAAGTCCTCGCCGGCGCGGACGAGCCACGCGCCCGCCTCGAGCATCGCCTCGAGCATGAGCACGCCGGGCATGACCGGGAACTGGGGGAAATGGTCGCCCAGATACTCTTCGGCCATTGTCAGGTTTTTGACCGCCGTGATCTTCGCGCCCGGTTCGAGCGAGGTGATCCGGTCGAGCAACGTGAATCGCATGTAGGTATGGAAAAATACTCGGGTTGCGCAAAATAGGCCTGCGCCGGAAAAATCAAACCGTCCAGTATACCGGCGTCGGCGGGGGGCTACAAGCGAGAAAAGACCCTCGGCCGATAGACGCGAAGGGACCAAGCAGGGCGACCGGTGAGTGTTTTCAAATCATTGTTATGCAATGACTTAAGTGGGCGGGCACCATATCCGCGGCCGCTGAAGACGCACCATCCCACAAAGGGTAGAAATCACGACACGGTCGAATGGACGTTGGTTCCTCGCCGTGGACATGCTTTCCCAGCCGTGTGTGGTGGGGCAACGATCGACCCATTCAGCGTTTGAGACAAGTCGTGACGTTTTGTGGGCCGATCGTCGCCCCACCCTACCTTTTGCTGGGCAATCCATCCGGGTCAGCAAACCCGCGACCTGCCATTTTGGCACCCGGATGATGCTCTATAAAAATGGGCCATCAGGCTACGGCAAAATGCAAGATCGCAAGTTTATGGCCGCCAACGGGTAACGAACACCCCCCGCCGTTTGGCACGCAGTTTGCCAAAGGTGTGGTCTAGGGACGATGGTTCAACAAAGGAAACGAGCGACAAGTCCGCTCGACGCACGCCATATTACATTAGCTCCGCTATTCAAAAAGGAGGGTTTTACCATGGTCTTTCGATACACCATTCCACGACATCCCATCCATCAACTACGCGACGAGATGGATCGGTTGCTCTCGGGCGCGTGGCCGGGAGGGCCGCTGGCGGCCTGGGCGCGGCGCGAGGGACCGGCTGTGAACGTCTGGGAAGCGGACGACGCTCTGATGGTCGAAATGGAAGTGCCTGGCGTGAAGAACGAGAACCTCGACATTTCGGTGGTCGAGAACGAACTGGTGATTCGCGTCGAATTGCCCGAGACCGAACAGCAGGGCGTGACCTATCACCGGCGCGAACGGCCCGTCGGATCGTTTGACCGGCACGTTCCGCTTCCGTTCGAAGTGGACGCCGAACACGTTTCGGCCGAGCTGTCGCGCGGCGTGCTTCGCGTGACGCTGCCCAAGGTGCCCAGCGCGAAACCCCGCAAGATCGAGGTCAAAGTCGGCGGACAAGAAGGATAAAGAAATTGCGGAGGGACGCAAATAGTCGTAGGGTGCGTCTGGACGCACCAACACGAAATAAAAGGAGACGACACAATGGCAGATCAAGAAAACGTGGTTGTGGAAAACGCTCGCGGGTGCGAAGAGACCCGGTGCGGGCAATGCTACCGGCCGAACGTCGATATCCTGGAGAAGCCCGACGAGTTGGTCGTCGTGGCCGACGTGCCGGGCGCGGTGACCGAGAAAATCAGCGTGGATTTCGCCGACGGGATCCTCTCGGTCCATGCCCCGGTCGACGCCTCGCGGGCCGACGGCCGGACGTACCTCGCCCAGGAGTTCGGCGTGGGCGACTATTATCGCAGTTTTCGCGTGAGCCAGGAGATTGATCCGAGCCGTATCGCCGCCGAGTGCGCCGACGGCGTGCTCACGCTCCACCTGCCCAAGGCCGAAACGGTCAAGCCGCGCAAAATCGCGGTTCAGGCTCGGTAGGAGAAAGAGGATGAGTAGTAGTAGTAGGTCAGGCTGTGCCTGACATTTTTTGAATGTCGGCCGACCGATTGTCAGGCACAGCCTGACCTACGAATGGCGGCCGAGTGGTCGAAAGAATAAGGAGGCATGAAAATGAGTTTGATTCCTTGGAGAAACAAGTCGGCGGACGAATCGTCGCGCGTGCCCACAACGTTGGCTTCGCTCCGATCGGACATCGATCGGTTGTTCGATGCGTTTGTTCGCGAGCCGTTCGCGGCGCTGGACTGGCCGCCGCGCGAGTCGGGCGCGTGGTCGCCCTCGGTCGATCTGGCCGAAACCGACACCGAGTACACCGTCCGGGCCGAGTTGCCGGGACTCGATCCAAAAGACCTCGACATCTCCGTGACCGAGAACCAACTGGTGCTCTCGGGCGAGAAGAAGGAGACGGTCGAGCGGCGCGAGAAGGGCTACTACCACGTGGAGAGCCGTTTTGGATCATTCCGCCGGACGGTGGCGCTGCCCGCCGGCATCGACTCGACGAAGGTCAACGCCGAATACGCCAATGGCGTGCTGACGATCCACCTGGCCAAGTCGCCCGAGAACGCCCCAAAACGGATCGAGGTGAAGGTGAAGGAAGGATAAGACGCATCTTTCACCACGGAGGATCCGCCCATTCCCGAGCCGCGACCGTCAGGAAGCGGTGGTATCTTATGACTCGCGCCACCGCTCCCTGACGGTCGCGGCTCGGATTTTTTATTGCGCGTGACGCGAGATTCACCAAAAGGGGGGCGTGGCGGAACGCCTCTTGTTTCTCGCAATCGCTGACGATACACTAAGGGATTCTCACGATCCAGTATAGCTGGCCCCATGATGTCATCAAGACGCCTCTCTGCGGCTGACGAAGGACCATAGAATATGAAAGACAACATCCATCCCAAGTACGTCGAAACGAAGGTCACCTGCGGTTGCGGCAACGCCTTCACGACCCGCAGCACCCAGGCCGAACTCAAGGTCGATATCTGCAACGTCTGCCATCCCTTCTACACGGGCAAGCTGAAGTACGTCGACACGGCCGGCCGGATTGAGAAGTTCAACAAGAAGTTCGGCGGCGGCAACTACGCCAGCTTGCAGCCCAAAAAGAAGAAGCCGGTTCGGACGACAACCGACGAGGAGTAGTCGGCGCTGTTCGCTAGCGCATACCAACCCGAAGCGCCAGCGAGGGCGATCGTCAAAATCACCCTTGCGTAACTTCGCGTGCGTCCCTCCGCGTCCACTTGTCCTCGCTTGCGCTTCGGGTTAGTATTTGGCCGTTCTCACCGCGGGCGTTATCCCATGCGCGATCTTCTTGAACAAAAACTCCGCCGATTCGAGGAGCTCGAGAAGCTGCTGGTCGATCCGGACGTGCTGGCCCATTCGGCCCGGCTGTCGGCCGTGGCGCGCGAGCACGGGTCGTTGGCCAAGCTGGCCACGAAGTATCGCCGCTTCAAGCAGCTCAACGCCCAGATCACCGAGGCGCACGAGTGGATCGATGGCCACGACGCCGAGATGCAGGAGCTGGCCACGGCCGAATTGCCCGTGTTGAAAGAACGCCGCGAGGAACTCTGGAACGAATTGCTCGACATGACCATCGGCGGCGAGGACGCCAATCGGGCGTCGTGCGTCATGGAGATCCGCGCGGGCACCGGCGGCGAGGAGGCGGCCCTGTTCGCCCGCGATTTGTATGAAATGTACAAACACTACGCCGAAGGACAAGGCTGGAAAGTCGAGGTGCTGGGTCTCAGTCCGACCGAACTCGGCGGGTTCAAGGAAATCACGCTGGGGCTCGAAGGCGAGGGCGTTTTTCGCCAGTTGCAGTTCGAAAGCGGCGGCCACCGAGTGCAGCGCGTGCCCGAGACCGAAGCCAAGGGCCGCATCCACACCAGCGCGGCCACCGTGGCCGTGATGGCCGAGCCCGAGGACGTCGAAATCAGCCTGAAGTCGGACGACTACCGCAAGGACATTTTTCACGCCAGCGGCCCCGGCGGCCAGCACGTCAACAAGACGGCCTCGGCCATTCGGCTGACCCATTTCGAGACGGGCATCGTCGTCTCGTGCCAGGACGAAAAGAGCCAGCACAAAAATTTGGCCAAGGCCCTGCGCGTGTTGAAAAGCCGGCTCTACGAACGCAAGCAGGAAGAAGAGCACGCCAAGCGATCGCAGGAACGGAAGACCAAAATCGGCTCGGGCGACCGCAGCCAGCGGATCCGCACCTACAATTTTTCCGAGAACCGCCTGACCGACCACCGCATCGGCCTGACGCTCTACAAGCTCGATAGCATCCTGGCCGGCAATCTGGAACCGGTGATTGAAGGCCTCCTCGAATACGAACGGCAGGAGCTGCGCAACACGTTTGGCGCGGTGGAATGAGCGTAGGCCGGGTCGCGACCCGGCAATACCTGTGTCACAACACGTGCCCACGCGCCGGGTCGCAACCCGGCCTACAAATCTCCAATCCTCGCCTTGTCTTCTTCCGAACCCTGGACCATCGGCCGGCTGTTGACGTGGACGCAGGAATATCTTGCGTCGCACGGGGCGGAAAGTCCGCGGCTGGACGCGGAGGTGCTTTTGGCCGAGGCGCTCGGTTGCCAGCGGATTGATCTTTACACGCGATTTGACGACGTGCCCGACGAGGGGCCGAGGGGCCGCTTTCGCGAATTGGTCCGCCGCCGCGCGGAGCACGTGCCGGTGGCCTATCTGGTCGGACGGCGCGAGTTTTACTCGCTGGCGTTTCGCGTCACGCCCGACGTGCTCATTCCGCGGCCGGAGACCGAGTTGCTGGTGGTGGCCGCGCTCGATCTGGCACGGCAGTGCGGCAACGGCCGGGCGGCGGCGATCTGCGACGTGGGCACGGGCAGCGGGGCGATCGCCGTGGCCGTGGCCAAACACCTGCCGGCGGCGCGCGTAACGGCCGTCGATTGTTCGCGGGCCGCGCTGGCCGTCGCCCGGGAAAACGCCGAGCGGCACGGGGTCGCCGGAAGGATCGAGTTCGTGGAAAGCGACCTGCTCGACGGACTCCCGGCCGACGCCTCGTTCGACCTGGTGCTGAGCAATCCGCCCTACGTGGGCGAGTCGGAATGGTCCGCCCTGATGCCCGAGGTCCGCGACCACGAGCCGCGGACCGCCCTGATCGCCGGATCGCGAGGGACCGAGGTGATCGAGCGTCTTTTGCCCCAGGCCGCCGCGCGGCTGCGGTCCGGCGGGCATCTCGTCATGGAAATCAGCCCGATGATCCACGAGGCGGTCTGCCGGCTGATCGAAGCCGTCGGCGCGTTCGGCCCGGTGGAGACGGTCAAGGACTTGGCGAGACTTCCCCGGGTCGTGCGATGTGCTAGAAAGCAGGCGAAATAGAAGCCGAGTCCGGGGAATTGGATGCGTGCCACTGCTTGCGGAAATCTCAAGCCTGTTTGGACTTGCATAACAACACTGCTTGCCGGAGACCCTTGACGCGCCGAAAAGCCGCAAGCAGTGCCGTGTCCGATCGCATGCAACGTCTTGTGCGGCAAGCAGTGGCACGCACCTTTAGGTCCGCGGCGATTCCCGACATCAGTAGTGACAAGTTTGGGACAATCCGTAGGCCGGGTCGCGACCCGGCAAGGTTTTTGCTCGGGACTATCTGTCGCCGGGTCACGACCCGGCCTACGGTAATTCGGCGAATTTGGAACTACTGGACATGCTTCTTTTTCCGTGGTGCGGATGAGAGGTGATCCCGTGAAAAGACACTCGATGCAATCGGAAAATGTTGCCCGAACCGGCCTCGCCGTGCTGTTGACGGCGGTCGTGGGGGCCTCTTGCACGTCTCCTTCGCGCGACCGGCCCGACGAGGTGGACTCCGCCGCCGCGACTTGGATCGGAATCACCGCGACGATCAACGACCAATCGGCGGCCGCGCCGTTGGCCTATGCCCAGGCGGTTCGCGACGCCGGCGGGCTGCCGGTGATTCTCCCGCCGATCGACGACGACGCGCTCCGCGCGGAGTACGTCCAGAAGCTCGACGGTCTGGTGTTGACCGGCGGCGCCGACGTTCCGCCGTCGGCCTACGGCGAGAAACCGCATCCCGCGACCAGGGTCATGCCCGAAGCTCGATGGCGCTGCGAATCGAAATTGATCGACGCATGGCTCAAGACGGGCAAGCCCGTGCTGGGGATTTGCCTGGGGTTGCAAATGACGAACGTCGTGCGCGGCGGGTCGCTCGTCCAAGACCTCCCCAGCGAGGTCGGCGGCAAGGTGGTCCACGGAAACCCGTCGCCCAAGAAGGACAACGACAACCCAATCACCCACCGCGTCACGCTCGCCCCCGACAGCCGATTGCGCGAAATTTTCGGCGAGGAAACCATCACGGTCGTCTCCTCTCACCACCAGGCGGCCAAACGAGTGGGTCGGGGGCTGCGCGTCGCCGCGCGGAGCGACGACGAGGTGATCGAAGCCCTGGAACTGTCCGAGCATCCCTGGGCCGTTTTCGTCCAGTGGCACCCCGAACGCATGGACCGCGCTCACCGCCAAGTGCTGTTCGTTGCGCTGTTTCGAGCCTGTCACGAGGCAGAAAGACATCGTCAGGGATCCGAAAACAGGGACGGGCTCCCGGATATCGCGGAGGGGGCGATCCGCAACCACTAGATGACGGGCCTTTTCCGTTTTCGGATAGCCTCTCGGAACATGACGGACCGGAATGTTGGCGCTCCGATTGGGATTGGCACACCGTTTGCTCTTCTAGGTGGATGCGTGCCGATGGCACAGCACTCACCCCCCCAGACGGTTCGGCGACCCACTGCGGGTCGCCGAACCGGAACAGAGAAGAGGCAAAATTCCTGTTTTTGGGGCCGACCAGCGGAAGAGGTGCTTAACCACACCATTGACGAGCCGTCGTGATTTTCCCCCTTCGGTGTCTTCTTTTAGGAACAGAGCGACTCCGGAGCAAGAGAAGCAAGGCATCTCGACGGGTCGGAAGCGCCCGCTTCCGAATTTTTAAGGCGAGCCGGGGATCTCCAGACGATCAATCCCCGGCTCGCCTGTTTTATTTTGCTACAGCAAAATCGAACGGGTGTTGCAAAATCAAACACACACTACCCCTCAAATCGGACCGTGTGTAGCTGGTTTTCTCATCTAAAAGCTGGCCTCCTACCGAGAATCTCAAAGTTCTTTTTCTTTACCGCTTTGGCCCGATTCCCCATGATGTAGTAGGGTGCGTCTGGACGCACCAAGCGTAAGGTGCGTCGCGGGACGCACCATTCCATTGCCTGCCACAGCCTCTCGGTGCGTCAGGACGCACCCTACCTGACAGGCTGTCATACACCAACGCGGACGGTCGCGTCGTCGCCCGTCTCTTGACCCTGGTCCCAAGCTGACTTAGGCTCACCCCTAGAAATCATGCTGGGTGAACCATGCCTTATTACCTGGGAACCGACGAAGCGGGTTACGGTCCGAATCTCGGCCCGTTGGTCGTTTCGGCCACGGTGTGGCACGCCGCCGAACCGATCGAGGCGTCGCAATTCTACGAGCGGCTCGCGCCCGTGATCGTGTCCGCGCCCCGCTTGGCTTCGGCCGACGCGGTTGCCGTGGCCGACTCGAAGCTGCTCTACACCTCGGGCAAGAGCCTGTGGCACCTCGAACGGGGACTGCTCGGCGCGCTGGGCACGTTGGGCCGCCGTGTTGAACACTGGCGCGATGCCTGGTCGGCGTTGGACGGCTGTTCGCGTGAGCCGCGACGGACGTTGCCGTGGTACGCCGATTATCACTGTCCGTTGCCGCTGGCGGCCGAGGCGAACGAAATCACCCGGCTGAGCGAATCGCTGGCCGGCTCTTTCGACCGCGCGGGCACGCGACTCGTCGAGCTGCGAAGCCGTGCTGTGTTCGAGGCCGAGTTCAACGATCTGTGCCGCCGCTACGACTCGAAGGGCCTGGCCCTGTCGCACGTAACGCTCGACTTGTTGGCACGACTTATCGACGGACTCGATCGCGAACCGATCTACGTGCTGTGCGACAAGCACGGCGGGCGAAACCGCTACGCCGATCTGTTGGCCGAGCACTTTCCCGACGCGTTCGTCGAAATCCACGGCGAGTCGGCCGCGCGGAGCACGTACCGGCTGGGCCCGCCGGATCGTCGCGTCGAGATCGTCTTCGCCGTCGGCGGCGAGGCCTACCTGCCGGCCGCGCTGGCGTCGATGGCGTCGAAGTATTTGCGTGAGTTGGCCATGAAGGCGCTCAACGCTTTTTGGACGGCGCGGGTCGAGGGCCTGCGTCCCACGGCCGGCTACCCCGTCGACGCGCGACGTTTCAAAAAGGAAATCGCGGCCTGCCAAGCCTCGTTGGGCATCGATGATGACCTCGTGTGGCGGAAGAAGTAAAATAGTGTGAAGTAAGAAGTGTGAAGTGTGAAATACGAAATTAGCCGCCGTGCCTGCACAGCGAAAAAACTTAACCAAGCGTCGAGCAGGCTCGACGGCTAACTTTATTGTTTCCCGGAGCAACAACCATGATTCTCTACATCGCACGTCATGCGTGGGCGGGCCATTTCGGCGATCCGGCCTGGCCCGACGACTTCCAACGCCCCCTGGACAAAGAGGGCCGCAAGCGTTTTCGCAAAGCGGCTCGGCTGCTGGCCGCCCGGGGAGTCGCGCCGACGCTGATCGCGACGAGTCCCTTGGTCCGTTGCCGCCAGACGGCCGAGTTGCTGGCCGCCGCGATGACGCCGGAGCAGCCGTTGGTTGAACTCGACGCCTTGCGGCCCGGCAGCGACCTGCCGGCGCTGGTCGCGTGGACGGTCGAGCAAGCGAAGACCCACGACGAAATCGCCTGGGTCGGCCACGCGCCGGACGTCGACCGCATGACGGCCGCGCTGATCGGCCCGGGCGGCAACGTGTGTCTGGCCAAAGGCGCGACGGCCGCCGTCCGTTTCGACGACGCGATCGCCCCCGGCGCCGGCGAATTGCGATGGCTGGTCACGGCCAAAATGCTCGGCTGCTGAGTAAAAACCACAGTGGCCCATTTCGTAGGTCAGGCTGTGCCTGACAACCCTGGGCCATAAATGTCGGATCCCGTCAGGCACAGCCTGACCTACGCCTGGTCCCGACGCCTGCGGTTCCTAAAAACCGCTCTTGCCCCGTTTAGCCTGTTTCGCTATAAGCCGGCGTTTGTCGTTGGAAAATCGTGGGGATCCCCTCGATGGAGCACCCGGTTATGGCTCGCCGAATCATTCTGTTTGTCATCTTCGCGTCGGCGCTTTCCGCCGCCGCACGCTCGGATTGGGCCCAGGCCGCCGAAAGACTCGACGTCGCCACCATCAAAATGGCCCTGAATGTCACCGACCTGGAAGACAACGGCTTTATCGAACGGGTCGTCCGACTGATGAACGAGGGCCGCATTTCACGCACCTACGTCACGGGCGCCTTCGCCAAAGCCCGTTCGCGGCCCAAGAACCAGTTCCAGTACTTCAAGCAGGCCATGATCAACTTGGCCCTGCGCGACGGAGTGGATCTCACCAAGCCCGACCCGCCCGCGTCGTCGCCTTCGACGAATCAGAGCTTGTGGCAGCGACTCTTGGCGCGCCTCCGCGAATTGGCCCCGGGGTAGGACAAAGCGAGACCCTCTCTTAAAAAACCGAGCCGCTCTTCAGCAAACCGAGCCGCGACCGTGAGGGAGCGGTAATGGACCTTTACGCGTTGCCACCGCTCCCTTACGGTTGCGGCTCTGATTGGTAGGTCAGGCTGTGCCTGACAATCGAAGGCCGCCACGATTCATGCTGTCAGGCACAGCCTGACCTACGCGATCAGCGAAACAACGCGCCCGCGTAGCCCACCACGCGGGTCGTGTCGCCCGAGCGTTCGGCGCTGGTCGTGTAGCCGACGACCTGGCATTCTTCGAGCGAGCCGAGCCGCCGGAGCGTCTCCATCACCACCACGGCCGGCACGACGCCGCACATCGTGATGCGATGCTCGCGCACCACCTCCAGCAATCGCCGCGGATCGCGGGCCTCGATCGCGTCCAATGCCATGCGGTCCAGCCGCCGGGTCTCTTCCTCGTCGGCGAAGTGGTTCATGTCCGTCGAAACGATCAACAGCGGACGCTCGGCCATTCCCGAGAGCAGGCCGGCCAACTGCTCGGCAAACCGTTCCAACTGAGCCCACTCGCCGCCGTGCATCGCCACGCCGACCACGCGCGTGGCCGGCGCCAGTCGCGCGATCATCGGCAGTTGCACCTCGACGGCGTGCTCGGGCCGATGCGCCGCGCCGTCCAACTCCAACCCGTCGATCGCGCCGGCCAATTGCTCGGCCAACTCGGGATCCGATTCCACAATCGTCCCCGGCAGCACCCAGCGTCGATGCGGCGCGACGGCCCAATCGGCCCCCACCGCGTTGTGCTTCGGCGCGAACACGATGGCCCGCGACGGAAACGCCACGCGGCTCAACACGTCGGCGGCCAGCCGGCCGGAGTAGATCCAACCGGCGTGCGGCGCCATCGCCCCGGCCCATCGCTCGGTCTTCGGCTCGCGGGGCAACAGGCCGTCCAACATTGCGTCCATTTCGCGGGCCGTGCCGGGATAGAACATGCCGGCCACCGCCGCCGGCCGCGGCGCGTCAGGCGAAGGAACATTCGTGGCCACCACCCGCCGCTCGTTGGAACTGGCGAACGCCATGCTCAGCGCCGTGGCGTGGTCCGCGTCGCGCACCTGCGCGAGTTGCGAGGCCTCGGCCAGCATCGCTTCGGCCGACTGGCTCGGATCGCCCACGCAGGCCCAGCCGCCGCGGCCCAACACGACCACGGCCCGGCGGCTCGGATCGAACCCGCTCAAGTCGGGCGCATTGGCCGCGCCGTGTAGCGCCGGATCCCAAAGCACCGTCAGATTGATCTTCGCCGCGGCCACGGTTTCCGCGCTCACGCCGCGCGAGTGCAGCCCGCCGGCCAGCGCCTGGACCAACGAAAACAGCGTCGATTGCAGCGGCATGGCCGGTTTGACCGACAGCCGATGCACGCTCACCGTCCCCTCGACGCCCGCCAGCCGCACGTCCAACAATAGCCCGTTGACGCTGTCGTCGAACCCGCCGGGCAGATAGTAACTCGGCGTCGCCCCTTGGACCATCGCCATGAGATTGCGGCGGCAGAAATCGGTCAGCGCGGCAAGTTCTTCGACCGACGGCCCACCCGACGCCGCCTCGGCGGCCGGCGGTTCGAGCACGACGCCCAACGGCCCGCGGATCGCGTAGCCCTCGAACGTCATGAGTTGCGTGGCGTCGTCCTTCCATGCGTCCGACGGAAGCTGGGCCTTCAGACACACCTGGCGCAAAAACCCCAGCGCATCCAGGCCATGTTCCACGGCGACCGCCGGCAACAGTAAGCCGCGAGCCGGACCGCGCTGCACTTGCAGCCCGTGGCGACCGATCTCAACCGCGTCCACCCGCGCCTCGCCTTTGGCCTCGACTGGTTTGAGTCCCCACAGCAGCCACACCTCCATGTCGAGATGTTCCAACTCGGTCGGCGAGATGGGCGGGAAACGCGGATCGTCCAACGCCGCTCGCTGGGCCGCGTGATGGACCGCCTCGCCCAGCCGCACCGACGGGCCCAAAAACCCGCAGCAGCTTCGCAACTGCCCGGCCCGTTTCAGGCTCACGAACGCGCCCAAAAGCGGCTTCGAGGCGATCGCTGTTCTGCTTCCCGACAAGGAGTACGACCGATGAGCCTTACTATTCCGTACACCTTCATCGGCG
>Ga0209342_10000624_pt1 | contig 41367 bp, 25 predicted proteins | sample RifCSP16_2_FD_184023 | JGI IMG/M metagenome (GOLD analysis project Ga0209342, IMG submission 184023) | Soil microbial communities from Rifle, Colorado - Rifle CSP2_sed 16_2 (SPAdes) (version 2) | ecosystem: Environmental > Terrestrial > Deep subsurface > Rock core/Sediment | place: Rifle...
CCCGCCATGGCGTCGGGGACGTACGACGCGGATATGGCCCTCGGAGCGGGATACCAAGTGAGCGTGGCACCTGCGGGTCCGGTGCGGTACGCCTTCGTGGGAAAGTGAGCCCCCCGGGCCCTTCTCGAGACCCGAATCACAGGTTCAGATTAGATCCTCCGGAACCCTCGGTGGCGCTGGGTGCGCCTGCGCGGGGTGCAGTCCTCTCACCTCCGCGGCGGGGACTAGCACGCGCATCTCCATGGGGGAGATCATCGCCGCGGCGATGGGCGCGGCTTATTTCAAGGGTTCGCCCGCGGGAGCCTTAAGACCAGGCGGGGCATGCGCGCGGCGTGGCGGTGTTCGCCGGGAAGTGGGGCAAGCTTTCCCTGGGGATGCTGGCGTTGGTCCCGATCTGCGTGGTCCTGAGACTCATCGGGGCGGACCCCCTGCTCATCTTCGCCGTCGCCGGCGTGGCAGTGATCCCGCTGGCGCACATCCTCGGGTTCGCCACGGAGGAGATGGGCAAGCACGCGGGGCCGGGGATCGGCGGGCTGCTCAACGCGACGTTCGGCAACGCCGTAGAACTCATCATCGCGATGATGGCCCTGACCCGGGCCGCGGGCATGGACGCGTTGGGGACGGTTGAGGGGGACGCGGCCGCGGAGAACCTGAAGCATGTCGTCCAGGCCTCGATCACCGGCTCGATCATCGGGAACATCCTCCTGGTCCTCGGACTCAGCCTTCTCGTCGGCGGACTGAAGTACAAGACCCAGAAGTTCTCCGCGCACGCCGCGATGCTCCAGGTCACGATGATGGCGTTGGCGGTGGCGGCCCTCGTGATGCCGGAGCTGTTCGCGCTCTCCTACCCGGGGGAGATCTCCGTGGGGGTGAACGTGAGCCTGGCCATCTCCGTCCTGCTCATCGTCGCGTACTTCCTCGGCCTCGTCTTCTCCCTGCATACGCACAAGGACCTGTTCAACCCGGTGACCGAACATGACGAGAAGCCGGTGTGGAGCAAGAGGTTCTCGTTGGCTGTGCTCCTCGGGGCGACCGCGCTCGTCGGACTGGTGGCCGAGATCCTGGTCAGTGCCGTCGAAGGGGCCACGTCGGCGCTCGGTCTGACCGAGCTGTTCATGGGGGTCATGATCATCGCCATCGTCGGCAACGCCGCGGAGCACGGGACGGCGGTGGTCATGGCCTGGAAGAACAAGATGGACCTCAGTGTCGGCATCGCCACGATCTCGAGCGCGCAGATCGCCCTCTTCGTGACCCCCGTCCTCGTGCTCCTCTCGTTCGCGCTCGGCTCGACGATGACCTTGGCCTTCGAGAAGTTCGAGCTGGTGGCGATCATCCTCTCCGTGGCAATCGTGAGCCTGATCGCGAGGGACGGCGAGAGCAACTGGTACGAGGGGGCGTTGCTGCTGCTCCTCTACGCGGTCATCGGCGTAAGCCTCTACTTCCATCCGTGAGGCCATGAAGTCCTGGCGCCAGGCCCTGACCTACAACGTCATCATCCTCTCCCTCGCGAGCCTCCTCAACGACGTGAGCAGCGAGATGATCATCCCTCTACTCCCCTTCTTCTTCCTGTCCCTCCAGGCGAACGTGCTCGTGATCGGCCTCGTGGAGGGCGTGGCGGAGGCCGTGGTCTCCGGGGTCCGGGTGCTCTCGGGGCACCGGTCCGACGAGACCGGACTGCGGAAGCGCTTCATCAGCGCGGGCTACGGCCTCTCCGCGGCGGCGAAGGGCCTCCTCGCGTTCGCCACCGTGTGGCCGCACATCCTCGCGGCCCGCGTGGGGGACCGCCTGGGTAAGGGCGTCCGCGACCCGTCCCGCGACGCGCTCATCGCGGACTCGGCGCCTCCAGAGTCGCGCGGCACCGCGTTCGGCTTCCACCGCGCGATGGACACCACCGGCGCGGTCATCGGTCCGATCGTCGCCTTCGCTTTCATCGCCGCCGGCGTGGCGGTGAACACGGTGTTCCTCGTCGCCGCCATCCCCGCCATCGGGGCCTTCGCCATCACCCTCCTGGTCCGCGAGCGCCGCCGTGCGCCGGAGCGCCGGCCCCTCTTCGGCTCCCTCGCGTCGCTTCCGGCGCCGCTCCGCCGCTATCTCGTGGTCGCCGCGCTCTTCTCCACGGGCAACATGGCGGTCTCCCTCGTCCTCCTCCGGGGATGCACCCTGTCCCTCGGGGCGAACGCCTGCGACACCGTGGAAGGGATCCCCTTGACCATCGCCCTCTACGTGGCGTTCAACGTGGTGTACGCAATCCTCTCGCTCGCCGCCGGTCGGCTCTCCGACCGCGTCGGCCGCAGGCCGATGGTCCTCGCGGGGTACGCGGCGGTCGGCATGGTGCTCGCGCTCTTCGCCGTCACCGGCCTCCCCCTGCTCGTCCTGTTCCTCCTGCTCGGCGTGGGCTACGCGCTGGTCGACGGGAGCCAGCGCGCGTTGGTGGTCGACCTCGCGCCTGCGGAGCGGAAGGGGCTCTCGCTCGGGACGTACCACGGGATCAGCGCCGCAACGCGCCTCGCCTCGGGGATCCTGGCCGGGGCGCTCTGGGTGGCGGTGAGCCCGGAGGCGGCGTTCTTTGCCGGGGGGGCGCTCGCCCTCTCGGCGGCCGCCCTCCTTCCGTGGGCGCTCCCGACCACGCGCACCCCCCTTCCCACGTGAGTTCCTCGCGGGCATCCGAGGGCGATTGGGCACACCTCGCTCGTGGACTGGGTACCGGCGACCCCCCGTTTCCCGCGGCGTTCCGCAGGAAGCGTTATTAGACCCCCCGACCCCTTAGGAGCCCGGGGAAGCGAGCCGGGAGTAGCGCGGATGCAGGTCAGGTGGCTGGGCGTGGCCCTGTCGATGGCTGTGGCGGCGTCCCTCGCCGGGGTGCCCTCGGCGCCCTCGCCGCCGTCCCCGGTGGGGCCGTCCCCAGGGGATGTGCTCGCGGAGTTCGTGCCGAGCGGGGCCACCGGGAACGGACGGGGCATGGCGTTCGATGGGACCTCCCTCTATTACACGCTGGTCGATCGAGAGCACGACGACTCCAACATCTACAAGATCACGACCTCGGGGACCGCCCTGACCACCATCCCGGTCGCCGGGGGGGTGAGCGCAGGCGGGCCCCTCACCTGGGACGGCACCGCCCTGTGGACACTTGACTACGCGGAGAACAGCTTCACCCTCTATCGCGTCGACCCCGCGGACGGCTCCATCCTGGGTTCGTGCGACATCCGGGCGGCGAACCCGAGCCATCCCGCCGTCACCGACTCCCCGTTCAACCTCGGATACCTGCCCGACGGCCTGCACTGGAGCGGGAGCTCCCTCTGGATCAGCAGCGAGGTCACCCCCGGCAACTGGGTCGCCGAGGTGGACACGAGCTGCCGCATCCTCCGAGCCTTTCACACCCCAGACCCCTTCTCCTTCAACTCCGGCACCAGTGGCATCGCGTACGTCGGCGGGCTTCTATGGCACGTCGCCGCGACCCATGAGTCGACCAAGTACTTCCAGACGAACCTGTCCGGGGACGTGGTCGGGACCAGCTTCACGGCGCGCCACGTGGACGAGGACATCGAGTTCGACGGGGTGACGTTCGCGCCGGACTGCGCCCTGTGGGCGGACGCCAGCGAGGCGCCCAACTACATCACGGCCTACGCCGTCCCCTGCCCGGTCCCGCCCAACGCCCCCCCCGTCGCCGCCGCCGGCGGGCCCTACGAGGGGATCGAGGGGCAGGCCGTCGCGTTCAATGCGAGCGGGTCGACCGACGCGGACGGGGACGCCCTCCAGTTCGCCTGGGACTGGGACGCGGACGGCGTCATGGACGCCCCCTGGGGGTCCGCCCCGACGGCGAGCCACCTGTGGGGGGACGACCTCGACGGAGTGGTCTCGGTCCATGTGACCGATGGCGAGGCGAACGCGACCGCCAACGCCACGGTGCGCATCCGGAACGCGGCGCCCGAGGTCACGGTCATCGTCCCGCCCGCGGAAGAAGGGGAGGCGATCGCCGCGGTGGCCCACATTACCGACCCGGGGAGCGACGACCTCACGGTGGCCTGGTGGGGCATCTGCCATGGGTGGAGTGGCATGGCGACTCTCTACAACGACCCCTCTCTGGGGCCGGACCCACCGAACAGCACGGACCTCCACCCTCGGGACACGCGATACTCTCAGACCCCTGATTGCGGCGACGACGGGGCACTGTGGTTCCACTTGGAAGTCCGCGATGACGACGGCGGTCTCATCACGGTCCTCGGCGACGCGCAGGTCGCGAACCTCGAACCCGGCTTCACCGTCACGCTTTGCCCGCAGATCGTCGGATGTGCCGCGGAGCGGGACGAGGGGGCCGTCACAGGCTACTTCGCGGACGTCGTCGACCCGGGGAGCGACGATCTCGCCCTCGACTGGAGCTGGGGGGACGGCACGCCGGGCGAATCCGGAACGCACTTCAACGACGGGACCGCCCCCGACCCGTCGGCGTCTCCCAACGGGACCTATCCCTTTGCGGTGATGGAGGCGCGCACCCACGCTTTCGGCGATGACGGAGGGTACCCGATCACCGTGACCGCCGCGGATGACGACACCGGCGCCGTGGCCTACATGTCCATCGTGACGATCCGGAACGTGGCGCCGACATTGGACCTGTTCGCGCTCCCGGACTCGGACGAGGGCAGCGTGCTTCCCTTCACGGCGGGCTTCTCCGATCCGGGTTTCGATGTCCCCTCGGCGGGGACGATGGAGGACTTCACCGCCGCCGTGGACTGGGGGGACGGGATTGTCGAGGCCCTCGCGGTGCTGGAGTTCCCCGGCGGACCGGGTGTCGCCACCACGGGCGCTCTCCAGGGCTCGCACGTCTACGCCGACGATGGCACCTACGCTGCCACCCTCACCGTGTGCGATGACGACGGCGGATGCGGTAGCGCCACGGACACGGTCCATGTGCGGAACGTCGTCCCCGCCGTGGACGCCGGCCCTGACCTGTCGATTGATGAGGCGGGCACGGCCGCAATCACCGCCACCTTCTTCGATCCAGGGTTCGACTTCGCCCCGGCGGGGACGCTCGAGGACTTCACCGCCACCGTGTCCTGGGAGCTGCGCTCCACGCAGGCCACGGCGGTCACCGAGGTCCCCGGTTCGGCGGGCATCCTCACCACCGGCTCGCTCACCGCCTCGGAGGCCTACGGGGACAACGGCGTCTACGTCGTCACCGTGACCGTCTGCGACGACGACGGCGGCTGCGGCAGCGACACCGCCACGCTCACCGTCGGGAACGTCGCCCCCACGATCGAGGACGTGCAGATCTACGCCGCCGCGGACATCACGCTGCGCGTGGCGGGGGAGAAGTTCCACGACGTGTGCCTGGAACTCACCACCAACGGGGCGGTGACCGGCGCGGCGTGCGTGGTCCGCATGCCCGGATCGCCGGACCGACAGACCGCGACGATCTCCGGCGGGAAGATCCAACTCCTCGGCGACACCGCTATCACCCTCTACTACACGCCCGACGACGACCCGATCAACGGGCAGCGGAACGGGGACAACCCGGCGTGGGTCATCCTCACCTTCGCGGACGGCTCCGAGGTCCGCCTCCACCACAACTTCAACGTGCAGCACCCGGGGACCTGGACCCGGACGATCGACGACCTTCGAGTGCACCTCCTTGGGAAGCCCATCACCTTCGAGGTCGCGGCGAGCGACGTCGGCAGCGACGACCTGCGGGTCGACACCGACTTCGGGGATGGTGGGATGTTCACCGCCACGGTGTTCAATGACAGGATGGGTCCGGACGCGTTCCCGAGCCCGGAGGTGAACCCCATCACCGCCGGAGTGACCGGCCATCATGCCTACGGGGTGGCAGGGGCGTATGTCGTGACGGTCACGATCCGCGACGACGATGGCGGTTCTGTGGCGGCCACCTGGCTCGTGGTCGTCGGCTGAGGCCTCATCTCCACTACAGCAGGAGTCTCTCGCGCTCCCCCTGGGAAAGCCGGGGGCACTAACCCTTCACGACACCGAGAGGCACGACGCGCGCCACGATCTTCGTGAGCCCCGCGCCCTCGGCGATGCGCACGACGTCCTCGACGTTCTTGTACGCGCCCGGGGCCTCCTCGACGATCCCCGCCTTCGAGGACGCATGGATGTAGATCCCCTTCTGCTCCAGGTCGCGGACCACGTCGTTCGGCCGGAACTTCCGCGTCGCCGCCGCGCGCGATAGGAGGCGGCCGGCACCGTGGCAGGAGGAGCCGAAGGAGCGCTCCATGCTCCCCGGCTGCCCGACGAGGACGAAGGAGCAGGTGCCCATGTCGCCGGGGATGAGGACCGGCTGGCCGACGGACCGGTACTTGGCGGGGGTCTCGGGGTGCCCGGCGGGGAACGCCCGGGTCGCGCCCTTGCGGTGGACGACGACCTTCTGGCGCTTCCCGTCCACGGTGTGCTCCTCCACCTTCCCGATGTTGTGGCACACGTCGTAGACGATGCGCATCCCCAGGTTCTCCGCGTCCCGCGCGAAGACCTTCGAGAAGGACTCGCGGGTCCAGTGCGTGATCATCTGGCGGTTCGTCCAAGCGAAGTTCGCGGCGCAGCACATCGCCTTCCAGTAGTCCTGCCCCTCCTTGGAATGGAAAGGGGCGCAGGCGAGCTGGCGGTCGGGGAGCTGGATGCCGTACTTCCGGACGGCGCCCTCGTGGAGCTGGATGTAATCTGTGGCGACCTGATGGCCGAAACCTCGAGAGCCCGTGTGGACCATGATGACGACCTGCCCCGGGCGGTCAATCCCGAGCGCCTTGGCGGCGGTCTCATCGTGGATCCGATCCACCTTCTGCACTTCGACGAAGTGGTTCCCTGCGCCGAGGGAGCCGACCTGCTCGATTCCTCGCGCGCGGGCCTTGTTACTCACGAGGGAGGAGTCCGCGTCGCTAAGGCACCCGCGAGCTTCGATGTAATCCCGGTCTTCAGTCCAGCCAAAGCCCGAGTCGACGGCCCACTGCACGCCTTCGCCCATGATCCTCTCGAGGTCCGGACGGGAAAGCGTGACCTTCCCCTCGGACCCCACCCCGCTCGGTACGTTTAAGAAAAGGGTGTCTACAAGTTCCTTCAGCTTGGGCCGTACGGCATCCTCTGTGAGGTCGGTCCGGATGAGGCGGACCCCGCAATTCACGTCGTAGCCCACGCCGCCGGGAGAGATCACTCCCTCATCCAATCCGAACGCCGCGACACCGCCGATGGGGAACCCGTACCCCTGGTGGATGTCCGGCATGGCCATCGCCTTCCCGACGATGCCCGGCATCGTGGCCACGTTGGCGGCCTGCTTCGGGGATTCGTCGTGGCGGATGACCTCGACCATCTTCTCGTCGGCGAAGATGAGCGCGTCCGTGCGCATCTGCGGGTTGTAGGAGCGCGGGATCTCGACGCGGAACTCGTCGATACGCCGGAAGGGGACCTCGCTCATGGGGAGGCGAAGGAGGAGCAACGACACTAAATAGATTCCGCAAGGGGCAACCGGCGGCGGCCTACCGCAGCGCCTCCAGCCCGCGCACGGTCAACCCCTTGAGCTGGTCCCAGCTCGCGCGCAGGAGCGAGGAGATCCCCACCTCGAGCTCCTCGCCCGCCTCCGGCAACGCCGGGTCGTCCTTGAGCACGACGAGGTCGAACCAGACGTCGGAGACCTCGACGAGCCCCTTGTTCGCGATCTCCACTCCCTCGCAGGCGCGCAGGGTGTCCTCCGGCACCTGCCGGTCCGAGGCGCGCCGCAGGGTCGCGAGGACGGCGGGGAGCCCGCCTTTGGCGGTGAGCCAGTCCCCGCCGAGCGCATCGGGGAGCTTGACGGAGATCCCGAAGCGCCGCCCGAGCTCCTCCACGGCGGGGCGGTGGAGCAGGTCCTGCCAGTCCACGGCGGTCTTCCGCGTGAGCCCGACGGAGAACACCGCCTCGGACTCCGCGCGGAGGTGCGGGGCGCGCAAGGTGTACTCCAGGGTCCACCCGTCGGTGAGCTTGGTGGCATGGAATCCCTGCTCCGTCTCCAGGAAGTCGAAGTCGCCCTTCCGCGCGACCTTCTCGATGCGCTGGCGCAGGCGCTCCTCGAGGAGGTAGGGGCGGAGGGAACGCAGGGTGACGCCGTGCTGGCTCAGGGCGAGGTTGAGGATGTCCTCGCGCGTGAGCTGCCGGTCGCTCTCCATGAGCGTCGCGACCTGGTCCAAGAGGGCCTCCGGGATGCCCTGGTGGGTCGGGCCTGTCGCGTTGTCGAGGGCCTTGCGCAGCGCCTTGGAGACCTCGGAGGAGCGCGGCGGGCTCGTGAACACCTCGTCGAGGGAGCCGAGGGCCTCGGCGACCGCGCGCTGGATCGTCATCCGGGGTCGCTAGGACGGGCCCCCTATTTCAAGGGTGATGGGTTGGTCTCAAGGGAGGTTCACTATGGGGGACACCTGCCTGTCGCGGTTTCACCTGGTCTCGCCTCGCTGCGCAGGCTCGGTCTCATCGGAGGTCGATGGGAGGCCCCCCGAGTTCTGAGGGTCCCAGGTTGCTGATCTCCCCCGGCGACGCTTCCAGACCAGAGCGAGAAACACCGCACCGAGGGTCCCTAGGACGAGGGCGACGAGGGACAACGGGAACCCTGGCTCCGCGACGGTGACCGAGAGGACGGCGTCGGACATCCCGCCCGGGCCGAAGGCCCGCACGACGATCATGTGGGTCCCGGTAGGAAGCCCTTCGAATGTGGCCTCCCAGACCCCCGCTCCTTGCGCGGCGATCCAGGTGTTCTCGCCATCCGCGCTCACCTCGACGCGCGTCGCGTTGGTAGCGGTGCCTCCGAGGGTGAACGAGGACAGCACCGTCGAACCCCATTCGGGGCTCGCGATCTCGATTGTCGGGGCGGTCAAGAGCCAGTTGATTCTGACACTCGCAACGCCCGACACGAGCGTCTCGTTGGACCCGCGAGCATCGATTGACACGTTGCCGGGGAGGAAGGGGGACAGGTCGACGCTCGTCCCCCAGAACGTCGTCCCCGAGGGCCCCGTCCATTGCGACGCCGCCGTCCAGGCCCCCCCGTTCACTCGCACCTCGACCCGGGTCGCGTTCCCCGAGATCCCCTCGACATCTATCCTCGGCCGGTTCTCCGCGGTCCCGTACGTCGGCCGCGTGATGGTGACCCAGGGGTGCGGCTCGGAGAGCACGGTGATCGGGACGGTGCAGGTAACCGGCGGGAAGGGGTGGTCGGAGACCAAGGCCGTGACGGTCCCGGTGCCCGCCGCCGTGGCGGTGAAGAGCCCTCCAGAGCCATCTGTCGCCGACATGGAGAAGATCGTCCCGACGTCACCGCTCGTGGACCAGGTATCCACCGGGCCCATCCACGGGGAGAGGGGGAGCTCAAGCGTCCCATTCCAGATTCTCACCGAGAAGTACGCGTTCCCGCCAATCCCCAGGGTGGCGGATGTCGGTTCGATTGTGCACCGGTTCATCACAGGAATACGGGCGAATGCCGCGATGCTGAGCGTGATCGAGGCCGTGTTCCCGCCGCCGTCGCGGACGGTGGCGATGACCGAGAAGGTCCCGGGAGCGAAGGTGTGCGAGGGATCCTTCAGGGTCGACATCCCGCCGTCCCCGAAGTCCCAGGCCCAGGTGTAGGTGCCGTCCCCGCCGAGAGCGGAGGCGGTGAAGCCGACGGCGAGGGGCGCCTGCCCGGCGGTCAAGTTCGCCTCGGCGGTCAGGCTCAGGGGCACCGGCCGATCACGGCCGTCTGGGGGCCGTGAGAGCAGGGTCAGTCCCACTAGAGAAAGTAGGGTGACCACCGCGAGTGCGACAGCCACTCCTCTCCACACCGCTGGATTCCTGGTCGGGGATGGCGTTGGGTTCGTCACCTGGGGTCGCCAGGTCGGGCGTCCTATTTCAAGAGTGATGGGTAGGTACCAGGTAGCCCCCAAGATCCGGCAGGCATCCCGCCCGGGCAGCCCTCTCCAAGAGGCAACTGAGACAAGGCTGAAGGAGGATTCCGGGAGTACCGACCGGTCGGGAGGTCTCGTCGATGGTGTCAATCGAGGTCCCGCTCGCCTGTGGCCCGATCGGACCGCAGAAGGCGGATCGGCTGCGCGAGCTGGAGCAGGTGCTCTAAGAGCACATCGAGGAGATCCCCCGCCCTGTCAAAGAGGGGTCACTTGGCCTTCTCCGGGACACTCTGGAAGGGGGTCCAGAACTTAGAGTGGAAACAAGGGGAGCAATACGCCTTCTCGTAAAGGCTGAACCAGAGCCCAAGGCGCTTCCCGCAGGACTCGCAATTGGTCGGCTCCACCGGTCGCTCCTTGGGGGGCTCTTTGGCGCGTGCCGCGGACTTCCCGAGGCGTTCCTGGGGGTTGGTGGCCTGCGCTCCTGGGGCGGTCATTCCTGTCCTCGCGCCGTACTGGCTGCCCTCGCGCACGTGCTGGGGCCTAATAACCTTGTCCTAGCCCTTGGGGCAGCCCTTCCGTCCCGGCCGCTTCGGGCCCTCAGAACTCGCCGAGGTTCCCGTCCTTCCTGGCCTTGCGCTCCACCTGCTTGTAGACGAGGTACCCGACCAGAGGGGACAAGATCCCGAACAGGACGACGATGACCAGCTCGACCTCCACGCTCGCCAACTCCGGGGTCGTCCCTCCGAGAAGCGACCGGAACGCGTCCGTGCTGTAGCTCACGGGCAGCCACCGGCTCACATAGTCCACGATCCCGGGGTGGAGCGAGCTGAGCGCCGAGAAGGGGAAGAACTGCGCGCTGAAGATCATGAAGAAGAACTGGAACCCGGAGACGAGGAACTGCGCGCTCTCCTTCAGCTTGATGGAGATCCCCGCGAAGATGAACCCGATCCCGAGGAACCCGGAGATCGAGAAGAGGAGGACGACGAGCGCCAGCCCCACGTTCTCGAAGCGCAGCCCCCCGACGACGACGTGGACGAGGAGGACGCCCAGCACGCAGAACACGCTCGTGAAGATCAGGATGGCGAAGATCCGGGAGAGGAGCGAGCCGAACTTGCTGGCGGGGCTGAGGTAGAGGGACTCCAGCGTCCCCCGGGCCTGTTCCTCGCGGATGGAGAACCCGATCTCCCAGAGCGTGAAGGTGAGGAACATGTTCGTCACGAAGCCGTAGATCATGATCCCCGCCAAAGCCTGCCCGGTAGCGAGCCCGGGCCCCGCGCCCACCTGCCGTACCGTGAGGGCGCGGTCCTCGATCTCCGGGATCACCGAGGGGTGCGCGCGGAGCTGGACGACGATCTCCGTTCCGCGGGTCACGCTGTAGATGCTTAGGTTGGCGGTCCCGTTCATGTCCTCCAGCCATGCCAGGGTCGCCGCGCCGTCGGCGGTGTCGGGGAGCGTCACCTCTAGGGCCTGGAGGGGGCTCGCGAACGCCATCGCCGCGAAGAGGAACATGAAGATGATGAGGAAGATCTGCACGAACATGGCGGCGAAAGCCACCGGGTACCGCGAGAACTCCACGATGACCTTCTTGGACATCTCGTAGAACGTCTGGACGAGTTGGCCGGCACCCGTCCGCGCGAGGCCGAACCCGCGATGCGCCGCGCCGCTAATACTGCCCCACCCCCTCCTTGCGTTTCAACCGCCGCTCCGTGGCCATGAAGATCTGGTAACCCAGGAGCGGGAGGAACAGGGAGAGGGCCAGGAGCAGGGCGAACGAGACCCACCAATCGCTCCCGAAGATGTACCCGATCCCGAGCATCGAGGAGCGGATGCCGTCGTTCATGATCGTCGGCGGGAAGGACGCCGCCACGTACTGCAGGTACGACGGGAAGAAGGTGATGGGGTAGTAGATCCCCATGAGGAAGGCGACGATCCACTGGACCATCTGGATCACGGAGTTCGCCTCCTTGATCTTGAGGATGAAGGCCCCGAAGATGAAGCCGATGCCCCACAGCGGGAAGAAGCCGGCGGCGACGAACAGCATCGCGAGGCCGATGTTCCCGCCGAACGGGTTCACCTGGAAGAGCAAGGAACCCAGGAGGAGTGCGATGAAGAACACGAGCATGGAGCGCAGGAAGGCGTACGTCGTCACCCCTGCAAGGACGTAGAAGCGCTTCGCCGGTGCGAGGTAGAGCGACTCGAGCGTCCCGGTCTCCTGCTCCCGCCGCACCCAGTACCCGATGAGCCACATCATCAGGGTGACGACGGTGAACGTGCACGCCCCGAGGAGCATGAACATCTTGTAGTCCGCGGTGGCGCCGGTGTTCGTCATGAAGTTCGCCCCGGCGTTCTCCCCGCCGATGGCGATCCCGAGCATGAGGGGGAACGCCGCGAAGACGATTGGCAAGAACGCCTCCATGACCAGGAGGCCCTTGTACCGCGAGATGATCTTGAGTCGGGCGACGAGCACGGTGAGGATGATGTCGGCGTTGGCCTTCCAGGAGGGGCGCCCGAGCCCGATCCCGCGGCTAACCGCCACCGCCACCCGCCTTCACCTCCGGCGCCGCGACCACGCGTGTGTCCACCGCCAGGGACCGCCCTGTGCGCGCCATGAACACGTCCTCGAGGGTGACCTCCTGCGGCTTCACGTACTCGATCGTCGCCCCGTTCCCCACGATGCGCTCGATGATCCGGGGCAGCATGATGCGGGAATTCGCGCACTGGATGGAGAGCTTGGAGCGGCCGCCGTCCTCCGCCTTCACCGCCACGCTCGCGACCCCGGAGAGCGCGCGCACGTCCTCCACGACATGCCCCGGGAACACGCCCTCGATGTCGATGATGTCCTCGCGCTTCATCGCCGCCTTGAGCTCGCCGGGAGACCCGAGGGCGATGATCTGCCCCTTGTCGATGATGCCGACGCGCTGGCACAGCTCCTCGGCCTCGTGCATGAGATGGGTCGTGTAGAGGATCGTCTTGCCCTGGTGGTGGAGCTCCTTGAGGATCGCGCGCAGCTTCCGCGCCGTCGGCACGTCCATGGTGACGGTCGGCTCGTCGAGGATGAGGATGGGGGCGTCGCTCACGAGGGACTTCGCGAAGGCGAGGATCATCTTCTGCCCCGACGAGTACGTCTCCACGGTGCGGTCGACGAAGTCCGTGAGCTCGAGGAGGTCGATTAGGTAGTCGTTGCGCTTCGTGCGTGCCGCCTTGGGCACATGGTACAGCGCCCCGAAGTAATTCAGGTTCTCGCGGCCGGTGAGCTTCCAGTACAGCCCGCGGTCCCCCATGAGCATGCAGCCGATGCTCGCACGGACCTTGTCCTCCTCCTTGAGGACGTCGAAGCCGTTGATCGACATGCTCCCCGAGTCGGGGATGAGCAGCGTGGTCAGGCACTTGATCAGCGTCGTCTTCCCCGCGCCGTTGGGGCCGAGGAGCCCGAAGAACTCTCCGTCGTGGATGTCCAGGCTCACGTCCTTCAGCGCCTCGACCGCCTTCTTCTTCTTGGCGCCCTTCTTCCGCTCCTTCGAGATGAAGGTCTTGGCGACATGCTCCGCGCGGATGATGGGCTCCGACATCCGTCCCGTTTCACGGTCGCCGGCCTATTTAACGCAAGTGGAATCTTGTGACCACCGGCGGTCACCACGCGTCCTGGATCCAGAACTTCCGTGGCGGGAACGCGCGACGTGCCAGGTCGAGGGCAGCCTTCCCGTGCGGGGAGATCCGGGTCCTGCCGGCGCGCCGCTCCCGGTCCAGGTCACGCAGGCCGAGGAGCAGGCCGAGGAGGACCCGGCCGGAGCAGGAGACGGTGACCTTGGGCGATCCCCGCCGCGTGGCGGTTTGATGCCTCCCGACCCGGAGCCTAACCGATTCACTGACGCGCGTGGCCACGACGCGGGAGGCGTCACGGAGAAGCGCGCGCTCATCGAGCACCGCCGCCATGAAGAGGGTCGAGGGCGGGCGGGGCGGGGGATACACCCCGCGGAAAATCGGCTCCGTTGGGGCCCCTGAGACGACCCAGGTGCCGTTCATGGCCGCATGCCACCGGCGGGAGCGCCGAAGGGCCTCCGCGACGAGCCGGGCCCCGATCCCGGTCCCGTCCATCTCGGGAAGCCAGAGAGGCGGTTCGATCCACACCCCGATGTCTTCAAGGATGGCGCCTCCGTGGCCGACGACCCTGCCGTGCTTCACCGCCACAAGGTCGATGTGCTTCCGTCGAGACCGGCCGGTCCGCCGCCATCGGGCCGTCCAGTAGGCGCGGGTCCGCACCATCGGTCCGGTGGAAACCGCAGCCCTGGCCTGGTACACCGCCTCGATGGCGCGATGGTCTGTGGGGCGGGCGACGCGGATCCTCATTCTCTCCACTCGAGGGTGAGAAGCCTTCTCCACACCTCGGCGACGGCGGGGTTCCCGGCCACCCGGATCTTGCCCGAGCGGCGGTACCGGTCGTAGCTGCGACGGTCGCCGAACGAACCGAGGATCTCCCGCGTCCCGCCGCGGACCCCAAGGTCTGGTCGGCCCCGGCGTCCTCGGACGACCCGGAACCGTCGGCCGTCGTACGTGACCGTCACGGCCCAAGCCGGGGTCACCACCCAAACGCGGTGCCGCCACTCCTTCAGGATGGCCCGGCCGAACGGCGTCCTCCGCAGCCACTTCGACCGGTACTCGAAGCGCTTCTGCACCCAGTCGACCGGGCGCGCGAACTCATGGAACTGGACCCAGTCCCGGGTCTCCAGGTATCCGAGGCGGCGGTAGATCCGGATGGCGGGGAGCGCGTGCCCGGTGAAGAGCGTGGCGCTGGAGGCGCCTCGGGAACGGATGCGGCGGTGCGCCTCGGCCATGAGCCTCGTCGCGAGACCGCGGCCCCGGTGGTCCCAGTCCGTGGCCACGCCGGCGATCCCTCCCGTCAGGATGCGCACGCCATCCACGAGGAGTTGGCGGTATTGGATGTCCACCGTCGAGGCGACTACTCCGTCCACGACGGCGATGAGCGTCTCCCGAGGCACGTCCGGGTTCCGCCGCCACCGCCGGACCTCCGCCGGCGTGGTCGGACCGAAGGCGTGCGTGTAGACCGTTGCCAGTCCGGCGGCGTCCCGGGCCCGCGCGGTCCGGATCACCACGCGCCCTTTCTCGGTCATCCGGTCCCGAGGCCGATGAGCGCCTCGCGCACGAGGCGCGCCGCGACGATGGCGGTCTGCCCGTGGTCGAACTGGGGCGAGACCTCGTTCACGTCCATCCCCGCCAGACGAGGGCCGATCGTGTTGATGAGGAGCTTGACGTCCAGCGGCGTGATCCCGAACGGCTCCGGGTTCCCCACCGCCGGCGCGTAGGCCGGGTCGATGCCATCAATGTCGATGGTGAGGTAGATGCGCTCGCGGTCCACCGCCTTCAGCGCGCGGTCGAGGGCCTTCGCCATCCCGTCGCGGTGAACCTCCATGGCGCTGACGTACACGAGTCCGAGGCGCTCCAGGTCCTCGCGTTCGCCGCGGGAGAAGGAACGCACGCCCGAGTAGACCACACGCTGCACGCCGACGTGGTCGCTGATGCGCCGCGCGCTGCACGCATGGGAGTACCGGTCCCCGAGGAACTCGTCGCGGAAGTCGAGGTGCGCGTCGATCCCGAGGACGCCGACGTCCTTCGGGAGTGCCTCGACGCATGCGGGCGCGATGCTGTGCTCCCCGCCAAGCGCGATTGGCACACGGCCGTGGCGCACGATGTCCGAGACCGTGGCGCGGACCCCCTTCACCATGGACTCCGTCGGGCCGTACTCCTCCGTGTTCCCGAGGTCGGCGAAGGGGACGGAGCCGATGTCCCGGTCGTACTCCATGAAGTGCTGCTCGAAGTTCCAGGACGCCTGACGGATCGCGTTCGGGCCGAGCCGGGAGCCGCTGCGGAACGAGGTGGTGCGGTCGTAGGGGACGCCGAAGATCACCGCCTTGGCGCCGTCGACCCGGGTTGTGGCGTCGGCGAACAGGAGGGAGTTCACCATGGTCTCACCTGGGGCTCAGTTCACCGAGATCTTCCGCTTGCCCATGGCGGAGATGTACATGATCTCCTTCCCCGTGACAAGGTCCGCGCGGATCTCCTCCGGGATGGGGAGCTCGAAGGTCTCGTACGACTCGAGGTCCATGAGCTGCACCAGGTCGCCCTGCACCGAGAGGACCTGGCCCTTTCGCTTGTCGATCTGCGGGACCTTCACCTTGTGGGTGACCGGGTGGACGATGGACCGCTTCTGCCCGTCGAAGACGCCGACGACGTCGAGCCTCGCCTTGGCCTCGCCGTGCTTCCCGGGCTTGGAGGTCTGGATGCTCAGGATTTTGCACGGTTCCTCGTCGACGAGGACGTAGCGGTTCTCCTTGAGTTCGCGAATCTCCGCCTGGGACCAGGACATGCTTTTCGCTCGGAGGGGACGTTGCTATTTAAGGGTTGGCGGGGGGCCGTGAGACCCCTCGGCCATGGGGGGAATCTTGAAGTAGGCCGGCCCCATCGGACGCCCAATGCGCGCCCTTCCCCTGCTCGCGGTGGCGTCCCTCCTCGCGGCGCTGCTCGTGCTGCCCGCGACCGCCCACGACCAGACGATCCCCTTCGAGGCCAGGAGCACGGTGTGGGTCCCCTCGACCCCGATCACCGCCGAGCCCGGCCACAACCTGACGTTCGTGATCCAGAACCAGGACGCCTTCGAGCACAGCTTCGTCGTGTCGGGGCACGGCGTGGACACCCCCCTCCCCGCGAACGCGGACCGGAACGTGACCTTCACCGCCGGCGCCGTCGGCACCTACTACATCTTCTGCGGCGTCCCCGGCCACGCCACCGACTCCAACGGCGACGGCGTGAAGGACAGCGGGATGGCGGTCCGACTCCAGGTCGGCTCGACCCCACCGCCCACGCCGGGCCCGGAGCCCCTGCTCCTCATGGTCGCCCTCCTCGGTCTGGTCGCGGCGCTCCGAGTCTACCGCCGACGGAAGTAACCTCACCGCCGGCGCGGCTTCCCCTTGGGAGGCCGGCGCGGACGCGGCGCCTTCTTGCTCTCGCGCACGCCGGCCACCCGGACCTCGAGCGCCTCCAGGAGGGTCGTGCCGAGGTCGCGCTTCGTGTAGTAGTCCGCGCGCGCGGCGATGCTCACCTTGCCGGCGAGCGCGCGCGTGATGCTCCCGCGCTGCCACGGCGGGGCGCGGTGGACGAGGGGGTGCTGGAAGAGGACGCCGTGCTTCGGCGGCGGCGTGTGGTCCTTGAGATGCCGGAAGAACGCCTTCTCCGCGCCGAGGACCTGGATGGTCGAGGTCGGGGTGCGCGCGAGCTCTGCCAGCCCTCCCCCCAGGGTGAGGAGCCGTGCCGCCAGCACGGGGCCGACGAGCCTCGCGAGGTTCGGGGCCCGTGACCGGACGCCCTTCTCGATGTGCTCCAGCAGGCCCTCGCGCTGGGTCGCCAGCGCCCGTGCCCCGGAGGCGAGAGCCATCACCGCGGTGCGGTCCCCTGGAGAGAGCTCCCCGCCGACGCTCTCCCCGAAGTCCGGGAGGGCGCCGCGGTCCCCGTGCGTCGCGATGAGCTCCGTGAACTTCCGGTCGTCGACGAGCCGCGCGAGCTCGGGGAAGTGCAGCCCGTACCACTCGCGGAGCCGCTCCAGGAGGATGTTGTGCCCCTCTGTGACGTCGTCGAGCGTCGCGACCGCCTGGCCCAGGTGGTCGTCCGGGCCCGGAGCCTCGCGCATCTGCATCCGCGCCAGCGCCACCATGGCCTGGTGCAGGAGGGCGCGGTCGAAGCCGTGGTCCTCGGCTCGGAGGAACGGCGGCGGCGTCGAGGTCATCTTCCCTCCGGCGCGCTCCAGGCGGGGCTCCGAGACGAAGACCTCCGGCGCCGCGTGCAGCAGCTCGCGCTCCTCCTCCAGGACCTTCCAGTCCTCCACGAGGCGCAGGCGTCGGGCGATCGCGTCGGGGTCCTTCGGGAACAGCGAGGCCTTCACCACGCGGTCGTCGTCCAAGAGGAAGCTGCCGAACCAGGTCGTGACGAGGTGCACGGCGCGCGAGTGGCGGTCGGGGTGATAAAGCTGTCCGCGGGCTCAGTGGCGGACGGGGGTGATGTCGAGGCGCTCGTCCGACAGGAGCGCGGCCACGTCGGTCCCGCAGCGGGGGCACCGCTCCCAGTCCCCGTCGCGGAAGCCGCAGACCAGGCAGTCCATCGCCCCCTGTCACGGCGGAGGAGGGTAATATATTTGGCGGTGAGGGTCGCTCAGCGGAGCGCGTTCACCGCCGTGCTGAGCTGCTCGACCGCTCGCGTGTCGAACTCCCTCGCCCGGGTGAGCGCCTCCACCCACTGCGCCCGGACCGCGGGCTCGGCGAAGCCCGCCACGGCCTCGGGCTTCACCCTCGGGAAGGTGTCCCAGGGGAACGGGAGGATCTTCCGCGCCGCGGCCACGGTCTCGGCGAGGTGGTGGTACGCGGACTTCGCGACATCGAAGTAATGGCGGGCCGAGGGGAACTCGCCCGCCAGGGAGTCCATGAAGGTCGCCGCGCACAGGCGCGCGTCCTCGAGCGTGTAGGCGGTGAGGTCGTTGATGAAGGCCTGCCGCATCAGCCCCTTGGCGGGGGCGGGCCCCTTCAGGTCCGTGATCCAACCGTCGTATGCGGCCAGGCCGGAGTCCCAGAGGCGCCCCTGCTGCTTCCCCTCCGCGCGCCCGGCCCAGTGCTCGTCCTCGTTCGCCAGGAGGACGGCGCGGGCGAGCGCCTCGAAGGCGGCGACATGCGGGGTCGGCGTCAGCCCCTTCTTCTTGAGGAGCGCGAACGGGTTCGACACCATGCCGTACTGGCCCCACCCCTTCCAGCCCTTGAAGGCGACCTCGGAGGGCGCGTCCGGCCGCGGGTCGAAGTAGGACTCCACATAGAGCCGCCGTGACTTTCCCGCCTGGTATCCGCAGATGACTTGCCACTCCAGAGGAGGGACGACACCGCAGGCCGGGACGGGCCGGCCTTCGTCGAGGCTCTCGGTGACCAGCTTCCACGCCGCCGCGTCGGGGAGGTTGGCGTACTCGTGGTACGAGTACCCGAGCGCGCGCGCGGCGATCAGCGCTGGGGACTCGCTCGACACGCTCGCGGAAGACTCGTCCCAGCCGGCCTGCCAGTACAAACGGAACGCGGCCCCGGAGACGCCCATCAGGTAACGGTAGGTGACTTTCTCTCCGAGGGTCCTGAGGGAGGAGTGCAGGGAGACGATCGGGCTGAAGGCGCTCTCGCCGATCTTGAAGCTGATGCGCGGGACATCGAGGATCTTCGGCTCGGTCACGGTCCGACCACCTGACGTAGGGACCGAACCTCTCCCGGTCTAATAATCCCTTTCTCCGTGATGAAGCCCGTGACGAAGCCTGCCGGGGTCACGTCGAAGGCGGGGTTGAACGCGCGGGACCCCGGGTTCGCCACCGCCACGCCGCCGACGGTGGTGATTTCCTCCTCCGAGCGCTCCTCGATGGGGATGTCCTGCCCGCCCTCCATCGCGAGGTCGAAGGTGCTCAGGGGCGCGGCCACGTAGAAGGGCACGCGGTGCTCCCTCGCCAACACCGCCTTCTCGTAGGTGCCGATCTTGTTCGCGAAGTCCCCGCTGGCGGTGATCCGGTCGGCGCCGACGAGGACGAGGTCGACCTCCCCGCGCGCGAGGAGCATGCCGGACGCGGCGTCCGCGAGGATGGCGTGATCGATGCCCTCCTGCGCGAGCTCCCAGGCGGTGAGCCGTGCCCCTTGCAGGCGCGGGCGCGTCTCGCTCACCCAGACGAAGAGGCGACGGCCAAGCGCATGCGCCCTCCGCAGCGGCGCCGTCACCGTGCCGTGGTCCCCCGTGGCCAAGGCGCCCGCGTTGCAGTGCGTGAGGACCTTCGCGCCCTCCTTCAGGAGGGGTTCCCCCGCGATGCCGATCTCCCGGCAGGTCTCGTCCACCCGGTGTGCGTACTCCTGCGCCGCGGCAGCGGGGTCCCCACCCGCCTCGAGCCTGGCGCGCATCCAGTCCAAGGCGTGGAAGAGGTCACGGCCGGTCGGCCGCGTCCTCCGGAGCCGCTCCACCGCCGCGGCGACAGGGAGTCCGGAACGCTGGGACAGAGCCACGCCGTAGGCCGCCGCCACGCCAATCGCCGGCGCCCCGCGGACCGCCATCGTCTCAATCGCCCGCGCCACGTCCTCGACGGTGACGCAGTCAAGGAGGGCCACGCGCTCGGGCAGGGCGCGCTGGTCGATCAGGCGCACGCGGCCGGCCTCCCACCAGACCGCCTTCATGTCACGCGCCCCGTCCGGGAAGAGGACCTTCATCCGACCGGGGCGTCCATCAAGACGCCCCCGAAAAACCTTCGTCCGCGGCGATGCCCTCTTATACGGCCGGCCCCTTCCGCGCCCGCCAGGGGCCCTTGGTCTAGCGGTTATGACGACGCTCTCACACAGCGTAGGTCCCCGGTTCGAATCCGGGAGGGCCCATCCCCGGCCAGAGTGCACAACCTTGGGCATTCCCGACCCTCTGGCCGGCCCTCTCAGACAAAACCTTCTTATGCTCACCCCCTCATCCAGCACATAGCCCCGTGAGGGGGCTGAGTGGGGAGCGCCGAGGAGGGGCGCGATGAAAAAATACCCAGGGGAAAGGAGGGAAAAATATCAAGGGAAAATTTGTGGCAGCGATTGCAATTGCGCTCGTCGGGGCGATGTTGGCCATGGGCGCGCTCCCGGTCCTTGCGGCCGGGCCGTCCCGGTTCCAGTACCGTGACTCCTGGGCCATCGAGACCGTCGGTCCTGGTGGGCCTACGAAGTTCATCGACCGGAACGGGGACGGCCTGCTTGGCGTTGGCGACCGCGTCGACATGTCCCGCGGGCACTTCACGATGATCAACCTGCAGATCATCGGACCCGCGACGTTCGACCTCGTCGATCCGACCCGGCCCGCCGTGTCGCACATCGACGGCATTGAGAAGCGCTTCGATGTCGTCGGCGTGGACCCGGCGTCCGGGGCACTGAGCCTCGCGAGCCGTGCCTTCCGCATCGTTCACGCCTGGAGAGACTACAACTTCCTGCTCGGGGTTCCGATTGGCTTCGTGTTCTTCCGACAGAACATCATCGTGACCGGGCAGATCAACCAGGGCGTGTTCTTTGTGGTCCAGCCGATCGCACCGATCGTCATCAACTTCCCGGGTGCGGGTTCAGGGCCGATCATCATTCCGCGGCCTTGCAACCCCAACCCGAACCAGGACAATCCGTGCAACCCGTAGGCGGCATTCAATCTCTTTCCTTTTTTCTTTCTTCTTTTCATTCACCCCGTCGCGCGGGGGCTCCGGGCCATGGCCGGCCCGCCGCAGGGTTTATGGCCTCCCTCCAGAATGGGAAGACCCTTGACCGCGGCGCGCTGCCTCACCCTCCTGCTGGCCCTGGGGCTCCTCGCGTTGCCGGCCCGTGCCCTCGTGGGCACGGAGTCCCGGATCACGGAGACCTTCGGGTGGGAGGAGCAGCCCCACATCCAAGGGGACCGCGTGGTCTGGGCGGACGCGTCACAGGGCGAGTCCGAGGACATCTGGATGTACGAGTTCGACACCGGCCGTCGACTGCGTCTGTCGAGCTCCCTCAGCGATGAGCAGTCGCCGCACATCTATGGGGACCGGGTCGTCTGGAGGCAGGACGAGATTTACGAGGACCCGAACACGGGGCAGATCTCGATCCGGAAGCGGATTGCGGTCCACAACCTCCTCGCCGGGCAGACGACGCTTGCCCAGGACCTCGCCGCGGGAGGCTTCCCTGGCGGTGTCCAGCAGCTCCCTGTGATCTACGGTGAGACCCTGGTCTGGGAGAACAACGACGGGGGGCGTCTCGACCTCTATGCGATGAACCTCGGGAGCGGCCTCGTGCTCCCGATCACCAACGACGACGCCATCCAGACGCTCCCGTACATCTCCGGGAACTGGATCGCCTACGAAGAGATCACGAGCCTCACCGCGACCGACCACAACACGGATCTGTGGGTCTACAACCTGCAGACCTCGCCACCGGTGCGTGCCCGGGTCGCGGGGGCTCCGGAATGGGACGAGTTGGATCCGACGATCTACGGGAACACGCTGGTCTACTCGGACTACCGCGACGATCCGGATGGCCGGATCACGGAGGGGGGCAGCACGCCGGACGATGACGCCGACCTGTACCTGGTGGACCTCTCGCCGCTGCTCGCGGGCCAGCCTCTCGGGGTCGCACAACCCCTGGTCGTCCGCGCCGGGCACCAGGAGGAGCCCAGGCTCTTCTCGGACCGCCTCGTATGGCGGAACTTCGACCCGGCCGCCACCACCGCCGACCTCTGGACGATGGACCTCCGGGACCGCGAGCCGGAGGTGCTGGTCGATGGCCCGGCCGACCTGTGGGAGGTCCAGATCTGGGGGGACCGGATCGTCTGGTCCGATTTCCGCGACGACGCATACCCGGACGACGAGATTCACGACTACAACATCCGGGCGTTCTGCATCGATCAGGACACCTGCGGCGTCTTCCCCGAGGAGATCCCCCTCCTGCTCATCGCGGTGGGGGTTCTCGTCGTCCTCGTCGCGGCCGCGGCGGCCATCGCTCTTTTCGAGCGCCGCCGCCAGTCTCGCGCGGCTCCCGAGGCCCCGAAGGCGCGCGCAAGGAAGCGGAAAGGGAAGGGACCCCAGCCGAAGCGCGCGCGGTGACGGCTACGGTCCACCCGGCGGAGGCGGGAAGCCCCCCTCCGGCTCGTCGGGGGGTGGCGGAGATACGGGGGGCTCAGGCTCGTCCCCTTTCTGCGTCGCCTCGGTCCCTCTCTTCCGCCTCTGCCGGCGGATATCGAGGGCCAGCAATGCGAGGATGACCAAGGACACGAGCGCCGCCACGATCAGCGCGAGGGAAAGGGGATCCGAGGGCAGCCACGGGAGGTCGCCCCCTTCGCACGCGTCGCCCCTGCCGTCCCCGTCCGAGTCCGCCTGGTTGGGGTTCCACACCTCGGGGCAGTTGTCGTCAGCATCTTGGATTCCGTCGCCGTCGGGGTCGCCAAGGACGACCACGGGCGTCGTCACCGTCACCCCGTTAGACCATACGGACTCGTTCGGCACCTCGTCGCTCGCCGAGACGAAGTACGTGTACCGGGTTCCCAAGGTCACGTTCACATCGTGGTACTCCGTGCCCCACGTCACCACTGCGTACGGCGTCGGTGGAAGGTCGCCGACGGCGCGGTAGACCATGTAGGACGCGACGTCCCCGCCCTGGGAGGGCCCCCAGATCAGCGAGATCCGCCGTGGCTGGGGCACGACCGTGGCAATCAGGTTGTCCGGGGGCCCGGGCGCGACCCCATCCCCTGGTGTGGCCGAGGCCACGTTCGAGTAGAGCGAGACGTTCGGGACCTCGTCGGCGAGCTGGAGGCGGTAGAAGTACGGTCGGCCGTCGGTGAGGCCGCCATCCACCAAGGAGCCGACCTCGGCGGGGAGCCTGGCGACCAGGACCTCGCTGGTGAAGCCCGCGTCGGTGCCGCGGTAGAGGAGCTGGTACGCCACATCCGTCCCCACCTCTGCCGTCCATGTGAGAGCGATAGAGCCTCCCGTGGGTTGCGCGACCGCGCCAAGGTCCTGGGGAGGCGATGGGGCGCGTTGGTCCCGGGGTGTCCCACAGGCTGTCGGCGAGAACGGGGAGGCGACCTCCCCCCGGAGCGCCACCATCATGAAGCAGTACTCCTGGCCATCCGGAAGTCCGTCTTGCATGTGGGCGCGCTCGCCCCAGGGATGCTCCCCGACGCGCAGCCACGGCGGCAGTCCGGTCGCGCTCCCGTACACACGGAACCCCGTCACGGTGATGTCAGAGACCGGGTTCCACTCCAGGAGAAGCGCTCCCCCCTCGACGGGTGCGCTGACGCGCAGCCCCGACGGGGCCTCGACAGGCACGGTCGGCTGGACGTACTCGGAGACCTCGGCGGAGCCGGTGCACAACGGGACCTCGTCGCACGCCCGTACGATGTAGAAGTAGGTGGCGCCCTCTGCGACGAATCGGTCCTCGGAGCGCGTCCCCGCGCCGGCCACCGTCGCGACCGGGGCGTATGGTCCCCCGGGCACGTCCGCACGCTCCACAAGGTAGGTCCCGCCGGACTCGACGTCCGGGGACGGGCTCGCCGCCCAGGTGAGCACCACGGTGACGAGCGAATCGTACTGGGCAGTGAGGCCTGTCGGTGGGAGGGGCGCCTGGGTGTCCTGGGGGACGCCCGATACCCGGGCCGACTCCGCTCCCGCGTTGTCCGAGGTGTCGTGGGCGGCGACCGTGAAGTAGTAGGTCCAGCCATCCGTCAGTCCGGAGATCGGCGCCGCGGTGACGGCGGCGGGGGTGGTCGCCACCTGCCTGGCGTCTGCCCCCGTAGGCGACAGGCCCATGCGGATCACGTAGAGATCGACGTCGAGGTCCGCCACCGGGTCCCAGGACAGGTTCAGCGTCTCGCCGACGGGATTGGGCGTGATGACGAGGTTCTGGACCTGGGACGGGGGGCTCGTGTCGGTGGAGACGGTGGGGGTGCCGCAGGCGGGCGCGGACTGAGCGGACGGGTTCGGGACCTCATCGCTGGCGGTGATCCGGAAGCAGTACTCGACGCCGTTCTGGAGGCCCACGACAGGGTAGGCGGTGGCGGGCTGGGGGACCTCGGAGAGGGGGAGGATGAAGCCGGTCTCGTTCCAGTAGAGGGTGTAGTTCACCGTGTCATCGCGGTTCGCGTCCCAGGAGAGGTTGAGGGCGGAGCCCGCCCGCACGATCGCCGCGCGGAGGCCGGTGGGCACCTGGGGGGCCAGAAGGTCCGGAAGGACCCCGGTGGCCAAGGGGGACGGCGGGCCCAGCAGGCCGTCATCATCCTCTGCGAGGACCTCGTAGAAGTGCGTGTCCGAGGAGCCCAGGCCGGAATGGGAGAAGGCGAGGTCCGGCGGATAGGCCAGGGTCAGGTTCACCCAGGGGTCGTTGTTGGGTCGGTATCGCAGATGGTACCTTCGCGCGTCGAGGCTCACGCTCGGGGGCCAGGAGATCCGCAGCGTGTCCGGGCTCTCCACAGTGATCGTGAGGCCGGCGGGGGGGTCGGGCGGCACGATGTCCCTGGGGATGGCGCACGAGGAATCGGAGGCGGTCGAATTGAGGCCGAACCAATCGATGGCCTCCACGACGTAACAGTGGGCACGCCCGTTCACGAGCGGGGTGTGGAGGAAGGCCAACTCGTTGTCGTGGCCGGGCACCAGATCGTAACTGACCATGTCGGTCGAATAGTAGAGCCGGTACAGCGCGACGTCGATCTCGTCGAGCGGGACAATCGAGACCTGGAGGGCGTCGCCCTCAGGGACCGCGGCGACCGCCGGCGCGCTCGGCTTCCCCGGGCCGCGCAGGTGCGTCTGGACCAGCCACCGGAGGATGTTGAGCGCGAGCCGCGTGTTGTCCTCGACGGGGAGGAGCTCGTTGAAGAAGGTGAGCTCATCCGCGAACGCCGCCACGCGCCCGGGCTGCTCCGAGACTGCGAGGACGGCTAGCTTGTTGTTCCTGGCGCTGTCCTCGAGGAGGACGGTCGCGTTCCCGGTCACTTCCAAGGCGAGCTCGGGCTCCCCGAGGAAGGCGGACGAGATGCCTCGCGTCACCTCGTGGGCCACGATGCTCGCCGTCGATCCGGGGACCGGAACGTCGTCGATCCATCCGATGCCGGCGAACCCGGTGAGCTCGGTGTTCAGCGAGGCGTTGTTGTCCCCGAGCACGAGGAGCCCCTTCCCTCCCGCGACGAAGTGCTGGAGGGCGCGGATCTCCTCCATGGAATAGGCCCCGGTAGGGTCGGTGATCGCCACGGCGTCGTAGCGTGCGAGGTTCGCCGGGCTCAGGTCCCGCGTGCGGCTCGTCTCGATGTCGAGCCCGATGCCTCGGGCCTCGCGCTGCAGCGTCACGTAGGAGTTCCGGTAAGCCCACGGAAGGGGCCCGAGGTACACCCGACCCACGAGAGGCTGAACGACGAGCTGGACCGTGAGACGGTTGTTGGTCAGGGCGATCCCCGTCTCGCCCGCCGGAGGCGGCGTGAGCTCCACGGTGAGGGTGTAGGTTCCCGGGTACTCGATCAGGAAGGGCACGGTGATGGTCTGCACCCCGCCAGGGAGGACGTTGGACACCGCCGCGATGTTCAGGACGCGGCCGTCGAGCGCGACCACCGCCGTGGCGCTCCCCAGTGTCGAAGCGCCGAGGTTCCACACGCCGACCGTGAGGGACGCGCTCGCGTTCGGCTCAAGGAACTTCGGGTGCTCCAGCATGAGCACGGCGGCGTCGACGGGGGCCTGCTGGAACCGGCTCTGGGTCAGGCTGTTGTAGAGGAGCTGTGCGTCGGCGGGGTTCGGGAAGTAGTCTACCCAGGGAGTGAGCATGTACAGCCCGCGGTGCTCGATCACGGCGCCGCTGCTCTCGTTGGACGAGAAGAGGATCGTCCCCGCCTCCAGGTCGGCGGGGTCCCAACGCGAGTCCCACGGAACGAGGCTGATGTTGTTCCTGGGGAGATACCATGGGGGCATCCCTGTCGCGATCGGGTGCGTGGCGCCGGTGAGGTTGAGGGGCTGTGTCTCGTTGTAGAAGTAGAGCAGGTCCTGCTTGATGCCGAAGACGGGGCCGAGGAGGGCGTTGTTCGGGGCGACATCCGCCATGGTGAAACCGCTGGAGACGAGCCCGTGCCCCTCGAACACGTAACGGAGGAGGTCCCGCATCTCCTGGGGGGTCAGCTCCCCCTGGTCGACCATCGAGGCCGAGGAGAGGAGGATCACGTCCGGGGCGAGGGCCGCGATCTCCCCGTAGGTCACCCCGTCGTGGTTCAGGGACTCGTAGTCCACGGACACCGGGGTCGTCCCGTACCGTGCCCACTCCCGGTTCATGTGCTCCCAGAAGGCCCGGGTCCAGACGTCCTGGTTCCCCCGGGAGTGGTACACCGCCGCGCGGATCGGGACCACGGTCGTCACGCGAACCTCGTGGACCGCGCGGTTGTTGGCGGTGAAGGGTTCGCCGGGGAGCGCCTGGGCCTCGGCCGCGAGCTCGTAAATCCCCTCGGCGGAGGGGGTCCAGGGCAGCGAGACCCGGGACTCGCCGCCCGGCGGGATGGAGGAGAGCCCCGCGCTCGTGACGAACGTCCCGTTGGCGTACAGTCCCACCGAGAAGGTGCCGCTCGCGATCAGCCCGCGGTTCGCCACCGTGATGTTCGCGATCACGGGCACCCCAGGGCTGGCCACCGCCGGGACCGTGAACCGGGCGATCTCCAATTCGATGTCCTTGATGCCCATCCAGGCGAGGAGGTTCTGGAACATGCTCCCCAGGGCGTCGTCGTTCCCCCAGTCCGCCGCGCCGTCGCCGTTCCAGTAGAGCGCCTTCCCGCGGGCGCCCACGGGGAGGTAGGTGAGCTTGTCGATGCCGTTGCGGAACCGGAGCACGCGGCTCGTGCCGACCGAGGGATCGAGGCTCACGGAGTCATGGTTCTCCTCCTGCGCGAAGAAGTAGTCCCCGGGGCCCCAGGTCCCGTGGGGACCGTTCACCGCCGGGTGGTTCGCGTCGACGACGGAGAAGTTGAGGTTGTAGAGGGACTCGCCTAGGGTGACCACGCCCAGAATCGGCTCCAGGGGGGACGGGTAGAGGAGGGAGTCGTCGCCGGTGACGAGCAGGCTCCCGCCCAGCCTCGTGAAGATCCGGAGCGCGCGCTGCTCGGCTAGGTCCGACCCCGGGCCGGTCCAGAGCACGACGGTGTCATAGTCGATGAGCCGCTGGAGGTCCGACGTGAACCCGTCGACGTCGTTGTCGTTGAGGATCGTGTAGGAGAAGGGGCTCGGCATGGCGTTCAGGAGCTGCCGGATCCGGACGACGTCCAGCTCCCCCGGGCGTCCGGCCGAGACGATGGCCACCTCGCCCCGTCGAGGGAGGGAGTAGGTCACGACCTTGGCGGCGTTCCCGTTGTTCGCCGTCTCGGTCTCGGACGGGACCGCCCTCGCGCGCACCTCGACCGTGTACTCGGCCTCCGCCGCCGGAGTCCAAGTGTACGTCACGGGCCTGGTCTCCCCCAGGGCCAGCGCCGGGAGGGTCACCGTCTGCACGACGCCCGCGTCGACGATCAGGTCCACCGGGATGTTCGTCTCCACGTTCCTGCCATCGTTGGACACCCATGCGTTCACCGCCAGCGGGACGTTCGCGGTCCAGATCTCCGGCGGCGGCTCGAGCACGACCGAGACGTCGTGGTCGTCGGCCGGTGTCGCCGCCCACTCCATCGCGTCGAGGAGCATCGGTTGCGTCTCGTTGAGGGGGACCGCCAGGGGGCCGAGCCCGACGACCTTGCCGTGGCCCCCCGCCGCGGGCCGCGCGACCACGTACGCCACGCGCGCGTCGGCGTAGTCCTCCGTCAGGACCACGGTGTCCGGGAGCAGGCCGGCGGTGAAGTAGGAGGTGGATCCCTCCGGTGTGGGCAGGCGCTGGCCCGAGGAGTAGTTCTCGGTGATCTTGTGGGAACGGGCCACGACCTGGTCCTCGCCCGTCCCCTGGGAGTCCCAGAGGGTCCCGTACCCGGAGGTCCCGTTCGCGGCGGGCCAGAGGTAGCCCATGTGCGCACCGAGGACGGCGGCGCGGTGGACGAGGATGAGCCCTTTGCCGGCGGTGAACCAGGCGTCGAGGGCGGGGAGCTCCGCCTCGGTCGGCCCGTTGTCGGCGAACACGAGGACATCGATGTCCGCGAGGGCGGCGGGGGTAAGGTAGGCGATCGTCACGGGGAAGAACCGGTACTCGTAGTCGCGGAGGATGGTGCGGTTCATGAGGAAGTCCGTGTTGTACATGCCGCCTTCCCAGTAGCCTACGTCCAGGGGGCTGGAATGATAGTAGAGGCCCGCCTTGATCCGGTTCACGAGCACGCGCGCCGACAGCGCGTTGTCGTTCAGCGCGGTCTCCGGGGAACCCGGAGCCGACACCCGGACCTCGACCGTGTAATCCCCGTTGGCGGGCGCGAAGACTGTCCAGGTCACGTTCCGCCCCTGGAGCGGGTCCAAGGCGCCGACCGGCGTCCGCTGCATCTCCGCGCCGTCCAGGTACACCGCGGCCTCCACGGGATCCTCGCGGACGAGCCCCCGGTTCAGCAGGGTCGCGGTCACGCGGATCCCGGCGTCGAGCATCGCGCGCTCCGGGACCTCGATCTCCGTCACCGCGAGATTGCGGGTCTCCGGTGTCCCCTGCACGAGGATGTCGTCCACGTACCAGCCCTCGTAGGCGTTGAAGACGGCGTCGACGGTGTCGAAAGCGAACCGGAGGAGGAGGACCGAGCGGGTGAGGGCAGAGAGGTCGATCGACTCCTGGAGCCACGACCCGTTCGTGGAGTCCCCCGACCAGAGCGTGGTCCACGCGGCCCCGCCGTCCTGGGACGCCTCCACTCGGCCGAGGTCGTACGGCGATCCCTCGGCTTCCAGGTAGTGCCAGAACGAGAGCGTCGCGTTGTTCGTGGCGGTGAGGTCGAGGGCGATGGCGGTGAGCTCGCCGGACTCGCGTTGACCGGTGTCATAGGACCATTGCCCTTCGACGCCGAAGTAGTAGCTGCGGGACTCGGAGTGGCGGCGGTTCTGCGTGACATGCCAGAGCCCCGTGGCGCCGAAGTCCAGCACCCCTTCCATGTCGCGGTCGAGGAAGGTCGCCCCCTTCGTCGGCGATGGCAGCAGGAGCAGGGTGGCCAGCAGGAGGCCCACGAGGAAGAGTCCTCGCCAACGCTGACGCCGAGTGCCCAGGCCTTCAACCCCCGGCCCTCGCCAACCCGCAGAGAGCTTCGGACCCATGCGCAGGGAGGCCTATAAAGTCGGCGCTACCCGGAGTTCTGGCCCTCGGGTTCTCAAGGAGGGGAGGCGCCCCTGCGGGGTGTTCTCAGCCCTGAAAAGGTCGTCCCAAAAATCTCTTATACATGGGCCGGGATGAAAGTGCGTCAGGAGGTCCCGGGGGGGATGGCGTGCCCGCCGTCTCGGGACCGCGCAGAGGCAGGGGTTCCGTGGACCTAGGGATGAGGGCGATTCAGCATGCGCGGAGCGGCAGCACGGCGGCCGGGGTCGCCCTGGTCGCGGGACTCGTGGTGTTCGCCACGGTTCTTGCTGCTGTCGTGCGCGCGCACGAGGTCGACCCCGTCACGGAGGAGTGCCAGGTCTACCCGAACACGGGGACGCTGAATCAAGGCCGCGTCGGCCAGGGCCAGTCCCTGCGCATCGTCGCCCCGGGTTCCGGGTTCCTCACCGGGATCATCGGCGCGGAGTATCTCATCGACCCGCTCATGCCCGTCGACACCGGCAACCACCATGTCTCGCAGAACGGGAACGCGATGACGCCGGTGGATGGCTTGTGGGGCAGCACGGACGAGGTCGGCGAGGCGTACAACGACACGAGCTTCCTTCCGTTGGGCAACTATGTCATCTACGTCCACGTGAAGGGGATTGCGGGGGGCGGCCAGTGGTCCGCGTTCAAGACATGCGACCTCGAGGTCGTCGACGGGGCGATCGACACCTCCGGTCCCGTGGGCATCTACGCCTGGTTCCTCCCGGACAACATCGTCGGCCCAGGCGAGACCTTGGTGACGATCAACGGGACGTTCGACGACACGGGAGACCCAGGGACGGCGACGGTCGCCGACGCGGAGTACTGGTTCAGCAACTGCCTGGTCGGCGTGTCGCCGGGCGATCCCATGAGCGTCGTCGCCCCGGGCGGAGCGGTCGCCGAGGTCCGCGGGGATGTCCCGATCGACACGACCGGATGGACCGACGGCCCCCGCGTCTATTACGTTGCCGCCGTGGACTCGCAGGGGAACTGGGGTCCATGCAAGAAGGCCGAACTCTTCATCATCCGGAACTCCCCCGGGGAACCGGTGGGCCCGGAGTGCACGGGCGTCGCGGTGAACCCGCCGTCCGTGCTGTCCCAACCTGGCGCGTCGAGCCAGTTGACCGGCACCTGCGACGACTCGGACAGCGGGAACAACAAGGTGTCCGCGGCGGAGTTCTTCGTCGACCCGAACCCCACCACGGGGACGCCCAACCCCGGACCGTACGTGAACGGCACGGGCACGTCCCTGTTCACCGCCACGCCGCCCTGGGGTGACTTGCCCTCCGAGAATGTCCTGCGCACGATCGACGTCTCCGCCTGGCGCATCGGCGTGTACGCGCTCCGGGTCCACGGCCGCGACAACCTCGCCATCTGGGGCAACACCACGGAGACGACGCTCACCATCCTCGCGAGCGGGCCGAGCGGGCTGCGCATCTCCATCGCCGGATCGGACCTCCGGCTGGACTGGACCGCGGCGGGGATGGCGGGGCTCGACCACTACAACATCTACCGCTCGCCGAGCGACGTGGCCGGGTTCTCCTTCCTCCCGGTGGGCCTCCCCTACGACACCGCCGTCGCCGGGGCGACCTCGTGGACCGATCCGGACGTGAACGAGGTGTTCGACGGGAACGCCTACTTCTACATCGTCCGGGCCGCGGACGCCGCGAACGCCGAGGACACGAACGAGCGCAAGGTGGGCAAGGTGCCCGTCGACCTCGTGCACGGCGTGAACGAGGTGGGCATCCCCTTCATCCTGCAGGACACCTCGACCTCGACGGTCTTCAGCCATCTCACCGGGGCCTACACCTCCGTCGGGCAGTTCGTGCCCGGCTCCGGGTGGGTGTTCTTCAACACGACCGGTCCGCAGGACCTCGTCTCTCTGGACTACCGCCGCGCCCTCCGGATCTTCGCCACGCAGGCGGCCCGGTTCGTGACCGTCGGGTCGGTCCCCCAGTCGACGGTCCAGACCCTCTCGCCGGGGTGGCACTTCCTCTCGTACAACGCGCTCGAGTCCGGATCGGTGCCTGCCCTGTTCGACGCGAACGGCCTTTCCTCCGCGTGGGACAAGGCTCTTAAGTACGTCCCCGGTGACCCTTACAACCCATGGCGGGCTTACCACCCCGGCGACCCCTCCTTCCGGGACCTGGTCACCCTGGTGCCGGGAGACGCCGTCTGGATCCACCTGACGGCCTCGGCCACCTGGGACCTGCCCGGCGAGAGCTAGGGGGTAAGCCCATCAGGGCTAGGACCGGCCAGGGTCGGGGCGATCGAAGGCGGCGGGCTTGACCCTTCTCGCGCCGGCGTAGAGGTCACACGCAGGAGAATGAGGCTCGTGAACGAAGGCTCGAAGCGGACGGGATGCAGGACGATAGGAATGACCATGGCGCTCCTCGGCGCGCTTGTGGCGGCGATGCTCCTCGGGGCGCCGCCCGCGTCCGCGGGGATCCTCCCCCACGAGTTCCGCGGCGGGATCACGGTGAACGGGGCGAACGCCGTGGCCTCGACGACCTGGGTGTTCGCGGAGATCGACGGGGTGCTTTACGGGCAGGACTCCACGGTCTCCCCGACCGCCGGGGGCGGGTACTCGGGTTCCGAGTACGCCATCAAGGTGTCGGGCGACCAGTTCGAACCCGCCGACCCGAAGCAGGGCGGCGTCCCCGGGGACACCATCGTGTTCTGGGTCGTGACCGGCGGCGGGGCGAGCCGCTACGTCGCCGCGGCGAGCGCCACCTATGCTGAGGGGGCGGGGCCGGACGTGCTGAACCTGGCGGTGACCACGGCCAACAACCCGACCTGGCCGCTCCTGAGCGAGGTCAACCCCGCCAACTCCTCGAACGACTGGGTGGAGCTCTTCAACCCCGGGACCGCGGACCTCATCCTCAGCGCCGGATGGTCCATCGCGAGCGAAGGCCCCGAGACCCCGGTCTCCCTGGCGGGCGTCGTGGTCCCTGCCGGCGGGTACAGCAACGTCTTCAATGTCTCGGACCTGAATCTCTTCGACGACCCCGTCGCCCAGGGGGACGTCGTCCGCCTCCTCTACTCCAATCCTGCGCTGGGCGGAGGCGCCCCGATCGTCGTGGATCGACTGGAGTACGGGAACCCGCTGAAGCCGGCCGACGCGATGGGCCGCGCCCGGGAGGCCGGCGCCGCCACATGCGTCGCGGACCTCCCCTCCTCGGCCTGCGTCTGGGACGTGAACGTCGCCGGCACCGGCAGCGCCCAGACGTTCACCGCCGGGCGCTCCTTCGTTCGCACCACCATCCCCTCGGACACCGATCGCTACGACGACTGGGGCGTCGGCCACTCCCCGAACTGGCCGGCCCCGGGCGCTTCCCCCGTGGTCTCCATCACGGTGCCCGCGGCCGGCGCCCGGCTGGCGCACGGCCAGGCGCAGACGCTCATCTGGTCGGCGAGCGACGCGGACAACACGACCGCCGAGGTGGCCGTCTGGATCAACGTCTCCTATGCCGGCCCCGGAGGCCCGTGGTCGAACCTCTACACCGGCGACCTGGTGGGGACCACGGCCCCCTGGACGCCGAGCCCGACCTGCCCGCCCGACGTGGCGACCGCGTACCTGCGCGGGGAGGCCAGGGATGGCGACGGGAACACCGCCAACCCGAGCCTCATCGGCCCGATCACGATCGACTGCACGCGGCCCGCCGTCACGACCGCCCTCCCGGCGAACGGGACCGCGGTTGCCCCGAACGCGCCGATCGACGTCACCTTCAACGAGGCGATGGTTCAGGCCGCGACGCAGAGCGCCTTCCGCCTGGATGGCGCGGCGGTCCCCGGCGGGGACGTGACCTGGATCGGGCCGAACCGCGCCAGGGTGACCCATGGGACGTGGATCGCGGGCTCCGCCCACGACTTCGCGATCCTCTGCGGTGCGGTCGACGTCGCGCTGCCGAACGGGAACGCGTTGGCCGGCTGTGCCTACACCTGGAACTGGACGGTGACGACGGCGAACACCCCGCCCTCCATCTCCATCTCGGCGCCGAGCGGCGGCCAGGTGTGGAGCATGTCCTCTCCTCATGACATCGCCTGGACCGTGACGGACGGTCAGGACGCGCCCGCTGCCCTGGATGTCACCCTGGAGTACAGCAACAATGGCGGTGCGAGCTGGAACAGCATCGTCACCGCGCGCGCCGGCGACCAGTCGCCGTACTCCTGGAACACCCCGTCGGCGAACTGCGGGACGATCATCCTCCGCGGGACCGTCACGGACACCGGCGCATTGACCGGACCGGACACCACGCCCAACCTCACCCTGGACTGCACCGGCCCCACGGTGATTGCCACGGACCCCATCGACAATGCGGCGGGCGTGACCCGCGTGAAGACCGTCCGGATCACCTTCAGCGAGGCGATGGACCGCGCTCCAACGCAGCTCTCCGTGGACATAAGCCCATCTCAGCCGCCAGGACTGTGGTTCGACTCTCCCCCTATCTGGCAATCGGGCGACACGGTGCTCCTCCTCGGCCACACAATCCTCTTCGATGAGGGGCAGACCTACACGGTCACGGTCCGGTGCACCCCTGCGGCCTCCGCGGCGCAGGACACGAGCGACCCGGGCAACCCGCTGGCGGGGTGCCCAAGCCCCTACTCCTTCCAGTTCACCGTGGCCACGGGGAACACCCCGCCGGAGGTCATCCTCCAGACGCCGGCGGGCGGCGAGCTCTGGAGCGGGAACACGACGCACGACATCCTCTGGACGATGAACGATGACGGCGGCCCGGCGCTCCTGGACGTCTCCCTCAACTACTCCACGGACGGCGGGACCTCGTGGAACCCGATTACCTCCGGGCTCACCGGCCTGACGTCGTTCACCTGGAGCGTCGATTGCATCGACTCCCTGAACGTGAAGGTCAACGCCACCGCCACGGACGCGGACTCACCCGCGCTCCAGGGCTTCTCGGAGTCGGCGGTGTTCGGCATCGACTGCACGCCTCCGGCGATCAGCTCCACCACGCCCGCGGAAGGGACCTCCGCGGTCCCGACGACGGCCCCCATCGTGATCGACTTCAATGAAGGGATCGACAACTCCACGCTCGCCGGACCCTGCGGGGTCACGGTCTCTCCCGCCATCGGGAGCCTCACTTACCGCTGGAGCAACGGGAACCGGACGCTCACGGTGGGCCATGGCGGCCTCGCGACCAGCCAGGGCTACACGGTGACGGTGTGCAACACGATCCGCGATCTCAGCAGCCCGGGGCTCTGGCTCGCAGGGGACAACGACTTCGCCTTCACCACAGGCACGGGGGGCGGCAACACCCCCCCGACGGTCACGGTGACCGCGCCCGCCGGCGGCTCGTTCGTCCACGGGCAGGCGATCGTCATCACCTGGACCATGAGCGATGCGGAGACGGCATCCTCGGCCTTGGCGGTCGTGGTGTCGTACCGCGCGAACGGCGGCGCGGACACGGGCACCATCGCCACCCTCGTGGGCGCCCTGACGACGACATGGACAGCGCCGTCCACGATCACCGCCAGCGACGTGACCGTCCGCGTCACGGTGACCGACGGCGGCGGGCTCCCCGCCTTCGACGACAGCGCCGCGTTCTCCATCGGGGCGGACACCACGGACCCGGCCGCCACGATCGACGGGCCGACCACCGCCACCGCGGGCGTCGCGACCGGCTTCGCCTGCACCTGCTCGGACAACTCCGGGAGCGCGCTCACCTACGAGTGGCGGGTGCTCCAGGGCGGTGTGCCCGTTCCTGGCGCGAACGGCACCGGGAGCTCTTTCTCGTACGCCTTCCCGGCGGCGGGCACGTACACGGTCGAGGTGGTCGTGAGCGACGCGGCGGGGAACGACGCCACCGCGACACGGGACGTGGCCGTGAGCTCGGCATCCGGCGGCTTTCCGTGGTGGATCCTCATCCCCATCGTGCTGGCCGTCCTCCTGCTCCTCTTCCTCCTGATGCGCCGCCGGAAGAAGGACGAGCCCGAGGGCGCCCCGCCGCCCGCCGCACCCACCGAGGCCCCACCCGGGCAGTCTCCGCCCCCCCCGTCGGAGTTCCCCCCTCCCCCGCCGGACTTCCCGCCACCGGACAGCCCTTCCCCGGGGACCTCGCCGGACAAGCCGGCGGAGAGGCCCGCGGAGCCCGCGCCCGAGGAGATCCCGCCGGGATGACCCGTTCTCAGCGGTGATACTCAGCCCGCCACGCTGAAAAGCCGGCCGGGCCAAGGACGGAGCTGGAGCCTTTGTGGCATGCCCCGCACCCTGAAGCTGAAAGCGAAGATCTGCGTGGTGGGGGAGGGCGGCGTCGGGAAGACCTCGCTCATCCGGCGTTTCGCCTTCGACGAGTTCGACGACAAGTACCTCAAGACCGTCGGCACGAAGGTGACGAAGATCCCCCTCATCATCCCCCGGTCCGAGGGCTTCGAGGTCGACGTCGACATGGTCCTCTTCGACATCATGGGCCAGCGGGGCTTCCGCGACATGGTGAAGGACACCTTCTTCATCGGCGCGCAGGGGCTGGTCGCCGTGTGCGACCTCACGAACCCCGCCACCCTGGAGGGCCTGCACGACTGGATCACCATCGCCACCGAGGTCACCGGCTCCGTGCCCGTGTTCCTCGTCGCGAACAAGGCCGACCTGGAGAGGCAGGTCCGGGTCACCGCCGAGGCGATACAGGACTTCTCCACGATCCACAACGCGCCGGCCTTCCGGACCTCGGCGAGGACGAAGGCGGGCGTGGAGGAGGCCTTCAACCTCATGGCGGTGGAGATCGTGGACCGCGTGATGCGCGAGCAGGAGGTGCGCGGGCAGGAGGAGAACCTGTACGTGCGCATCCTGGCGGCGCTGGACCGGCGCGGCGCCATGGGGATGAACAAGCGCGAGTTCTTCGACGCCTTCCCCGGGATCGCGTACGGGGCCGTCGAAGGTGACCTCCTGCGCCTGGAGAAGGACGGTCTTATCGGCATCCACTGGATGGGTCCGGAGGACTTCCGCGCGACCCTGACCGCCGAAGGCCGCGAGGAGCTCCAGCGGGCCGGCGGCGGAGAGCTCCCGGACCTGCCGCAGAACATCCAATGAGAACTCCTGCAACCCCAACCCCCGGGCTTGTCAAATCCTTAGGGATTTTTCGCCGTCGGGGAAAGCGTGCGGCGGTGTCTCAGTGGAAGCGCGGCCCTTTGCGCAGCCGTTTGCGGTCGCCAGAATCCCTAAAGGCGTGACAAGACCCAACCCCCCATAACCCCTAATACCCCCCCCCCCCCGCTTTCCCGCCCTCGGCGGTGGTTTCAGTTGGTTGGCTGCACGCCGAGGGCCGCGGTCCTCTGGGTGTGTCTCTTCGTGGCGGGAACGATCCCCCTGGTCGGGTTTCCGACGGTGGCGGCCGATCCTCCCGGTGCGGGCGGCGGGGCTCCCCCTTCCCCGCCCGGCGCCGGCGGCCCCGGTCCCGGACCCATGGGAGGCGGCGGTGGCGGCCCGGAGGGCGGGGGCGGCAGCAGCTCGTACCTCCCCTCCTCGCAGACGCTCGTGAACGCCACGCAGACCGGCGGCGACTGCGGCTCGTCCTGGACGTACCTCAACCTGTCCGACGACCTCCGCTGCTCCTACCAAGAGGTGGACCGCAGCCCCGCGGACCAGATGGGGGTCGTGATCCTGCCGGACGGCACGGACGTGAACGGGTGGGCGTCCGGTTCCGGCACGCCGTGCTCCATTGACGCGACGCCCCACGACGAGCTCGACGACGGGCCGGACGCGAACGACGGCGACGCGACGTGCCGCCAGGGGAGCGTGAACGGGAACCGCGTGGGGACGACGCTGGCGAACCCCGCGTGGACGGACGCCCCCGACGTGGACGACTTCACCGTGCGCACGAGCGCCGTGGCGAAGAAGACCGCATCGCAGGCCGCCTCCATCGCCGTCGACGTGAAGATCGGGGCCGGGTCGTACCAGAACGGGGCCACGCAGGCCACGACGACCTCCTACATGCGGTACACGCGGACGGACAACGTCAACCCCGCCACGGGGCTGGAGTGGACGGCCTCGGACATCAACGGCCTCGTCGCCGCGGCGCGCTGCGTCGACTGCTCGCCGGCGAACCGCGCGACCCAGCTGCAGGCGTCCGTGGACGCGGTGTACAACGCGGAGCACGCGCTCGAGGTGCGGTTCGCGTGGTCCGGGGTGCCGACCGCCGCCGCGCTCTGGACGCTGGTCTTGGAGTGCCAGCGCCTCAACCCGGGGGCGGAGGACGTTCTCGTCCAAGTCGGTCAGGGCGGGTATCCACCCGTCAGCTGGAAGACGGCGTACACGTGCGCCTCCGATGCCGATGCGACCCAGAGTGACTATCTCTTCACGTCGACCGAGATCAACAGCGGTGCTCCCGTCGTGAGGCTCTGGGACGCCCAGGCTGACGCGCCCGACGACGGGACGCAGGGGACGATGGCCCTGGACGTGCTCCGGATCGACGTCACTCCCGGGGGCCCCGGCGGGCCGCCGCACCCGCCGATGTCCCCGCCAACGAACCTCACCTACACGCGTCCCCTTGCCAACCTCACCGTTCCCTCCCTGCGGGCCAGCCGCCTCACCGCGGGCACCGGGGAGGAGGTCCTCCTCGTCGTCTCCGTGGCGAACACCGGCTTCCGCCTCGTGGAGCGCGCGAACCTTACGCTCTACCTCGACGCGATCGACAACGCGACCGCCTTCGCCTGGGCCGACCTCGACCTGTGGGACTGGAACGCCACGGCCGAGCTCGCCTGGACGGCCACCGCGCCGGGCGTTCACACGATCTTCGCGATGGCCGACGCGAACTCCTCTGTGATGGAGACGAACGAGGCGGACAACGCGCGCTCCGTCGTCGTCACCGTGGTCGGGGGCTCCGGCCCGGGCGTGGCGGACCTCCAGTCCGGGGAGGCGGACATCGGCTTCGACGCCCCGCCGATGGCGGGGGTGCCGAACACCCTGCAGATCCGCGTCTACAACCTCGGCTCCGCGGCGGCCTCCTCCGTGGCCGTCGAGGTGCAGGACAACGGCGCCCTTGTGGAGGCCTACCTGATCGGGGCGCTCTCGGCCGTGTCGGAGAACGTGCACCAGACCCCCTGGACACCCGGCTCGGAGGGCCCGCACTGGATCACGGTGCGCGTGGACCCGAACGACGCGATCCGGGAGGAGCGGGAGTGGAACAACGGGGGAAGGCAGGGCGTCCACGTGGCGGCCTCGGCGACGGCCTGCATCGCCCTGTTCGACCACCTCCTCGTCCCGCGCGGGACGGAGACGGTCTTCGTGAACTGCGCCGTCTCGGCGGCGAACGTCACCGTCCAGGGGACGCTCCGGTTCGACCGGTCCTTCCTCCTCGTCGGGGACTACCCGCGCGTGATCGCGTGCCTCACCTGCCCGCCGCCGGACCCGGGCCCGCTCCCGGACGCGCTCCGCCACCGCGTGGTCGTCGAGTCCTTCGGGCTCCTCGAGTTCAAGAACGGGTCCGTGATCACCGCGGCCTCGAGCCTCGACGCCTTCGGCTTCGAGGCGCGGGGGGCGAGCACGTTCCACTTCAACGACTCCCGGGCCACGTTCCCGTGGGGGCCGACGGCCATCTGCGGGACCCGTCTCGGAGAGCCGCCGACGGACTGCACCGGCTTCATCCCCGCCGGCCTCGTCATCCGCACGCCGCGCTTCACGTTCCGCAACAGCACCGTGGAGAAGGGCCGGCTGCATGGGCTTTACCTGGAGGGGATCCAGGCGTCCTTCTGGGGCCAGGGCGACCCCCACCTCCTCGGGGGCGACACTTTCCGGGAGAACGGCGGGGCCGGACTCGTCGCGCGGAACCACACGGTCCTCGACCTCGTCGGCGCCGCGTTCGAGGACAACCGCGTGGGGCTGTTCGCCGTGGGGCGGGACCCCGAGGCGCTCTCCCTCGTCAGCGTGGCTTCGAGCGCCTTCGCGGAGAACATGGACGGGCTCCAGGCCCTGGAATACTCCAGGACAGGCGTCGAGGGCGGCGCCTTCGTGGACAACGGCCTGTTCGCGGCCCTCCTCGCGGACCGCCAGCGCGGGGTGATCCCGCGGCTCCACACCCTGGCCAACAGCACGGCGCAACTGCCCCAGGACGGCTCCCTCCTCTACGCCTACTACGCATCGCCGGCGGTGGAGAACGTCGCGTCCACCTCCGGCTTCCGCGGCCGCGTGGCCATCACCTTGGACGCGAGCGCCCACGTGACCGAGGTGCCCAAGGTGAGGGAGTGGCCCCGCGTGGTGAACAGCACGATCGTGTTCGGGGACTATCCCCAGAACTCCCGGTTCGGGATCGTGGCCGCCGCCACGACCGCGCGGATCCACAACAACACGATCAGCAAGGTGAACACGGCGGTGGCCTGCGACGCGGCGACCTGCCACGTGGAGGTCCACAACCGGCTGGGCGGGGTGCTCGGCAACGTCTGCGAGGGCGTGGCGGCGACGGCGGGCGCCAACCTGACGATGCACGAGGACAATGTCGTGGGCATCTACGGCTGCGGCGACTTCGGGGGCAACCGCGGCGTCCTCGTCGTCGACTCCGTGGCGGTGGTGCGCGACAACGACCTGGGCGTGGCCGAATACGGAGTCCGGGCCGCGAACTCCCCCGGAATCCTCGTGCGGAACAACACCGTCGTGGGGAAGATCGAGGTGGAGGACTCTCCGGGGGCGACGATCCAGATCAACAACATGACCGGGCCCAACACGGCGAGCATGGTGAACCAGATCCTGGTCCGTGGCGGCGCCGCCACCGTGGTGGAGGGCAACAGTGTCAGCGGCTGGCTCCACACCCTCACGACGCCCATCGGCCCCATCGTCAGGGGAGTCGATGACGGCCTGGAGCTCGTCGCCTCCCCGAACGCCACGGTCCGCGACAACGTGTTCGCCGGGGCGAAGTGCTGGGGCCCGGGGGAGCTGGCGGCGATCCAGGCGGCGCTGCCGGACACGCCGGCGGGCCACGGTGCCTGGAGCACGATTGTCGACCACGGCTTCATCCTAGTCTACTACAACTCGACGGCGAACGTCACCGGGAACCGGATGACCTGCGGCTCGTGGGGCGTGAGCCTGGACGACCGCGAGCCGGAGGGTTCGGTGCCCGACGTGAGGAACTACCGGAGCAACTACGCCCGCGTCGAGGCGAACGCCCTCGACGGCCTCGGCTTCGTCTCCATCGGGGTGGACACGACCTCGCGGGGCGACGTCCTCGGCAATTGGGTCAACCGGAGCCAGGGGTGGGCGATCGAGATGGAGTCGGGCTTCCCGACCGGGTCCGGCACCACGGGGCCCGAGGGAGGATCCAATGCCGTGATGGGCAACTGGGTCAACGACACCCACGGCGCGACCAACAACCGGTGCGACGGGTCCGCCATCGTGGTGTCCTCGGAGGTCGGGCATCCCGGAAAGGCGACCGTGGCGGGCAATCGCGTCTTGCGCACGAACGCCACGGGCATCCGGGCCTGCGGGGATGCCCCGGACAAGACCGTTTATATAGGGGCCAACACCCTAGACAACACGGGGGTAGCGTTGAGGCCTGATGAGGCCGGCCTGGTCCTCGCCGTGCCGGCGGTTCCCGTTCGCGCCGAGTACAACACGGTCCGCGGGTTCGCCATCGGGATCTGGGCGAAGCAGCCCGGCGGCGCCTTCCCCGGCCACAACGTGGGCTTCAACCGGATCGCGAACAACACGGAGGGCGTGCGGATCGGCGAGGGCGACGCGCAAAACGCGTCGCGCGCCGCCGCCTTCCTCCACGACAACGTGATCGAGAACGGGA
>Ga0209342_10000625_pt1 | contig 41335 bp, 38 predicted proteins | sample RifCSP16_2_FD_184023 | JGI IMG/M metagenome (GOLD analysis project Ga0209342, IMG submission 184023) | Soil microbial communities from Rifle, Colorado - Rifle CSP2_sed 16_2 (SPAdes) (version 2) | ecosystem: Environmental > Terrestrial > Deep subsurface > Rock core/Sediment | place: Rifle...
AGCGAGGTTTCGGCCTCGCAATCTTCTTTGGCTCCGTAGGTTCCTGCCCCGCCTACGGGGCCTTTTTCATTGGCGACTCCTCCGAGACACAATGGGGCCGCGGCTTTTCAGCCGCGGAAAGCGAGTCCGCCGGATTCGGCCGGGCGCGGCCGGCGGTGGCTTCAATGGGGCCGCGGCTTTTCAGCCGCGGAAAGTCCTGCCAACCGATCAGGTGCTCGCGCTCGGGCGTGACGCTTCAATGGGGCCGCGGCTTTTCAGCCGCGGAAAGCCGGTTCAACCCCGGCCCTGTCCACTTGCTTGAGAAGCTTCAATGGGGCCGCGGCTTTTCAGCCGCGGAAAGCACGGTCGTGGACCTGACGCCGGACCCCGAGACGCCTGGCTTCAATGGGGCCGCGGCTTTTCAGCCGCGGAAAGCCGAGGAAAACACGCCGGGAACGCCGAACGTCGAGGCGCTTCAATGGGGCCGCGGCTTTTCAGCCGCGGAAAGCGCGCATGGGCCCGGCGGAGAGCGAGCGGGCTTGCGGGCTTCAATGGGGCCGCGGCTTTTCAGCCGCGGAAAGGTCTGCAATCTCCAGCGGGCCGACCTGTCTCCGATCGCTTCAATGGGGCCGCGGCTTTTCAGCCGCGGAAAGCGCCGCGTCCCTCTTGCGCTGCTGCCGCTGTTTCGTCGCGCTTCAATGGGGCCGCGGCTTTTCAGCCGCGGAAAGCTCCCTGGTGGTGTCCTCGCTGTGGCACGTTGAAGATGCTTCAATGGGGCCGCGGCTTTTCAGCCGCGGAAAGGCGGAGATTAGCATGGCGCAAAACCCCAGGACGCGAGCTTCAATGGGGCCGCGGCTTTTCAGCCGCGGAAAGCCGGAAACCGTGATCGACATGCCGACCGGAGAAAGCGCTTCAATGGGGCCGCGGCTTTTCAGCCGCGGAAAGCAGCGTGAACGATGCCCGCATTGCGGCCAAGCGATGGCTTCAATGGGGCCGCGGCTTTTCAGCCGCGGAAAGATGCAAACGGGGAGCGTACGACCTGCAGCGGCTAACAAGCTTCAATGGGGCCGCGGCTTTTCAGCCGCGGAAAGAGAAGGTGTAGTGGGCCAATGCTAAGCCACGAATGCCGCTTCAATGGGGCCGCGGCTTTTCAGCCGCGGAAAGAGGCGCGAACGTCACGAACAGAGGGCAGGAGAGTGCCGCTTCAATGGGGCCGCGGCTTTTCAGCCGCGGAAAGGTCCCATTGGACCCTTATCAAACACCACCATTTGCTTGCTTCAATGGGGCCGCGGCTTTTCAGCCGCGGAAAGTTGCAAGTGTCACAGGGCAACCTAGCAATTGAGGCGGGCTTCAATGGGGCCGCGGCTTTTCAGCCGCGGAAAGTCAGCGCGTCCTCTCAGCGCGTCCTCGCCGGTCGCGGCGCTTCAATGGGGCCGCGGCTTTTCAGCCGCGGAAAGCAGTACGTGAAGGACCAGACCGAAGCCGTGTGCCTGGCTTCAATGGGGCCGCGGCTTTTCAGCCGCGGAAAGGACGTCGGCGCGGCCCTTGCAGAAATTCGGGACCGCGCTTCAATGGGGCCGCGGCTTTTCAGCCGCGGAAAGGAGACGTGTGGTACGTCGCCGTTCCTTGAAGCGGCGCTGGCTTCAATGGGGCCGCGGCTTTTCAGCCGCGGAAAGGAGATGGAGCGGTACAACGAGCGTAAGGACTGGATTGGCTTCAATGGGGCCGCGGCTTTTCAGCCGCGGAAAGACGGCAAGCGACATACCGGCGATTCTCGGCAAAAGCGCTTCAATGGGGCCGCGGCTTTTCAGCCGCGGAAAGTACGGAAGATTGGGTAGAGACGCCACAACTGGTCAAGCTTCAATGGGGCCGCGGCTTTTCAGCCGCGGAAAGCTGCCCTCGAAATGCTTTTGCGATTTGCTCAAGCCAGCTTCAATGGGGCCGCGGCTTTTCAGCCGCGGAAAGTGCGGCTTGACTCCTCGCCCGCCACGCCCCAGAGGGCGGCTTCAATGGGGCCGCGGCTTTTCAGCCGCGGAAAGAACGGACTACTCGACCGGCACCATTGGAACGTTGAAGCTTCAATGGGGCCGCGGCTTTTCAGCCGCGGAAAGATGGAACGATTCAGATTCCAGTGATGAGTCAAATGGGCTTCAATGGGGCCGCGGCTTTTCAGCCGCGGAAAGGGCGTTGCCGCCAGTAATCGACAGGTCTGACTAATGTGCTTCAATGGGGCCGCGGCTTTTCAGCCGCGGAAAGTGCCAGCTAGAGACGCGGTGGACCCGCGAGAAGCGACGGCTTCAATGGGGCCGCGGCTTTTCAGCCGCGGAAAGGGCATCGAATGCCGACGTTGCGGTTGCCGCGACTTGCGCTTCAATGGGGCCGCGGCTTTTCAGCCGCGGAAAGCAGGCTCCACGAGTCCATCGACACACGCGAATCTGGGCTTCAATGGGGCCGCGGCTTTTCAGCCGCGGAAAGGGCCCGCAACGCAAGGGATGATTCGGGTAGACGTTACGATAGCTGATTCGAGCGGTCTTTGTCCAGCGGGGGGCATGTGGCTCATGCTCATTACCTCGAAAACGTAACTCGGCTGTCAATCGCTTCTTGTGACCGCGAGAGGTCACGGGGATATTTCTGGCACCGGACCTCTCGCAAGGCCGAACTGGGAGATCACGGTCCTGTTGGACCTGCGAGTCGCCCGCCACATTACACAATTACGGCCGAACGGTCGGGGGTCTCGACCCGCGGTTCGCCCCAGAATTCGACGCATTGGTCGCCGCGAGCGCCGGCCGGGCCCAGGTCAACCAGCATAACGCGATCTTGGTCCCAGTTCAAGATCTCCCAAAGGGCCTCTTTGAGAAGTTGTCTTTCCGTCGGCGTCAGTTCGCAACGAAACACCGAGTATTGAACCGGATCGCCGAAGCCGCACATTTTGGTGTAGGTGCGACGCAATCGCTTCGCGTCGGCCACGTCGTAGGACACAAGGAACACGTTTCGCATGGGAGTCGTTCGCAATTCAGGAATCAGGGAACAGGAGTCAGGAATCTGGCAGTTGTCTACCGTGTGCAGAAGCTGGGATACGTTTCGATTTCGCCCAGGACGGTCCTGGCGAGCAGACGGGATTGGACTTCAAGCACGCGACGGTAACTTATCCGATATCCAAACATCGGATGGGTGACCAGCGTGTCCATGCGGCGCTCGAACGCGGCGATCACCGCCCGGCGACCGGCCGTGGTTAGCGCAACCGCCCCGGCCCGGCGCAGAAAACTTTCCCGTGTCACTTCGCCGTTATTGATGAGCATCAGGACCACCGAATCACCGATCAATGGGCGAAACTGTTCAGCTAGATCGAGCGCCAGCGACGGACGCCCGTAGCGTGGCTGGTGGTAAAATCCCAGCATCGGATCGAATCCCACCGAAACCAGGGCCACAGTCAGTTCCTTGACCAGCAGAGAATAGACAAACGACAACATCGCATTGACCGGATCGCGTGGCGGGCGGCGGTTGCGTCCGTCGAGCTGGAACTCCGCGTCGCCCTTGAATAGACCGGCCAGGCCGCCGAAGTAGATCTTGGCCGCCGTGCCCTCCAGGCCGAGCAATGTGGCTAGGTCGGGGGCCCTATCGGTCTTTTGGGCCAACTCGGCCAGTCGCGGCAGCCGGTGGTCCGGGTCGCCATCGAGGTGACGTCGCAGTAGTGTCCGGCTGTTCTTGATCTTGCCGAAAACAAATGCCCGGGCAAGCGGCAGAGCCTTCCGCGGATCGGTCGCCTTGGAAAATTGGCCCATCCGCAGCTCGACGTTCTTATGCGTCATGCCGACGGTCATTCCATGGAGCCAGCCGCCGTAGGAAAAATGACAAACGGGAATGCCCCGGGCCGTGATCTCGCGCAGCGCCTGGGCCGTGATTTGCACGTTGCCGAAAACGCTGACCTGCGAGACGTCGAGCAACTTGGCCTTCTGGATGACCTGATGCTTCTGTTTGACGGTCAACTCGTCGCCACTCTTGCCGAGCGTCGTGCCCTGCTCCTGGACGTAGAGCGGCAGCCGGTCGTCGCGGGCAGGCATGAGACGGCGGACTTCGGCCGATTCCTTCTTCGCGCCGGTCGGGCCGGTGAGAAGGCACGTCTCGTCGGGCAGGCAGATGCCCACCAGCGAGCACCGAGGGCACTTTGGGCTGTCGTCCAGCGGCAGCGGCATCGTGCCCGAGGCGGCCATCCGACGCATTTGCCGGATCAGTTCGCGGGTCCGCTCGACCAGCGGCTCGTCGAACGCGACCGACACGCGGCGGCGCGACTCGATAAAGTAGAGAATTCCGCACTCGCAGTGATAGCCGTTGTCGCGCAGGATGAGGCCCTGGGCACAAAGCTGGATCCGCTCGGGCTCCCAGGCGTGTTCGGGCAGGTCGGGCACGTGGCCCCGCTTGTAGTCGACCGGCACGGCCTCACCCGCGCTCAGGTCGACCAGATCCATTTTCGCGATGAGCCCTTCGCGGTCGGACGAGAGCATGAGCGATCGGGTATGGATCGGCTCGACGCCGGGCGGCAGCGATGGGGGCTCGCCATCGTCGCTACTCGACACGTTTTCCTCACCGCGAGGGCGCGAAGCACGCGAAGGATCAGCTTCGCCGTTGCCCGCAGGCGCGCGGAATCGGCCGTTGGACCCCACAGGCCGAGGCGTTTCGCCTTCCGACCGCGTCTCGCCAGGCGATGCGGCCTCGTCGGGCGAAGGAAACGACCGGCGCGACTCGTGGTCCACGCGCCGATGGCCAAACCGGCCTTCGAGCGTTTCGAGATTGTCGACAAACTCGCCCTGGACCCATTCGAGATAGGCCAACCGTGGGCAATAGGTGAACTCGTTGAGCATCCTGGCGGGGATCAGTTCGGGCACGTCCGTTTGCTCGCGGTTTTCGCAGTTGGTGGATGACATGGTGCAACCTCTCGTTAGGTGGAGCGTCGTTGTGGGCGGTGCCTCCTTTCGGAATCGGCGTGATCCGTCATGTCAAAGGGTCGAACGGTTGCCGAAGCCACGGGCGCGCGGAAAGGCACGCCCGTGGCCCGGCAACACGACGGCAAACGACCGTACCTCGCTCGGCCATCAGGTTTTTGCAGCCGAGCGGGAACCCGTCGACGGAGTCGCTTAGCGGGATTTGGGTTGAATGGGGTTGAATTGTCAAAGATCGACGCACATGCCAGTAGGACGTCTTATGAGTCTTCACACGCAATGAACTGGCCCAGCCCAAAATGACAGCCATATCCAAGCACGATTGGTCCTCGAACCGGCTCGCGGAATCTCAGTTGGAACCCGTACCCGTGAAGATCGCCACGATGTCCATTGCCCCGCTTGCGCTCCCGACGGAACTCCAGCCATGGCGTGAATCGCCCGCCAAGATCCGTGCCACATTGAGTTGGTCCTGTTAATGGTATGATGGCTTCCAGTAGTGCGAAATGCTGGCCGAGCCATGCTCGGCGCTCGAATTCGCGTCGAACGATCCTTTGGAGTTCACGAATGAGTGCTTGGCGCCGTCGCTCAGGGTCTCTGACCTCTTTCGGACGGATTCGCAGATGATCGGTTGGCACAAAGGGAGTCCGGGAGACCCACACGTCGGACATTGCCATCAGGCGAGACTGGCCGACTCGTTCATTCGTCCCCCCGAAATCGTCGGGCAGACCGAGACCCAGCATCACCAGTTGCAAATCATGTCCGCCGTGTCCCCATACTCGTTGGATTCGTCCCAGAGCTAACTCATCATTGCTGCCAAATCCCCTCGGGGCGAAAACGGTGACGTGGGAGATGCGGCCAGCCTGTTCCTGTGAGGCGGATTCACACAAGACATGGGCGTGCGAATGCCCGCTGAGACTATGAGCGCCATCGTCTTGTTTTCCAGAGAATACGTGCGCGGCGTTGGCGTCGTCTCGACCTGCACTCCGCTTCTCGACGGCGCGGGAATGAGCCATCAGGGCTGTCCTGATGCGTTCACCAATCCAGAGAGCTTCAGTGAGCCGAGGACGCACGTTCCCGCATACGGCAAACCGGGCGATGGTAGGTGTGTCGCGACGCCGTGGTCGCGGAGAACGACGCGGCTTGGACGCAAACGCATCAATCGGGCGAAGATAGTCGATCCAGCGACTGCCGGGCGGACGATTCCAGCCCGCCTTGCGAAGATCGCCTGTGTTGGCGTGCAGCGCCTCGAAGAGACTCTCGGGAAGACTCGACTCGATACTGCCCTGTTCTTTCTTCGAGAGCTTCAACTCGTCAGATGTTTTCCCCTTCTCACGAGCCTTGTTCTGTTTTTGCTTCAGGACGCAATCGAGCTGAGTCGACAAAGCACACGTTCTCCATAAAGCGTAGTCTTCTTCGGCAACGGCCGCCAGCAGACACACTCGCTCGACTGAATCTGGGGGAACGAAATGACCATTGGCAGGAACGGCGTTTGGCTCTCCTTGCCATGCATCAAGCAGCTTGGCGTCCACCCACGACTCGGCACGACCGAAGTAGCCCATCACACCGAGAAGACGATCAAGCAGACGCCGCTGTGAATCATTAAGATCAATGCCGGGCCAGATAGCGATCACCGCATCTTGTGGAGTAATTGTGACGAACGTGTCGAACACCTTGGTCTTATCATTGTTGGCAACCGGCATGTAGTGCCGAGTATGGCCCTGCGAAGCTGGTGGCAGATGGTATGAAGGCGGCGGCGTGAGTGCCGCGATCAGGCCGCGCATCTGGTCTTCCGGCACGTCCGGACATTTGTTATGCCAGACTGCCAGCAATGCCCTCAGTAGTCGCCAGGGCGAGGGCGGCCATTCGACGGCTCCCTCGTTCACCTGCCGACCCCAGGGCGTGGCGTGCCAGCGCCCGGCCGGAAAAGCGAGTTCGATGGTTATCATGGTTTCTACTTCTTGTAAGTGACTTCAGTGACGGCCGGATCGGCAAACTGCTTGGAGCAGGACTTGATCAGCTTCGGTAGTTCCTTTTCGAGGTCGGACAGACTCGGGAGCTTGAATCCTTCCGGCCGCTTGACCACGATTCCATCGACGGGCTCCAAGTCACAGGCAGTGCGAAGGCGAAGCCCCTCCTTGAGAAATCTCTGTATCTTGAACAGCGCCAAGGCGATGAGCAGGTGTTCTGCGTCAGATCCGAGGCCATAACCGCGAATCTGAGCCAGATCAAGATTGAAATAGGCCATGGTTGTCGCTGCCGTGTATTCGTCCCTGTGATAGGGAACGTTGCCGTAGCCTTCCGCAGCCTTGCCGTAGGGTGTGCTCTCGCCAGATGTCTCAGGTTGGACGCGGTCGAACTTCACACCACCGGCCGCAGCAACGCGAACATCATTGGCTTCGACAAATGCTGAGATTGTTCGTGGCAATCGAACGACGCCCCCGACCTTTTCAAGAAAGACGCCATGAAGGAGACTACATGGATCGTATTTCACCAGGGCAGCCGCGAGCTTTCGTCGATCGAAAGGCTTGTTTGCTTCGAATCCGATCTCGGTCTTGATCGAGTCAAACTCTTTCGAGTTGACGATGTAGGGAGAGTTCAGGCGGTGGGCTTCGAGAATGGAATTCGTCTTCGTGCCATCAGGAAGCGTGGATTCCACGTAAGGCAGACCCGATACCGTGTCGACGGGCTTACCGTTTGCTTCATCCCAACAAACGGCTTCCAGGCGGTTGGCCATCGACTGGGGCGATTCGACCAACAGCGACTCCACCTCCACGGCTTGGCCGGTCTCGTCGTAGCGGATGCCAGTAAACGTTGCCGCGCCTAGGTCGGGAAACCCGGTCGGCTGGAAACGCGAGCCCTGCACGGGTTTGAGCGGCACTTCGATCAACAGGCGAGGGATGTTCTCCAATTGAGAGAAATCAAGTGGCATGAGATACTCCTTCTTCAAGAAACCAGAGTTTTTGTGAAAGGGAAACGCTAAACGGCCGCCGTCGGATGCTCGGCCTCCTCTTGGGTATCGTCATCGATCTCCGATGAGCGGTCAGGTGTCAACACGACTTTCATCAGGCGTACCACGTCCGAATCTCTCGCTGACTTGCCACGCCAGACCGGAAACAATAGCGCGGCAGCTACGCGCCGAGCACGCTGGCCGTCTCCCGGGGCAACCCGGATTGCTGGGGGAAAGCCCGAACCTCGCAATCTTCGGGCAGCGAGTCGCGTCGCCTCGGCAATATCGCCCGCGGCCGCCCGGCGGGTGATCGCCGGCGTCAGCGGCACGGGCTTGCCGTCAATCGCACTGCAAAGGTGGCACAGCTTGAGCATCGCGTAAGCGGCGTCGGGTACAGGCTCGCAAGGACCGCGAAGCTCCTTCAGGACGTCTTTGCCGGCATAGCGCCAGTTGACAAGAATGAGTCCACGCAAGAGTGCTTCAATCCGCCGGTCGTCGACACAACCGTCAATGAAGGCGGCAATGTCGCCGAGCGACGCGGCGCAGCGGCCTCGGCCAGGGAACAGCAGTGATTCCTCGCCCTTCTGCTTGCCGTGTCGCGAGGCTTCGATCGTCCGTCGATGCAATACGGCAATCAGGTTTTGCACCAGGCTGCCGCCACCCCAGACGAGGTTCGGGTCATCGGCCGTCTTGTTCCACTTGGGCCAGCGAGAATTCCAGGTCTTCGGATCGATCGGTTCCATGTGCTGGCGGAACGGCCCGACCGACTCGTCCTCGACACAGCCGATGCTGGCCAACGCGGCAGCCAATCGATATTCCATGGAGCGGTCGTTCGCACCTTCTATCCATTCGGGGGATAAGAACGGCACGGGACCAATCCCCGTCTGTGGGTCGCGGAGTTTCGGCGAAATGGCCACCGCGGCCTCGGCCTCACCCAGAGCGACCAGTACGTCCTGAACGTGGCACGGCTGCCCCCATCGACAGAGTTCAAGGATGGCCGCGTCCAGACGCCACAACGCACGCCCGGCTCGTGCTGGAGCGTTCTTGGAAGTGGCCGTGCGGCGGAAACGATCGAGCCAAGAGTCAATCGGCGCGAGAATCTCTTCGACAAGAGGCTCTCCACGCACGTGAAAGCGTTCGAGAGGAACAGCAAAATACGCCAAGCCATTTCGCTGTTGGAACCCATACCGGCAAAAGGATGTGATTCCCCTGTCAATTCCCAGCGAAGCGATAGCTCGTGAGAATTCAACGCCATTGCGGGCCCGACGGGCATGGACAGTGGCCCGACCCTCTGCGAAGAGCGCAGCCACCTCATGAAGACTCGCCTGGGCCGCCCATACGGGAAACCACATTTCGCTACGCGAGCCAGGTTCGTCGGAAGCATTGGCACTTCCATACCCGACACCCACTGGATGCACACAGAACGGGCAGGCTAGAACGTTCGACTCGAAGTGTTCGAGTCGCTTGACCGTTGCCGCTGCAAAAACGAGTGCGCCTTCCAGCATCAAGAGGTAGTCCCAGTTGTTGATCCAGGATGCTCCGTCGAATCCCGAAGTGGCGTTAGCCCCACCAGCACTGCCAGGGTCAAACTGACCAATTGGAGACTTGCTTCGTCCCTGGCCGATGACTTCACAAAGCGACTCCCGTAACGACTGTTCCGATCCCGCAACCGCTTCACCATCGTTTGGCGAGATCAGTTCAGAGAGCCGCTGCATGTAGTTGTTGGTGAACTCAAGTCGACCGTCGTTTCCTCCCGTGCCGAGTAATGGGGGGTATTTCGCGCCCTCTTGGGTCAGCACAAATGCCGCGTCGAGCCATCGGATTGCTTTATCTGGAAACTCGTTCCGACAACGCAGAAGCAATTCCGTCTTGGCTTCATTCTCAGGCTTCTTATCCAGCGACATTGATTCGAGAAGACGACGGCAGAGGCGGATAATCTCGCGATACCGCGAGAAACGCTCCGCTCCACCCTTCAGGATGGCCAGAATCGCCTCCTGCGAGTCGCTTGCATAGAACCCGCTGCCGCCATTCCACGGTGCAACGATGGGTGTCGGCTCGTATCGCTTCAAGAAGAACTCCAACAGACCATTACGATCGAGCTTGGATCGGAGCCAAAACGTGTCGTTCTGCCACCAGCCCTTGGCCTCGGAATCTACCTGTTCGGAAACCAGCCGCAGGACACCGAGTGCCTTGAGATAGTGCGCCAGTGGAATCGGTCGGCAACCGGCCAATTCCAGCGTATATTTTTGGTCAGGCATCGGACGTTCCTCCGTGGTTGCTGCCGCGCCAGTCGGCAATTCTCAAGAGCATTTCCAGATAGGCCAGCCGGAACGGGCCGTACTCGTCGCGGAGCTTCAACACTCGGGCCAGCCAACTTGGCCGACCATGCTCGTCCTCTCCGAGTTCCATCAGTGAGAGATCCACGGTGACCTTGGGCGTCATCCGGCCGTCACCCAAGTCGACCGCCGGAATCTCATCACCCTCCCACAGGCCGCGCGCGAACTTCACGCCCGGGTCGGGCGGCTGGTTCTCATTCGGCAGGCTGCGAATGCTGCCACGCACCTTGCCGTGGTGAGCCGCGATGAGGAACGCGACCAGATCCGCATCTGCTTGTCCGTCGGCTGCGGCCAACCACGCCAACACGCTGGCCAGTTCATGACGGAAACCTCGCCGTGGAACCGGGCGGGTATTCCCTTCTACGTTGGTCTCGATGGTTTGGTATCTTAGGATGCCTTGCTTGCCCGACTTTGCCCAAAGCTGTATTCTGTTCGGGTCCATTTCCGCAACGAATTCCGATTCTCGCATGGCGTTCTGAAAAGCTTCATGTGCCTTGCCCACATCGTGCCATGACGCGGCCGTGACGATGGAGTCCCAGGGAAAACCATCAGACGCACCATTCAGAGTCTTCTTGAGTGATTCAGCTGCTCGGATCACCTTCTGCAAGTGGTCCGTCAGGGACAAAGGCTCCTTGCCGGCATCATCCGCACCATAGATGTCCTTCTGGCCGTTCTCGGCATGGGGAAGTTGCACCACCATTGGCTTGTCTTTGAACTCGCCAGTCCAACCAATATCCGAATCGTAGCCGCCTGCGTTGGCGTGAAGCAGTATAACCATGCCAGGGCGTACTCGACTTGCATCGATTCTTTCCCACTCGCCGTCAAGGGGATTCCACCACCATGCGGAATCATTCTTCAACTTGCCTAAAAAGCGTTTCGCGTCACCAATTGAGACAGCGCACAACTCCTCCCGTGAGGGGAAACAATCGGTTTCTTGACCACCTGCCACAGTTGTGTTCGGCGGTTTGCCTCTGTCCTCCTCCTTGTTCCACTCCCGCCAGTAGATTTGCACGTCGGTGTCTTCCGTATCACGGATGTACCGCGAGACATCCAGGTCATTGCCGGCCAAGTCGGGCGTCGTATCCCAGAGATCCAGAAGATCCCTACACCGGATCGTGTGAACGACAGGACGCTCCTCGGTGTGCGCGACGGCTTGGAGCGATTTGGGGCCAACGTCATCAATTGCCGAGATATGATCCCGTGCGGTATTCAGGTCGTTGGTTGAGTAGGGGAGTGTAAGTCCCTTCACCTTCTTCGGATCAGACGTGTCAATGTCGATCCATGACACCAGGGCCTCTGGGTGTCCATCCTTTCCACACGTACCTCGACGGTTACAGCGACCGAAACGCTGGACCATGGATGACCATGGCGCCAGCTCAGTGAAAAGCGTGGTCGCCGAGACGTCAACACCGGCTTCGATTGCCTGAGTTGACACGATGATACGTCCTGGCCCATCGGGAGAAATGGTCTTTTCATCCAAAGCTTTCTCTTGCACGGCAACCCTGTCGATCGGCCGGAATCGTGAATGTATCAGGAATATCTCCGGCGCGTCCTCCCGTTCTGCGAAATACTCCTGAATCGCGAGGAAGATGTTCTGCGCACGTTGGACGCGATTGACTACGGCAAGCGTCAGCGTGCCGGCGCGATGTGCTTGAGAGATTCGTTCGGCAATATCTGACTCATACTTGCCCTTTTCGTTTTCACCGGTCAGGGAAAACGAACACTGCTGGCAAGGCTTCTTGGCCCTGAACAACTTCTTGACAGCGAGCAACTCCAGGTCGTCCGTGAGTCCAAGCTTGTTCCATTGGCCATCCGTCGGCTGGTGATCGACCGTTGACAACATCTCTTTGTCAAGCGTGGCCGACATCCAGAGTGACTGCGTGATCCCAAAGGTCTTCAGCCTTGCCCGAAAACCCTGAAGCTGTGCCGAGGTAGTGACCCCCACACCCATCAACTGCGTCTCGTCGAGTACCCAGAGGCAATCGTTGTTCAACAACGAAAACGTTATTGGCCACCGATACCGGCTCATTCCATATCCGCGGTTCAACGCACGGCTGAGCAGCATATCCTGCGTGCCGATGAGAATGGCATCCTGTTCCGGATGCTCATCCCAAGTGGTTTCTTCAGCACCACCCATTAAAACATGAACCGTGATGGGATTGTCGTGAAACGACCTGTCTTGCCGCGCGAGGTTCTTGATCCACTTCGTCGCGGTGTCCGCGGTTTGTTCCACGAGCGTTCGCATCGGTAGGCAATAGACAAGCCGGCGCGGCGTCTCCTTTCGAACCGTTTTGTCCGGATGAACTCGTCGCCGGTAGAGCCATGCCAAGATTACGGCCGCTGTCTTGCCTAACCCCGTTGGAATATCGAGCAACGTCGGAAACGACTCTTCCTCAGCCAGCCTTCGCTGATAACCATAGGGTCCATCTTCGAACTCCGTGGCTTGCTGAAAGAATCTGTCATAATCAGCTACCTTCGTCATGGCGATATCCTATGGTCGGTGGATGAACCCTGCGATTGGTTGTGTACTTTTTTTACCTTGCCATCAGCATACACTCCCTGAAGAGCCTGTGCTTCCTCCCCCATGTCCCCCCTCAACTCCTCCGGCTCCACGACCTCCGCGTGCCGCCCAAAGCTCAGAATCCACCGCTTGATCTCTTCCGTGTTGCTCAGGTCGAACTCGGCCAGGAGGCTGCCGTCGTCTTGCGGGGTTAGCTTCTGGCTCTCGTGCCACCGCGATTCGGCCACGAATCGGGCCACCTCGGGCGCGAAGCGAACGGCCACGTGGACCTCGCCGGCGCGGTGGAAGATGCCGAACGACTGGGCAAGGTGCTTCTTCAAATCGAAATCCGCGGGTCGTTGGAACGGAACCTGGGTCGCTTCGGCGTCTTCGATCCGGTCGACCTTCCAGTGGCGAAGCTCGTCGTGCTGGCAGGAGTGGCCTACGACGTAGAGCGAACCGTGGTGGTAGGTCAGCCCAAATGGCCAGACGTCATACGTGGTCGCCTCGGTCGAGGCAAGTGAGCGGTAGGTTATGAACACGGCCTTGCGGTCCTCGATGCCGATCATCAACTGGTCGATGATTTCGGTCTTCCTCGAGTAGTCGCTTGCGCCGCTGGTCGTCTGGTGGAACATCGGGGCGAAACGCTCGGCGCAGTGAAGGGCCGTCTCGCCCAGCGACGCGCGGATCTTCTTGAACGCGCCTTGCGAGGCCCGCCAGAAGGGCGTGCCCGCCAAGGGCTCCAACAGATGCCGGGCCAGATAGAGCGCCACGGCCTCGTCGAACGTGAACGAAAGCTCGGGCCGGTCGGCTGACGAACCGAGGCGCCACGTCTTGCGGCCGTGCTCGCCTTCCTCTTCGATCAGCGGAAACCCGGCCGCGGCGAACATGTCGATATCGCGGCGGATCGTCTTCTGGCCGATGCCCGCGTCCTCCGCCATTTCCTTGACCGTGACGCCGTAGCGTCGGGCGGAGAGCATCCGCAGGAGGCGCCACTGTCGTACCAAGGGTGATTCTGCCGCCATCCGCGAAGACCCCCGAAAAGCGTATAGATTCGATTAGTAGCAGGATGAACGCTTTGCCCCGTTTCCGCAACGGCCCTCAAGAGTGTTTTGGGTGCAATTCGGCTTATCTCTCGCCTGAATCGCCCAATTAGCCCACGTCACGGGCTGCGCGCATAACTCTGATGGCGGGGAAATGTTACCTAAACAACCAGCGCCGAGTCTGGCAGACCGGATGGACGTTTCACTATCCTCCGCCATCGCCATGACTGGACGCCCATCGGAAGCTGCCAACGGACCGACCGTTGCCACAGCCTGCCCGTCCGGCCAGGAGCGCCCATTACAGGTCACAAGGACGAATCTACCATGGACCCTGCCCAAATCATGTCCAACGTTACGGATGTATAGTAGTCAAGCATCCAGAAAGTGCGACAGGTTGAAGGCAATTCTTTCAAGGAGCGACTTGCCGGTCACACAACCACTGCCCGTTGACAGCTGGTCTCATCCTGTGTCATTCCACATGGCGGCGCCGGCAGGGATTCGATCGCCGCGGTGCAGTCGGGCAGTTCGACGTGGGTATAGACGCCCAGGGTCAGGCGGATGTCGGAATGGCGGGCCAGTGTCTGGGCCATTTTGGGCGAGACGCCGGCCCGTTCGAGGCTAGTGATGAAGAGGTGTCGCATGCTATGGAAGTCGGCGAACAGGCCGTCGTGGTTGCAGTAGCACAGGAAATCCGACTTTAGCCGCTCGGCGTGTTCCTTGGGCGTCTTGGCGTTCTCGAGCCACTTGTCCCGGGCGGCCATCAGATCCCGTTCGATCATCTTGAAGGTCTTCCGTTCCGTGCCGCCGGGCACACGGCCTGAAATGGGAAAGAGCGGTTGGTCTGGCCTGAGGTATGTCTTTGTGGCCAGCCATTGGCGGAGTTGTCGCACCAGTTCGGGGTGGAGCACCTGGGTGTCTTCACGCCGATGCTTGCTATAGCAGGCCGACACCGTGGCCGTGGGCGGATCGTCGTCCAGATTCAGCGACCGGAGCGTGAGGCTGGCGAGTTCGCCCTTGCGAAAGCCGGTCCATGCGGCCAGCACATACAGCATGGCCCGGTCGGGACCGGAAATGCCCTCGATCCGTTTGCCTCTGCGGGCTGCCTCCACGAGCCGTGTGAACTCGTCCTCTGAAAGTGCTCGCCGGTCATGGCGGCGATCCGTGCGGACATTCAGGCGGGAAAGATGGACCAGCGGGTCGACGGGTGTGCGCCGGTCGCGGACCAGCCAACGCGTGAACTGCTTGGCGGCCTTGAGGTAGTGGTTGTAGGTCTGGGCGCTCAGCCCATCACGACGCAACTGCCCCAAGAACTCCAAGATGCTGCTGGTCGAAATATCGCCGATCCGTCGCCATCTGGTCGCGGCCATCATCTTCTGCAGCTGGCTGCGGGATTCGCCAAACTGCTTTTTGCTCACCCCCTTGTTGCGCAGGTAGGCCTCGAAGTCCCGCAGGTGCTCGTTCAGGGGACGTTTTCGTTGTTCCTCCGTGGGATCGACCAGACCGGCCTTCTCGCGTTCAACCTGCTGAACGATCCGATTCAGCATGGCCTGAGCGGCCATCTTGTCGACGGCCAGGGGCTTTCGTCGCAGGCACCCGATGGCGTCTTTGTATTGGCCCCACCATTTTTTCGACTTTGCCATCACCTTTTGACCCGTTCTTGGGTCCGTGATCCGGATCGGCTTCTTGTAGAGATTGGCCATCAGCGTCATACCCTCGCATCGAGTTCATTGCCCTTCTCGGCCCGTCCGAAAAGGGAGTCACAGTGTTGCTCGACGCCCCCGGATTGCAAGCGAACTGTTCGGGGATTCGGAGGAATCCACGGCGTTGGGGCCTTGGCTCCGGGACCGGTCACGTTTGCAGGGCTTCCCAGTCTTCACGTCTCGGGCAGCGTGCCTCGACCCACGCGCGGAGTTCGTCCGCGCGCCACAACGTCGACCGGCCGATGTGGACCGGCCTGGGCACCTTGCCGGTCGAGTTCCAGCATCGCCACGTCCGGACCGATTTGCCGCAGAGAGCGGCCGCCTGAGGGGCGGTAAGAAGAAGTGGGCCGAGTCGTTCACTGCCAGGCAGTTGGCGAGCGCCGCATGGCCCTGTTCTTTCGGTGGGTGTGGTCATTCGGTGGCTTTCCGGGCGGTTGGTCGCTTGGGTGTCTGTCGAGCCGATCGGAAACCGGATCGTGCATTTACCTATATGTTGACCTACCCGGCCGAATGCCAAACTGACAGGAGACTTGCGCAGATGCTTGTATCCACTCGGAGGTTCTGATAATAATGCGGTCATTGGAGCCGCCTGGAGGGCGCCGCGTTCTCGGACATGCCGGAATGCGGACGACTGCCCGAATCGGTAGGCTCCGAGGAAGGAGGTGGCCTATGAAAGCCATTTTGACCTTCTGCCCAACACCCCATTGAACAGCGGGGATAACCACAGGCCGGGCTGTCGGATTGCCGACCAGGTGACCATCCACCTGAATGGCCAACAAGATGCGGTATCGCGGTAAGACATGACATGAGGATGCCGGAGGTGGGTCTGGCGTCCTCGCGATTGTACGATCCGTCGAACGGCGTGGCCGGCGATCGATGATGTGATGTCGAATGGAAGACTGCCGCGCCACGCCCTTCAAATCACGTTGGGGGAAACCGGGGCTGCGGCTGTCTTCATGGCGTTCCGCCAGCGATGGACGGATCGTGCGTGAAAGACGTGTTTGACCCAATGGCTTGTGATCACAGTGACCGCCACAAAGGAGCGATGGAAATGAAGCCACCGAAGTTGGATCGCGGTCAACATCACGAAATCAACGCGAATCCAGGGGATAGCCTCTCTCTATGGGAATGGGACTCGTCTGGCGAGAAGCTGAACCTAACGATTCGCGCCGCGACACACAACGATGTTCTGACGGTGTATGGGATCACCCTTGATCAGTTGGCCAACCTATACCTGGAAATCGCACGGGAACTCGAAAAGCCGCCCGAGCCGACTCTGCACCATCTGCGCCAGATTCACAAGACAGTTGGCGAGCTGATTCAAGCAGCCGAGTCAAGCCGGGACGAAGACTTCGAAGACGGTTTCGCGGACGACTGATGTGGGCGGTATTCCGACGACAACGCGGGCAAGCAAGGGCACGTTTGCGGGAACCGTCATCTGCGGCCGCATCCCGAATGTCCCGGGCCTAGGACCGATGGCACCCGGCTGACGCTTGTGATTGAGCGTGGCAAAAAAGCCAGAGAAAAAGCTGTAAGGCAATACAAGGCAACGACTTGGGGCTCCGTTGAGATCATCTTCCTGCTTGTGCCAATTCTGAAATCCTGGTAAGATAGTGCGACTTTTAGGGTAATGGAAGTTCGAACCCATAGGAGCCGCCGAGGATATGGCAAAGCATCGGACGTTCAATGCGGATAGGTTTCTCGACAAGTTACGCGGAAATGAGAGGATACTCCGGGCGTTCGTCGGGAAATGGAGGGGCCGCCTCGACCTCGAAATCAACAGTCTAACGGTTGACAAGTTTAAGGCATGGCTTGCCAAAGGGACGGGGGTTGCTCGCGACGAGATCCTGGAGGAGTTGTATCGCGCCTACGATCTATGCACGGAACAGGGCCACGATGGATTGCTTGCCGCGACACACGAATGTGGATACGATGTCGATCCTGAGCAGAAGATGCCAGTCGAGTGTCTCGCTCTCAAGGTCTGCGCCGAACACGAAGAAGCGTTCGGTCTTGCCTGCGATCGTAACAGTCTATCTAACGCCCAGCGTTTCTCCATTTACATAGGCAAATCACCCACCGCCATCGCGAGAATCCAAGAAAAGTCCCAAGCGTACCGAGCACGGCTCTCCGAAGCCTTCAAGCATTACAAGAACACCGATCGAGTGCTGGTGCGTTACTACAGTGAAGGCCCGACCATCAACTGCATCGTATATCACGAGAAGCGGGTCAAGGCGACGTTGGTGTTCAAGCAGAACAAGAAGTCGACGATGGTCAGGCCAACGATCTTCCGGCCAGCCCAGCAGGATTTTCTTCGGTACAATCAGGAAACGGGCCATCTCGAGGTTGAGGCCCGCAATGATGTGGAAGAGGCAACCCTGCGGCGTGCCTTTGGCGTGTGTTTCCTCGAAGATCCGGACTTTTTCGACTACCCGGGCGCGAATGAATGTCTGGCGTTGCACGCCATTGCCGACATTCATTTTCGTCTCACCCACCCACCCGGTACTACTGCCAAGCTGGTAGAACTCCATTTTTGCCTGGATCAAGAGGAAGAGCCCTTTTTCCCCCTTCGTTCCAAGGACGTCCTGCGCACCCTCGAGCTAAACGGTTTGCGCGAAAAACTCGTTGGCGATCAGATCGCGCGTGCGGTATTCAAGATCTGGTTTTCTGGTGAGAAGCGTGGAAAACGCGTGGAGATTTTCGGCAAGAACCGAGTAAAGTTCAACCGGAGAGCACATGCCGACGAAGTCTTCAAACTACTCTGCGATTGGGGAGTATTGCTTGGCGCCGAAGACCTTGCTGAGCTACGTTCTGAGCCGTTTGGAGCGTTTGGAAGTGCCGCTCTTAAGGCATCGTGAGATCGAGGCCTATCCTGCAAGGGATATCAGGGCATTGATGCGCCAAGGCATGCTTGTCATAGCGCCCGACGCCGAGACCGTTCTGCTTGGGTCCGGTCCCTGTCAGGGCCGACTCGTCGCCGTCCGAAAAAGCTCGAACGGCTGGGATGGAATCGATGAAGAGGATGCCTTTTTTTCCTCTGTTCCGCTATTGGAGGAGGATGTTCGGCAATATACGATCAATGTTCCAGTGATTGTCGACATGCTGCGTCGGCAGAATGACATCGATGGTCGTGGCTGCACGGAGCAGTACGGACTTATTGCTGTTGGCCGACGTCGTGTTGACGGCATTGGGGATATAGAGGTCTACCTGTCACTGGCGAACTACGATACGGGCAGATTCACTGCCCGCTGCCAACAGCTCCGAGTGCTGCCGGGCATCGCAAAGGTAGTGTTGCTTGTGCCGCGGGCCGTCCCATTACCACCGACAGTGCAAAGTGCAATCGACACGGCCGGCGTCGTCGTCATCCCGTTGTGGCCAGTGTCGCAGGAAGGGTCGCTATCGGTTGACTGGTCCGTGCTGGCTGTAGCCGAGAGCATCCAGCACACGGTTGTTGCGCCGCGCAAGATCATCTTCCGGGGACGTACATATCTGTGTGATCTCACGGCCACGGAAACCGCCTTTCTCGCTCTGTGCCTCGACGTCGACGAGATCGATGTTCATAAGGTCATGCACACCCGTGGCTCGGCTGTGATCAAAGCACGCTACCAGAACGCCAGCAAGCAACGCAATCGTGTCCATCAGTTGTTGACGCGGGTCAACGCCAAGCTTGCTGACGCATCCGTGCCAGTGACATTCTCCCTGCCACGCAGGCGTGATACTATTATCCGAGAATCTCATGCCCTTCCGAGCGGTCCTTCCCTGACAGATCCCTGACAGAAGACTTCCAATTCTGTCAGCCTCGCCCGGCCATACTCCTTCTGTCGCGATCGTCACTGTGACGGTCCATTTCTGTGACAGGAGGATTTCTATGCTATCGGCACCTGAAGATCGGCGTCGGCTCGCAACCGACGCCACGGCCGGATCGCTCTCTCCAAACCTTCGTTACGTCTGCGAACGGGCGTGGCGACTGGGTTATGGAACGATTCGCGGACTGCATGTCCGCGCGGGCGATCCTCTTCTTGATCCACCGCCGAGTGTGATCCACACGTTTCGCTGTGACCCGGCAAGGGCCGTGAGCCTGGACTCGACTCCGGCCTTCGCCGTCAAACGCGAGCACCTTGCCTTGCAGCAGACGCTGGCTGCTATTGACCATGGTGTGATCGATGTCATCAAGGTTCACGATCGGTTGCCGGTCAGCCTTGAAATGAGCGAGCCGTTCTGACCGCTCGCTCGTCTTTCGGTGTTCGTGTTCTTGATTCCAAACAACTAACCGACCGCACGAGCGGAGGCGTTGTGGGAGTCGCCCAACCACGGCGATCCTCGCACGTTTCCGCTCGTGCTGCTTTCTTGCCGGCGCTTGGCGACATCCCGCACGCCCTTCTCGGCGATCCGAGGAGTATTTCGCATGGCTGCCAAGCACAATCTGGATTGTTTTGATGAGTTCACATCCCGTTTCATTCGTGGCAAGGTCCGACGCCTCATCGGCAAGGCCGGATTCACCGAGTCCGACCGCCCGGACCTGATTCAGGACTTCGCACTCGACCTGATCCGGCGCCGCGAGAAGTTCAACCCGGAGGCCGCCAACTGGGAGGCCTTCGTCGTCGTGGTGTGCGAGAACCGATTCGCCTCGCTCCTGGAGCACCGCCGTGCCCAGAAGCGATCCCGTGATCGGGAGGGCGGATCGCTCAGCCGTTCTATCCGAGACGGTGAAGGTAAACCCACGGAGGTCGGGGCAACTCTGCCCGACACGCAGTCGGAATTGCGCACTGGTCAACACCACCGATCGCCCGAGGACGCGGCCGACCTTGTTCAAGATGTTGCCGGCCTGCTCGCTCAAGTGCCGCCGCAGTTGCGGGAACTGTGCAAGGGTCTGGAGAAGAAGTCGGTCTCCTCAGTGGCAAAGGAAATGGGCATGTCCAGGGCATCGATCTATACCCTCATCCGGGACCTTCGGACTCGGTTCGAGCGATCGGGCCTCAGAGATTATCTCAGGTAGTTCCACGACACCTCGGGCGGCGAGTCGGTAGGTCAACAATAACCCCCACTCGCCGCCCACTTCAGTCGGAGATCCCGCTGTGAAAGATGACGTCTACCGATACACCTTTGCGTCGTCCGTGCCGTCCGACGATGTCGAGGCTTCGCTTCTGCTTGCTCTTCTGGCGACAGAAAGCCTGCACGGCGCAGCTCAGGTCCGCCTCGACGCGGCCCATTTCTTCGATGCCGACCGGCGGGCCTGCGTGATCGACGCCAGCACGCCTGTTGGCCGCGATGTCAACCGTCTCTTCGCCGGTTTCCTGACCCGCGAGTTCGGAGCCGACGCGTTTGAAGTGGAACGTGTTAATGAACTTCCCCAACAACTCCATCAAGAGGTACACACATGATCTTGCCATCACTGTGGCCGAACCGAAACAGACACTCATTGATCGAGGACCTCGGTTTCCTCGTTCAAGAACCCGAAGAGGAATATCGCACCCGCTCCCAGGAGTACGTGGACAGCGAACAACTCGGCGACTTTCGCGAGAACGCCTTCCTCTTTCACAAACGCCAGCGGGGCTTGGCCCCCCAGCGCGAACCATCCAATGACGTCGTGGAACGTGCCGTGGCGTCGCGAGTCCTTTTCGGTCGAGACCACTACGAGTCGACGTTCGCCACCGGCGGTCCGATTGACCCATCGACCGGCAAACCGTACAGCCGGTACAGCTCACACTACGAGCGATGGGCCGCCTCGCACGGCAAGCCCACGCTCACGACAGAGGAGGCCCAGGCGGTCGACCACATCGACTTCGGCGTCCGTGCCCACGACACGGCCAGCGAGCTGCTCTCGAACGGCCTGGCGATGGGTGTTGTGAGGAGCGATTACTGCGGCGTGTCCTGTCAGGCCCGCGTTGACTGGTTCAACCCGCAGCGGGGTGTCGTGGCCTTGGTGCCGTGCCGAGACCTGGATAACGCGGCTTGGACCATCCGTCGCCGAGGGCCGGCGCATCGGCTGGCCTTCTGCCACGGGCTCATTGCGGCTGTGACCGGGTGTCAGGTGCCTGGGCTCATCATCGTCGTCGAGATGAACCAGCCGCACCGCTGCGGCGTGTGGGTCGTGAGCAGGCGACTGTTGACCAAACTCCGGAAGGAGAACGAGAAGACGCTCCGGCAACTTGCGGAGTGCCGCCAGATGAACCGTTGGCCCACCGGCTACGAAAAACTCCGTGTCCTGGCACCAAACACCTTCTGAGCAAAGGACCCCGACTATGACTACACTCGGCCAGATCCAGAAGGGCCGGCGCCGCGCCCCGCCAAGGATACTGCTCTACGGCATCGAAGGCATCGGCAAGAGCACCTTTGGCGCCCAGACACCGAAGCCCATCTTCGTCCAGTGCGAGGATGGGCTCGATGAGATCGACTGCGAGAAGTTTCCGCTCGCAAGAACCTATGGTGACGTCCTTGCTGCGTTGACGGACCTCCGCACGGGACAACACGAGTACGAGACGGCCGTGATCGACAGCGTCGATTGGCTTGAACGGCTCGTGTGGGACAAGCTGTGCGATCAGTACGGCGTGGTGTCCATTGAAAAAGTGGACGGTGGCTACGGCAAGGGATACACCCATGCCCTAACCTATTGGCGTGCGATCATCGAGCATCTCAACGCGCTTCGCCACGACCGGGGTATGGCCATCCTGTTGATCGCCCACTCCAAGGTCGAGCGGTTCGAAGATCCCGAGTCGTCGCCGTACGACCGCTACAGTCCGCGCCTGCACAAGCACGTTTCGGCCCTGTTGAGCGAATGGTGCGATGCGGTCCTGTTCGCCACGCGGAAGATCAGGACTCAGACCGAGGACGCCGGCTTCAACCGCAAACGCACCATCGCCAACGCCATCGGCAAGGCCGGCGGGGAACGAATCCTGCGATGCGTCGGCGGGCCATCGTGCATCGCAAAAAACCGTTACGGAATCGTCGAGGAATTGCCGCTGTCCTGGGCGGCGTTCATGCAAGCCCTATCCAATCCCGAGAACCAAGGAGCAACAACCAATGGCTGACCTAGCCGGATTTGATGCCAACCAGGTGGAACCGACCACCGCCTTCGACCCGATCCCCGCCGGCAAGTACCCGGCCGTGATCACCGAATCGGAAATGAAGCCGACCAAGAGCGGCACGGGCAGTTTCCTACAACTGACCTTCCAAATCATCGACGGCGAGTTCAAAGGCAGATTCCTGTGGGCCCGACTCAACCTCAACAACCCGAACGCGACGGCGGTGAAGATCGCCCGGGCGGAACTGTCTGCCATCTGTCGGGCTGTGGACGTGCTGGCGCCGAGAGACAGCACGGATCTTCACAATCTGCCGTTGGTGATCCACGTTCGCTGCAAGAAACGGCCCGACACGGGCGAAATCACCAACGAGATCAAGGGGTACGCCAAGAAGGAGCAGCCCGCAGCGCCGGCGGCCGCCGCTCCCAACACGACGGCGCCTTGGAAGAGGCCCGCGTAATGGAGTTTGTGCTCCCCTACCCGCCGTCGGTCAATCACTATTGGCGGCGGGTAGGGTCGCGCACGTTAATCAGCCGCGAGGGTCGTCGGTTCCGCCAGCACGTTCTGGCGATCCTCGCGACAATGCATGTTCAACCACTCCATGGTCGCCTGGCGGTATCGGTCGAGGTCCATCCGCCCGACAACCGCCGGCGGGACATCGACAACGTCTTCAAGGCCCTGCTCGATGCGATGCAACATGGCGGAGCCTACGTCGACGACAGCCAGATTGTGAAGCTGTCCATTGAGAAGCGAAAGCCCATCGTCGGCGGCAAGACCGTCGTCCAAATCGAGAAGCTCTGAATGATTACGCTGCGTCCCTACCAAGAGGCTGCGAAGGCGGCCGTCTATGAGCATTTGCGGAATCACGATGATAATCCGTGCGTGGTGATCCCGACGGCCGGCGGCAAAACGCCCGTGATGGCCTCGATCTGCAAGGACGCCGTCGGGTTGTGGGACGGGCGTGTCCTGATCCTGGCGCACGTCAAGGAGTTGCTCAAGCAGACGACCGACAAGCTCACCCAGGTCTGCCCCGAGGTGGATTTTGGCGTGTATTCGGCCGGGCTGCGGCGCCGCGACACGGAGCACTCCGTGATCGTGGCGGGCATCCAGAGTGTGTACAAGCGTGCGTGCGACCTGGGCAGTTTCAATCTCATCATCGTCGATGAGGCCCACCTTATTCCTCCCGACGGTGAGGGGATGTATCAACAATTCCTGGCCGACACCAGGGTCATCAACCCGGAGGTCCGGGTCATTGGACTCACGGCCACGCCGTTTCGACTTAAGTCGGGCATGATCTGCGGGCCCGACAATATCCTCAACGCCATCTGTTTCGAAGTGGGCGTGCGGGAGCTGATTCGGGACGGCTACCTCTGTCCCTTGGTCACCAAGGCCGGCCGCGAGAAGGCCCACACGGAGCAGTTGCACATCCGTGGCGGCGAGTTCGTTGCCGGCGAGGTCGAGGACATCATGGATCAGGACGGGCTGGTGATGGCCGCCTGCTCCGAGATCGTTTCGGTGGCGCACAACCGGCGATCGTGTCTGATCTTCGCCTCGGGTGTCAAGCATGGACAGCATGTGGCCCGTGTGCTGGCGGATATGAGCGGCCTCCAGTGTGGTTTCGTTTGCGGCGAGACACCCACCAAGGAACGCGACGAACTGCTCGGGCGGTTCCGCTCGGGCGAACTCCGCTATCTGGCCAACGTCAACGTGCTCACCACCGGGTTCGACGCACCCAATATCGACTGCGTCGTGCTGCTGCGTCCGACCATGTCGCCGGGCCTCTTTTATCAGATGTGCGGGCGGGGCTTCCGGTTGCATCCGGACAAGCACAACTGCTTGGTGCTCGACTTCGGTGGCAACGTACTCCGGCACGGGCCGGTGGACCAGATCCGTGTCCACGAGCCGGCCGGTGCCGGCAATGGCGAAGCGCCAGCCAAGGAATGTCCCGAGTGTCAGGCCCTGATCGCGGCCGGCTATGCGAAGTGCCCAGTTTGCGGATATGAATTTCCACCGCCCGAGCGACAGAAGCATGACGCCAAGGCGAGCGAGGCCGGGATCCTGTCCGGCCAGGTCACCGACATCGAATACGATGTCCAGGACATCACCCACAGCGTCCACACCAAACGCGGCGCGCCCGACGATGCGCCGCGGACTTTTCGCGTGGACTACCGGCTTGGCCTGAACCATTGGCAAAGCGAGTTCGTCTGTCTCGAACACGACGGCTATGCGCGTGAGAAGGCGGTCGCTTGGTGGCGCCAGCGTTCGCACGACCCGGTTCCCGACACGGCCGAGCGGGCCGTCGAGATCGCCGAGGGCGGCGGACTGGCTCACACCGAGAAGATCACGGTCCGCGGCATCGCCGGCGAAAAGTATGACAGGATCGTTCGTCACAAGCTGGGGCCGCTGCCCGAGCCGCTGCCGCTTCAGGAATCGCTGGGCTACGACGATGAAAGCATCCCTTTCTGAGGTTCAATGGTAATGCAAAAGCGATGTTTCAAATGCCAGCAAATGAAACCGATTACCGACTTCTATCGCCATCCAAAGATGGCGGACGGCCATCTCAATAAATGCAAGGTCTGCACAAGAGTGGATTCGATGATCCAGCGAGTGAAGAACGATCACAATCGTCTTGTGTACGAACGTCAACGGGCGGGTACCGAGAAACGACGTGAGTTGAGACGCCGAGTGACAATCGCTTATCGACTGAAGTATCCGGAACGTACTGCGGCCTACAACGCCGTCGCTAGAGCCATTCGCTCAGGCAAACTGGTTCGTCCAGAAAAGTGTCAGGGGTGCGAACAGCCTGGGAAACTGAAAGCTCATCACGAGGATTACAGACGCCCGCTCGACGTGATTTGGCTTTGTGCGAGATGTCACCTACATCATCACCATGTCCGTAACGTTCTCAATGGGGAGTGGGCATGACGGAACGTCTTGACACTGCCCTCGCTCACCTGCGTGCGGGACTCTGCGTGCTGCCTGCCATCGTCGCCGAGAAGCGGCCGGCGCTCTCGGCATGGAAGCAGTACCAAAAACAACTGCCGACCGAGCGGCAGGTGAGCCAATGGTTCACCGACGCCCAGGGGATGTGTCTGTTGACGGGAGCCGTCTCCGGCAATCTCGAACTGGTGGATTTCGACTTCGAGGCTGAGCTGTATCCCGCCTGGGCCGAACTGGTGGACGCCGAGGCCCCCGGCCTCCTGGATCGACTTGTCGTCGAACGCTCGCAGTCGGGTGGCCGTCATGTGATCTACCGCGGCGAGACGGCCATCCCCGGCAATTGTAAATTGGCCCAGCGAGCGATCCCGGCTCCGGACGACCAGGAGATGGTGATCGGCGGCAAGCGATATCAGCCTCGTCGCGCGGGCGACCGGTACGAGGTGACCATCACGCTCGTCGAGACGCGGGGCGAAGGCGGCCTGTTCCTGTGCCATCCGACACCCGGCTACGTGTTGGAATGGGGCAGGTTCGATAACCTGCCGGTCGTGACCGAGGATCATCGCAACATCCTCATCGAGGCCGCCCGGTTGCTCAACGAGGCGGTCCCGCCAATGGAACCGGTCGCCAGGCTAGGCGAGATGTCCGGCCGCCCCGGTGACGATTTCAACCAGCGTGGTGATGTCCGCGCCCTGCTTGAACGTCACGGCTGGACCTGTGTGCGAGGTGGTGACAACGAATGCTGGCGCCGGCCGGGAAAGGATCGCGGCTGGAGCGCGACGCTGCGGGATCGAGTGTTCTACGTTTTCTCGTCGAACGCCGTCCCCTTCGAGCAGAACCGAGCTTACTCGCCCTTCGCCGTCTATGCCCTGCTCGATCATCAGGGCGATTATACCCGGGCCGCCAGTGCGCTGCGTGACGAGGGTTTTGGTCAGGACGATTTAGTCGGCGGCGAGGGTGGGGCCGACATCTCGGCGCTGGTGGCCAATCTCGTGGCGCCACCCGCTGACCGTGGCCCGACGGTTCCCGATCCGGGCCCTATCCCAGCGCACCTATTCCGGGTGCCTGGGTTCATCGAGCAAGTGATGAACTTCACGATAGGCAACGCGCCCTACCCGAACGTGGGCCTGGCCTTCTGCGGGGCGATGGCCCTGCAGTCGTTCCTGGCCGGCCGGAAGGTCTGCACGCCGGGCGATCTGCGTCCCAACCTGTACCTCTTGGCGCTGGCCAGCAGCGGAACGGGCAAGGATTTTCCTCGGAAGGTGAACTCCCGCGTGCTCTTCGAGGTGGGGATGGTCGGCGCCCTGGGCGACAAGTTCGCCAGCGGCGAGGGCATTCAGGACGCCCTGGTCCGCAACAATGCCATGCTCTTCCAGAACGACGAGATGGACGGTGTGCTGCGGCAGATCAACCTCGATCGTGAAAACCGCCGCGAGTCGATCCCGAACATCCTGCTGACGCTCTACACATCAGCCAACGACGTCTATCCGGTCCGTGTGAAGGCCGGCCAGAAGGAAACCATCCACATCGATCAGCCCCACCTGACGCTCTTTGGCACGGCCACGCCGCAGTACTTCTACGAGTCGCTCTCGCAGCGAATGCTCACCAACGGCTTTTTTGCCCGGATGATCGTCGTTGACGTGGGTCGTCGTGGACCGGGCCAGACGCCCGGCTCGGCGAGGCATCTGCCGGCGTCCATCGTTGAAACGGCCCAGTGGTGGGCCGAGTATCGGCCAAGCACGGGTAATCTCCAGCACGCCCACCCCGAGCCGCGTGTGGTGCCGTTGGCGCCCGAGGCGGCGCTGGCCCTCGGGCAACTACAACGGACGACGGAAGCCGAGTATGACCGGGCCGAGGAGGCCAAGGACGAGGTGGCCCGAACCGCCTGGAGCCGGACCTGCGAGAACGCCACGAAGCTGGCGTTGGTCTACGCGGTGAGCGAGAACCACGAGGATCCAATCATCGGTCTGCCGGCCGTCGAGTGGGCCACCGCCTTCGCCATGCACCAGACCCGTCGCCAGCTCTTCCTGGCGGCCAGCTACGTCGCCGAGAACCCATTCCATGCGGAGTGTCTAAAGTTCCTGCGCCGACTCAAAGAGTTCGGTGGTCAGGCAGCCCGCCGCCAGTTGATGCGGGCCATGCACTGCAAGGCAGCCGACTTCGACCAGATCATCTCCACGCTCGTGCAGCAGGGGGAAATCGCACAGGTGGAGATTCCCACGAAGACCAAACCTGCCCAGGGGTATCGCATCACATGAACCACATGCAACTGAATCTGGCATCGGCCTGTCGCAATCCGTCACGCAATTGCGACGAATTGAGAGGGCGACTTGGGGTAAGACCTCGCCAAAATGACAAATCCGTCCTCAATGAGTCAATCGCCCCGGTGACGGATTTGGGTAGACCTAACCCTATATATATAAGAGAGATATCTCTCTCTCCCTATATATACGTCACTCGGTCACGCCCGCATGCTCGCATGCCCGCGTTGCGTGTGCGCACGCGCGAGGGGCTATGTGAAGGATTTGCGCGACGGATTCTTTCTGTCGCCCTCGCCCCACGGTCGCACACGTTTGCGGCGTGTTGCGTCCCGCGGCCGACGTCGGACAAGTACGCCATCGTTGCCAACGGCCCCACACGTGCGCACGTGGCGCAACGACGTGCGAGCCCCCAGTCGGTAGGTACTTGGCGGGATTCTGGGAAGAATAGGGCCTGCGGGAACAGCTCCCGGGTTAGGCACAGTTTGTTTCGCTTGTCCGGTTTTTTTCGTGAGGAGGTTTTGGCCATGTCCGAGTCGTCGTCTTCGTCGTCTTCGTCGTCCAGCGAGAGCCGGGAACGTTCCTGGCATGTGTTCGTTGTGCCGACCGCCCGGGGCCTGGAACGTTTTGGGTGGCGGGTGGCCTGGTTCGCCCTGTTGGTCAAGATCCTGTTCTTCAGCTAATCCATGGAGGTCATCATGCATATCGAAATGCGTCCGATCACGGACATCCGCCCCTATGAAAACAACCCCCGGCAGAACGACGCGGCCGTGGACGCCGTGGCCGAGTCGATCCGGCAGTTCGGCTTCCGTCAGCCGATCGTCGTCGACACCGAGGGGGTCATCGTCTGTGGCCACACTCGATTCAAGGCCGCCCAGAAGCTGGGCCTGACCGAGGTGCCCGTCCACGTGGCCACGGACCTCACGCCCGAACAGATCCGGGCGTACCGGATCGCCGACAACAAAACAGCCGACTTGGCGACCTGGGATTACGAGCTACTGCCGATCGAGCTGTCCGAGCTGCAGGGCATGGGCGTCGACCTGCAGTTGCTCGGCTTCTCGCAGGACGACCTGGCCAAGTTGCTCGATCCGGGCGTGAAGGATGGGCTGACCGATCCAGACGAGGTGCCCGAGCCGCCGGATGAGGCCACTACCCAGCCGGGCGATCTGTGGATCCTGGGCGATCACCGGTTGCTCTGTGGCGACAGCAGCAAGGCCGAGGATGTTGACCGGCTGTTGGGCGGCGCCACGATCCAACTGGTCAATTCGGACCCGCCCTACAACGTGGCTGTGGCGCCACGAACCAACAACGCCTGGGCCTCGGGCGAGCGACGTGGCATGCCCCGCGCGGAACTGGGCGAGGCCTTCGGCGGCTGGAACCCGAAGGAAGCGGCCGAGGGCGGCAAGCCTCAAACCGACAAGAAGCTGCGTGCGCGGGATCGCGTGCTCAAGAACGATTTCGTGTCCGACGAGGAGTTCGAGCGGCTCCTGAACGCCTGGTTTGGGAATATGGCTCGCGTGCTGGAACCTGGCCGGTCGTTTTTCATCTGGGGCGGGTACGCCAACTGCGGCAACTACCCTCCGGCGCTCAAGGCCAACCAGATGTACTTCGCCCAGGCGATTATCTGGGTGAAGGAGCATCCGGTGCTGACCCGGAAAGACTTCATGGGCAACCATGAATGGTGTTTCTACGGCTGGCGGGAAGGCGCCAGCCACAAGTTCTTTGGGCCAAACAACGCGACCGACGTCTGGAGCGTCAAGAAGGTCAGCCCCAACAAGATGGTGCATCTGACCGAGAAGCCGGTCGAGTTGGCCGTCCGGGCGATGCAGTATTCATCGCTGGCCGGCGAGAACGTTTTGGACCTCTTCGGAGGCAGTGGCAGCACACTCATCGCGGCCGAGCAGACCGGGCGCAAGGCATTCTTGATGGAACTGGATGCCCTGTACTGCGATGTCATCGTCCAGCGTTGGGAGGCGTTCACCGGCAAGAAGGCCGACCGGCAACCGGCGGCCGCGCCTGCCGAGACCGTGGAGGCCACATCATGATTTATCTTGCGTCTCCGTTCACTCATGTCGACCCTGCCGTTCGTCGGCAACGATTCGAGGCGGCTTGCCGCGCCGCGGCCGCGCTGATCAGCCGGGGAAAAATCGTGTTTTCGCCCATCTCCCACAGCTATGTGATATGCCAGCATGGGATCCCGGGCGACTGGGGCTTCTGGCAGGCGCACGATCGGCGGTACCTGGAGCTGTGCGATGAGGTGGCCGTGCTTATGCTGGATGGATGGCGACAGAGTATCGGTGTCCAAGCCGAGATTGCCATCGCCCGCGAGCTGGGAAAACCGGTGACGTTCCTTCGTCCAAACGGCGAGACCGAAGAGAACCCCGGGCAGGGCCGGGGTTGAGAGGAATGGGAATGGTATCAGCGATTTGCGGCAAACTTGCCCCGTTCGGTCTTCTTGAACCGCGACTCGGCGCCCTTCGTGGCGATCTCTCGAAGAATGGCCGAGTAGACGGTCGCGTGGGGCGTCTTGCCGCCGGGCGATTTCCAAAGACCCTTCGCGGCGGCCGCCTCGACCAGCTCCTTGGCGGTCATCGGCTGGCCCGACTCGGCCAGCACCTTGGCCGCCGCGTCGAGACCGCTCACCCGTTTTGCCTTGGGTTCCTTGGCGGCCTTGGCCCGCTTGGGCTTGTTGGGCTTCTCTTCAGCCGGGGTCTCGGTGGCCACGTCTTTGGCCGTGGTTGCGGACGTTTGCGCCGGTTGGGCCTCGGCGGGGGCCTTGACCTTCTCCTCGATCTTGGGTTTCTTCGCACCCGTGGCCGCACTGGCGCCACCCGCGACCGCCCGCAACCGGATGGGCGACTTGATCCGAACCTTCTTGCCGGTCGAGAGGTTGGTTGCGTCCCAGCCACCATAGCGGCTCTCGGCATCGATCCGGACCTGGACGACCTTGTCGGTCACCTTCGCGGTGTAGACACCGCCAACATTCACTTCGTTCTTCTTCATCATACGTCTCCTTGGGAAAGGGAAAAACAGGGGTTACTTCTTCTGATCATCGCGGCCCGCTTCGTAGGCCGCCCAAAGGGCCCGTTTAAGACCCCAAACGCTCACCTCGTGAAAATCAAGCAGATCCGACCTCTGTTCCCGAAGCGTCGGGATCCGCAGCTTGGTCTTGGCGATGCCTTCGAGGACCATGTCGATCCGGTCCCGGTCATCGCACCTTCCGGCTGCCGCCTGGTACTTCGCGTACAGGTCGAATGTCTCCGTGGTGTGCGGGGCCGTGGCCCGCAATACGTCGGCCGCCCGGCGCCAGAGGGCTGCGGCCTGCGGCCAGGCCTCGGCCCGCTCGGCCGATTCGGCCTCTTCGGCGTAGTCCAAATGCGTGGTGGGGTTCGTGGTCATGGTGGTTCTCGTCTAGTCGTTGACCGGGACCGTCATGATGCGGCCGTCCCGGACGGAAAGGTACGCGAAGGGAATCCCCGAGGCTTCGAGTCGCTCGGCCTCAGCTTCCGACACAGTCAGGTGCATTCCGCCCACCAGGATGGCCCGGTCGTCGGCCGAGACCGAAAGGTGTTGAATGGCCTCGTGGGCGTTTGCGTGGCGGGTTCCGCGGATGGTGGTGTTTGGCTCTCGCATGGTCGCTGTCTCCTTCAATGTGTGTCTTCGAGTTCGGCGAACAGAACAAAATCCGTTCGTCGCCAACGTTCGATCCCTTCGCGGGTCTCGACCTCATACTCGGTCCAGCCCCCTTCGTCGGGATCGAAGGCGAATCCGTTCATGATCACGCCGGCCTCTCCGTCGGTCGTGTTGAGCACCCGGGTTCCGCCTGGCAAGTGTTCTTGGTTGGGTTGGTTCGTTGTCATGGTTCTTCTCCTTCGTGTTGGGTCAATCGTGGTATACGTATTCCGCCAGGCCGGCGGCCAGAAAATCAGCAATCGCCTGGGCCACCTTCGTCGTCGGCCGGATGTCCCAGCCCCGGTCGAAGTTCACCACCGTGGTCTTGTCAGCCAGCCGCTGCACCCAGAGCTTCGAGATGCGGCTGTCGTCCAACTCGTAGTCGGGCGATTCGGCGTGCTCGGGAAAGACCAGGGCGTTGAACTTGTGGCCGGCGATCGCCCCGATCACCCAAGTCCCCGCCCCGGCCGCCCGGCGGGTCATCTTCGTGATCACCAGGTCGTCGCCCATGTCCAGGGCATTGGCTCGTGTGTGGGTCGTGTTGTTTCGTTTCTTCGTCATCTTGGTTCTCCCTGCGGTTCGTGGAATCGAATGTTCGTTGCTACAACCACACATGAGCCAGGATTCCGGCGAAACATCAAGCGGAATCCCGGGCCATTTGCCAAGAGTTATGTAATCCCTTCGTAATCGCCCTGCACAAAAAGGCTCGCTGATGAGCGGACATACTACTGACGGACGGCAACCCGGCCCACTGAACCCCCAGTCCTTACGGCTGGCGGATCTGGCGCGGATTCTTTCCGCATCGGGCTCGCGGCCCGTCTCCGTCGAAATGCTCCAGGCCGACCTCGACGCGGGCGCGCCGGCCAACCCCGACGGGACAGTGAACCTCGTGCATTACGCTGCCTGGGTGCTTAAGGAGATGCGACGTGGCGATTGACCCGAGACATCTGCGTCCAACCGAATTGGTGCGGCTCTTGAACTCGACACCGCTGGGCGAGGTGACCAGCGAGCGGCAGTTGTTGCGCCACCGCAGCCGGGCCGGATTTCGGATCGGCGACGATCGGCACGTGGACCTGTTCCGCTACGTGGCCTGGCTGGTGTCGATACGCCACGAGCCGCAGAGCGAATCGGCCGTCGATCCCTACGAGACCCTGAAGGACCGCGCCCGGGCCCGCAATGCGGCGCTGTCGCTGGCCGGGCGCGATATTAGGGAATTGCCGGACGTCGTGAACCCCGAGCGGAAGGAACGTGCCTCGACGGATTTTCGGTTCTTCTGCGAGGCCTATTTCCCGTTCACATTCCACCTGGCTTGGTCACCCGATCACCTGAAGGTGATCACCAAGATCGAGCAGGCTGTCTTGCACGGCGGCCTGTTCGCCATGGCCATGCCTCGCGGATCGGGAAAGACTTCGATCTGTGAGTGTGCCTGCATCTGGGCCGTGCTCAACGGCCATCGCGACTTCGTCTGCCTCATCGGCAGCGACGAAGGCCATGCGATGGACATGCTTGAGTCGATCAAAACAGAGTTGGACAGCAATGACCTCTTGTTGGAGGATTTTCCGGAGGTCGTCTATCCGATCCAATGTCTCGACGGGATTGCCAACCGCTGTAGCGGCCAGCTCTACAAGGGCCAGCGCACGCACATCGGCTGGACGGCGCGGGAAGTCGTCATGCCTACGATCCCCGACAGCCGGGCATCGGGCGCGATCGTCAAGGTGGCCGGTATCACGGGACGCATCCGCGGCATGAAATTCAAACGGGCCGATGGCCAGTCGGTCCGGCCGTCGTTGGTCGTGCTCGACGATCCGCAGACCGATGAATCGGCCCGAAGCATCTCACAATGCGCCACACGGGAAAGCATTCTTGCCGGCGCCGTCCTGGGGTTGGCCGGCCCGGGCAAGAAGATCGCCGGCGTGATGCCATGCACCGTGATCCGTCCCGACGACATGGCCGATCGGATCCTCGATCGCGACAAACACCCGCAATGGCAGGGGGAGCGGACCAAGATGGTCTACTCGTTCCCGACCGACGAGACGCTCTGGGCCAAGTACGCCGAGATCCGCGCCGAAAGTCTCCGGGCCGAACGAGGGCTGGCCGACGCCACGGAGTTCTATGGTCAGCACCGCGAGGAGATGGACGCCGGCGCCACGATCGCCTGGCCCGAGCGGTACAACCACGATGAACTCTCGGCCGTGCAGCACGCCATGAACCTGCGTCTCCAGGACGAACGGGCGTTCTGGGCCGAGTATCAGAACGAGCCTCTGCCCGAAGAGACCATCGACGAGAACGAATTGACGGCCGACCAGGTGGCGGCCAAGGTCAATCGGATTCACAAGGGGGATGTGCCGGTCGGCTGTAACCACCTGACCATGTTCGTCGACGTGCAGGCCGTGCTGTTGTTCTACGTGGTGGCCGCGTGGGAGGACGATTTTACGGGCTACGTCATCGACTACGGGGCCTACCCCGACCAGAAGCGAGGCTTTTTCACTCTTCGAGACGCCCGGCCGACGCTGTCCCAAGTTTCCGAGGGGGCCGGCCTGGAGGGATCGATCTACGCGGGCCTGGAGGATCTGACCAATCACTGCTTGGGCCGAGAATGGCGACGGGACGACGGCGCCGGCATGCGGATCGAGCGTTGTCTGGTTGACGCCAACTGGGGATCCTCGACTGACGTGGTCTATCAGTTCTGTCGCCAAAGCGCCCATTCGGCCGTGCTACTGCCGAGCCACGGGCGGTTCGTCGGGGCATCGAGCATTCCCTTTTCGGAATACAAGCGGAAGCTGGGCGACCGGGTGGGGCTCAACTGGCGAATCCCCAACATCCAAGGCAAACGGGCCATTCGGCACGTCGTGTTCGACACGAACTACTGGAAGTCGTTTATGCACGCCCGTCTGGCCGTGGCGATGGGTGATCGAGGATGCCTTTCGCTCTTCGGCGACAGTGCCCCGACCCATCGCCTCTTTGCCGAGCACATCACGGCCGAGTACCGTGTGAAGACCGAAGGTCGGGGGCGCACGGTCGATGAATGGAAGCTGCGGGCAGCCGCCGTGGACAACCACTGGCTCGACTGCCTGGTCGGTTGTGCTGTGGCCGCGTCGATCCAAGGGGCGATACTACCGGGGACGGACGTCACGGCAGTCCCGAGACGCCCGCGGATCAGACTATCCGACCTCCAACGGGGTAGGTGATAGCGATGAACGACAGAACACAACCACGCCCGACCGACGAGCAACGCGGTCTGCAGTGCCGCCATTGCGGTTGCAGGCATTTCAGGGTCATCTACACAAGGCCCTGCAGAGGGGGCCAAGTTGTGCGCCGTCGAGAGTGCAGACATTGCGGACGGCGGATGACGACGAGGGAACGGGTCGTTGGCTGACCCGCAAACCCACTTGTAGCACGAGTCATTCGTGTCTTGAGTTCTTTGTATGCCTTCAAGGTACACATGCGTAACCCTCTCGCCAATAGCCCGGCCATTCCTTCAAAACTCTCGACAGATCCTCTTCCGGTCGGGTAGGTCAACAGATAGGGAAACCCCATTCATCCCCTGCTGTTGTTCTACGCCATGCCCGACGATCTCGAAACCACCATCCGCGACAACGCCCAGGGGCCTGCGAAGGCCTCCGGCGACTCGGGCAGCATGGAGCAGCATCCGCTGCCCGATCAGATCGAGGCGGATCGGTATCTGGCCAGTAAGGCGGCGGCCCGACGGAAGGGTCTGGGGATCGGACTCAAGAAGCTTGTCCCTCCGGGAGCGGACTAACGAGGTGATTTGGACGTGTTTGGCTGGCTCAAGAACATCCGTGATGAACAGCGGGAGCGTCGCAGGCTCCGCATGGTGCATGTGCCGATGCGGGTCCGTGGGCGCTATGACGCGGCCGTCACGACGGACGAGAACCGCCGGCACTGGGCCAACGCGGATCTCCTGTCGGCCGACGCGGCCGCCAATCCCCGGATCCGCAGCGTTCTGCGGAGCCGGGCCCGGTACGAGGTGGCCAACAACAGCTACGCCCGAGGGATCGTCTCGACACTGGCCAACGACTGCATCGGCACGGGTCCTCGACTGCAGATGCTCACCGACGACGGTGAAGCCAACCGGGTGGTCGAGCAAGAGTTCATGCGGTGGGCCGATAGCGTGAGCCTGGCTGAAAAACTCCGCACCATGCGGATGGCCCGGGCCGAATCGGGCGAGGTGTTTGGGATGCTGGTGGCGAATCCCCGAGTCGACTCGCCCGTGAAGCTCGACCTGCGACTGATCGAGGCGGACCAGGTCACCACCCCCGACCTCCTGCACCTGTCGGCACGGCGGGCCAATGTGGTCGACGGGATTGTCTTTGACCAATACGGCAACCCGACCGAGTACCACGTCCTCAAGAGTCATCCGGGCGATAGTGCGGCGCGGTTCTCGATGGACTACGCCCGCGTGCCGGCCGCGTCGATGATTCACTACTTTCGCGTCGACCGGCCCGGCCAGAGCCGAGGGATTCCCGAAATCACGCCGGCGTTGCCTCTGTTTGCTCAACTGCGGCGATACACCCTGGCCGTCCTGGCGGCTGCCGAGACGGCGGCCGATTTCGCGGCCGTGCTCTACACCGACGCACCGGCCAACGGCGAGGCCGAGTCGGTCGAGCCGATGGATCTGGTGGAACTCGAACGGCGGATGGCCACGGTCCTGCCGGGTGGATGGCGACTTGGCCAGATTCAAGCCGAACAACCGGCGACGACTTATGGCGAGTTCAAGAAAGAACTCCTCAACGAAATCGCACGCTGTCTTTCGATCCCGTACAACGTCGCGGCCTGCAATTCGTCGGGCTACAACTACGCCTCGGGCCGGCTCGATCACCAGACCTACTACAAGTCGATCCGGGTGGACCAGGCCCAACTCGGGCTCTGTGTCTTGGATCGCGTGCTGCGGGCCTGGCTCGACGAGGCGATTCTCGTCTCAAAACTCTTGCCGCTCTGGCTGCGGACGGCCGCGTTTCGTGACCTGCCACATCAGTTTTTCTGGGACGGCATGGAGCATGTGGATCCCGCCAAGGAGGCAGGTGCCCAGGCAACGCGGCTGGCCAGCCACACGACCACGCTGGCCTACGAATACGCCCGGCAGGGCCGCGATTGGGAAAGCGAACTCCGCCAGCGGGCCAAAGAGGTTTCGCTCTTGCGCGAGCTGGGGCTCGACACGACCCAACCGGCGACAAGCCAGCCCCAGGACGACACGGCGGACAAGGAAGACGAGGAGGAAGAGTCCTATGCCAACTGAAAAAGTTTCGGGCGAATCGGCCCTGAACTTCCTGTGCGAACCGGGCGCGATCCGGATCGAGGCGGCCACGATCGTCGAGGCGGGCGGCGACGGGAAGCCGGCGCTGCCGCGATTCTCGATGGTCGCCTACACGGGCGGGCCCATGCGAATCGCCGGCTGGCGCCATCCGGTCATCGTGGACCTGGCCGGCCTTGGCATCCCGTCGCAGAACCGGCCGATCCGCTTTGGCCACGACATGGCCAGCGGCGTGGGCCACACGGATGCGATCCGGGTGGAGCAAGGGCAGTTGGTGGCCATGGGCGTCGTGTCGCGCGACACCACTGCGGCCAAGGAGATCGTCGTCTCGGCCCGCAATGGATTTCCGTGGCAGGCCTCGATCGGGGCGGCCGTCGAGGAGTTCGAGTTCGTCAAGGAGAGTCAAAAGGTCTTGGTGAACGGCCGGGAGTTCTTGGGGCCGGTGAACGTCGTCCGCCGCGCGACGCTCGGTGAAATCAGTTTTGTGGATCTAGGGGCCGACGGCCAGACGAGTGCGAGCGTGGCCGCCATGTCGTCCCCCCAAACGCAGGAGAAAAGCCCGATGGGAGACAGTATTACTATGGGTGCCGGAGCGCAAGATTCCAGCCACGCGGAGGGGGTCGAGTCTACTCCTGCCGCCAAGCCGCCGGTTACTTCGGCCAGTCCGGAACCGACTGCCACCGAGTCGGCAGTCGCCACCGTCGCAGAAATTCGCGCGGCGGCCCTGGCCGAGACCAATCGCGTGGCGGCCATCCGCGAGATCTGCGTCGGGCGGTTTCCCCAGATCGAATCGCAGGCCATCCACGAGGGCTGGGACAAGACCCGATGCGAACTGGAAGTCCTGCGGGCCGGTCGGCCCAAGGCGCCGGCCGTCCAGGTCCGCGAGAGCGGCAGTGCCTTGAACGGGTCGCTCTTGGAAGCGGCCTGTATGATGACGGCCAAGCTCGACGGGGTCGAGAATCTGTTTGACGAACCGACCCTCGAAGCGGCCGGGCGGCGGTTCCGAGGCGGGATCGGTCTCCAGGAACTCCTCTTGGAGGCGGCCTGGGCCAACGGCTACTCGGGCCGCAACTTCCGCGACAGCCGCGCCGTACTGCGATTCGCCTTCCAGCCCGAGCTCGAAGCAGGGTTCTCGACCATCGACATCGGCGGAATCCTCTCGAACGTGGCCAACAAGTTCCTCCTCGACGGGTTCTTCTCTGTCGAGCGAACCTGGCGGAACCTCTGCGCCGTGCGGAACGTTTCCGACTTCAAGACGGTCACCAGCTACCGGTTGATCGGGAAGGATCAGTACGAGCAGGTCCAGCCGGGTGGCGAATTGAAGCATGGCACCCTGGGGAACGAGACCTACACGAACCGGGCCGACACCTATGGCCTGATGCTCTCGATCGACCGCCGGGACATCATCAACGACGACCTGGGGGCCATCACCACGGTCCCCCGAAAGCTTGGCCGGGGGTCGGGCCTGAAGATCAACGACGTCTTCTGGGCCACGTTCCTGGCCAACTCATCGTTCTTCACGGCGGACAACAAGAACTACCTCACCGGGGCCGACACGACCTTGGGAATCGACGGACTCACGAAGGCCGAGGTGGCCTTCATGGACCAGGTCGACTCGGACGGCAAGCCGATCGGCGTCATGCCGGCCATTCTGCTGGTGCCGACGGCCGGAATCGCCATGGGCACGCAGCTCAATAAGTCGCTGGAGATCCGCGACACGACGGCCAGCACCAAATACCCAATCGCCAACCCGCACCAGGGCAAATTCCGGACGGAGGTGAGCCGGTATCTCTCCAACAGTCACTACCCGGGCTATTCCACCAAAGCCTGGTACCTGTTGGCCGATCCGGGCGACCTGCCCGTGATCGAGGTGGCGTTCCTCAACGGCCAGGAGAGCCCCACGATCGAGACGGCCGAGGCCGACTTCTCGGTGCTGGGGATCCAGATGCGAGGCTACCACGACGTAGGCTGCCATCTGCAAGATCCAAGGGGCGGTGTGCGGATGAAGGGAGAGGCCTGAGTACCGTGATCCATCGCTCGTACTCCGACACGTAAGTCCGGCAAGTAGTGTTGTGGTTACCAAGGTGCAAAACATCATGATTTCGGTTGCACGGAAGCCATCGGGAGCAGCGACGTTTGTTGCACGAGCCCGTGCGAAACACGGGGATCGGTTTGACTACACGACGAGCCGATGGACCGGCCTCACGAAGCCGATCGAAGTGGTTTGCCGCAGGCATGGGCCCTGCATGACGACGCCCAAGTCGCACCTGGCGAACTCGTCGGGCGGTTGCCCGCATTGTCGCGCCGAGATGATCCGCAGTGCCCGCTCGCTGAACACGGAACGGTTCATTCGGCGGGCGCGAGAAGTGCATGGCGATCGCTATGAGTATCACTTGGTTCATTGCAGCGGCACGCTGAACCCGGTGGTGATTGTCTGTCGGGAGCACGGGCCATTTCGCATGAAACCCCGACGACACCTCAGTGGAAGAGGCTGCAAGAAATGCGCTTTCCACAGGATCGGCTGGGAGCGCAAGCTTCCCTTTTGGGACTTTGTGGAACGCGTGATGGAGGTCCATGGCGCCAATCACTACGAGTACGAACTCAAGGATTTCGTCAATCTGCACTCGAGAATCCCCATCCACTGTCCGCGGCACGGCAGATTCGTTCAGTCCGTAGCGAATCACCTGCGGGGTTCCGGATGCCCCCATTGCATCCAGTCGAGCGGAGAGCAGCGTATCCGTGAGACGCTCCAGTCACTGGATGTGGAGTTTGTAGAACAGGCGAAGTTCCCAGAATGTTACCATCGACGGCCTTTGCGGTTTGATTTCTACCTGCCCGAGTCGCGAATGCTGATCGAATTCGATGGGCGTCAACACTACGAGAACTCCGAGCTATGGGGCGGGCCGGAGAAGCAGGCCGAGACCCAACGCCGTGATGCGATCAAGAATTGTTTCGCAGCGGAGCACGGCTACCGTTTGGTCAGAATTCCATTTTTCGACTACGACCACATCAACACGATACTGCTGGAGCAGTTGACGTCGGACGTCTTACACAACAACGGAGGTAGTGACAATGGCACTCGTTGCGACATTCATTGAAGAGGGCAATGCGATTGACTACACCCCGGGGGCCGACGTGGCGGCCGGTGCGGTCGTTGTCCAAGGGGATCTCGTGGGCGTGGCCCGGTTGCCGATCGCCGCCAACATGCCGGGCTCGCTTGCCGTGACCGGTGTGTTCGACTTCGCGAAGGCGACCGGCTCGGGAAGCGGCATCGGCGCTGGGGCGATCGTGTACTGGGACGTGGCTCTCCAGCAGGCCAAGACGGACGACGAGTCGGGCGCCAACAAGCGTCTGGGCAAGACGGTCCGGGCGGCCGCTGATGCCGACGCCACGGTTCGGGTGCGGCTGAGCCAGTAGGCCGCTGGTTTTCGTGGAGTGCAGGATGGCCGACCTATTCAGGCAAAGCGCTGAGTGGCTTGCCAAACAGATCCTGAGGCACGCCGGCCGGGAGGTGCATTACTGTCGCGGGTCAAGCGTTTTGCAGATTCGTGCCGCGGTGGGAAAAACGCAACTCGCGGTCGACGATGGCCAAGGGGGCGTGCGGATTGAACATACCGACCGTGATTTTCTCGTGCGGGCTGAGGAATTCTTCCTTGACGGGCAGTTGGCCGAGCCGACGCGGGGCGACCGCGTCGAAGAATTCACCGATCACGGTATGTTCATCTACGAAGTGTTGGCGCCAGCGGGCCATCCCGCGTGGCGATACGACGATCCGCACCGCCAAATGATCCGAATCCACGCGAAACTCATTGAACGGCGATAGCTCCTTGGTCGGCGGTTCGGTACTCGGGCCGTAGGCGAGTCGGAGCGAGCCGCATGCGGCCGAAAGCCGGAGGTTGGTGTAGATCCGGCTTGCGAGCGGCATCGGGGGAGACAAATAGCGCAGGAGCCCATGAAAAACCGGGCACTCCCCCACATCTCCGCCGATACCTCCGGCGTCACCCCCACTCGCTCGCCGTCCATGGCGATTGTGATCGCATCAACTTGAAGATAGGCAAACCTCTCCTCACGCGGATTATTGGGTGAAATTTTCACCTGCTTCGAGTTCACTTCGCCCGGCGCGGGCGGTGAGCCACTTTAATGTTCTCACCTTTAAAATAGGCAAACCCATCCCCCACTATCGATTCTATTCAGGCATCCTGGGTAATCTAGGCGTGCAAACAATCACGCCTGAAATGCAATAAATCTTATTGACAATGCCCGCGAAATCAGTACATTCGTCAACATTGAGCCGGCCTTCCTTTCGTTCCCGCTTGCGGGGCGACCGGCTCAAGCGGCAGTCGCTTTCAGTTTGGGTGCGCGGTTTCTTCACGGGCGCGCGAGCCGGCGATACCAACATGCCGGCCGAAGCTGTCTGATCTGTCGCCGAAGGACACGAACTATCAAACGGCAGGCATCGTAGCAGCGGTGTGTCTAGGCGACGTTCTTGCTTGACGGGCAGAATCTCGCTCGGGTTCCCATCTTGAGAAGGAGTTCCCCATGTTGTCTTTTTTCCGCGGTCGTAATAAGAAGTCTTCTTGTTCGCGTGGGTCATTTCTCCACAAATGCTCGTGCCAGAAGCTCGGGACCAGGAACCCGGCCATCGAACCGCTCGAAGAGAGACAACTTCTGTCCGTGACGCAGATCGTGGACGACGGGGACGCGCAGCGTTACGTGGAAACCGGATCAAATTGGGAGA
>Ga0209342_10000627_pt1 | contig 41220 bp, 41 predicted proteins | sample RifCSP16_2_FD_184023 | JGI IMG/M metagenome (GOLD analysis project Ga0209342, IMG submission 184023) | Soil microbial communities from Rifle, Colorado - Rifle CSP2_sed 16_2 (SPAdes) (version 2) | ecosystem: Environmental > Terrestrial > Deep subsurface > Rock core/Sediment | place: Rifle...
GCGGTGAAGCTCGGGCAGCCGGTCTTCGCCCTGGGCAACCCGCTCGGCCTCAGCGGCGGGCCCTCGGTGACCTCCGGCGTCATCAGCTCCCTCTCCCGCAGCCTCGCCTTCGCGGGCAACGGGCACCGCATGATCCAGACGGACGCGGCGGTGAACCCGGGGAACAGCGGCGGCCCGCTCGTGAACCTCGAGGGGAAGGTCGTCGGCATCCTCACCGCCACGATTCCCCACGCCGAAGGCATCGGGTTCGCCCTCCCCGCCAACGAGGCGCGGGCGGTGGCGCTGCAGCTCCTGGAGCACGGGCGCGTCGAGCGCGCGTGGCTCGGGATCGCCGGGGTCGACGGGAACAGCCCGCAGGCGGCCTACTACGGGGTGAGGACCCCGGGTGTCTTCGTCGCAGACGTCACCCCTCGCAGCCCGGCCGCCGGATCCGGGCTCCTGCCAGGGGACGTCCTCACCGCGCTGGACGGCACCCCCCTCACCGGGCTGGGGGACCTGGTCCAGCGGCTGGCCGGGAAGAAGACGGGGGAGCGCGTCACGGTGGACCTCCAGCGCGGCGGGAAGCCGTTCCAGGTCTTGACGGACCTCGCGGCGCGGCCCTGAGAGGGCACCCGGAGGCCTTCCCCGGGCCTCCCACCCCTAGCCTCAAGTGTCCCCTGCCCCTTCCCCGAGCGGGATTGCCATGTTCCACGAAGTCCTGCTGATGCTGCTCGCCCTCCTAATCCTCCTCTGGATCGCCGGCTCGTCGATCAAGGTCGTCCGCGAGTACGAGCGCCGCGTCGTGTTCCGGTGGGGCCGGCTGGCCGGGCTGCGGGGTCCGGGCCTCGTCGTCATCATCCCCCTCATCGACCGCACCGTGCTCGTGGACCTCCGGACGCTCGCCATCGATGTCCCCAAGCAGCGCATCGTGACCAAGGACAACGTGAGTGTCGAGGTCGACGCCGTCGTCTACTATCGGGCGGTCGAGCCGATGAAGGCCATCGTCCAGGTCCAGGACTTCCAGGTCGCGACGAACCTCCTCGCGCAGACGACGCTCCGCGACGTCCTCGGGCAGGTGGACATGGACCAGCTCCTCAGCCACCGCGAGGAGATGAACCACAAGATCCAGGCGCTCCTGGATGCCGCCACGGATCCGTGGGGGATCAAGGTCTCCGCCGTCACGATCCGCGACGTCTCCTTGCCGGAGTCGATGGTGCGCGCGATGGCGCGCCAGGCGGAGGCGGAGCGCGAGCGGCGCTCGCGCATCATCCTCGCCGAGGGCGAGGCCCAGGCGGCCCAGCGCATGCTTGAGGCGGCGCAGATCTATGAGGGGTCCGCCGGGGCCATGCACCTACGGGAGCTGCAGAACCTCGAGGAGATCGCACGCGAGAAGAACCTGATCATCGTGACGCCACGGCAGATGGCTTCGGCGGGGGAGACGGCCGCCATCGCCGCCGCGGTCGTGAAGAAGACGGCGCCCTAGAACCGCGCCATCAGCGCCGCGAAGTACTTGGCCCCGTTCGTGAAGTCCGCCAGGCGGATGTGCTCGTTCGGCGCGTGGTACCCGGAGGCCTCGTAGCTCACGCCGGGACCGCTCACCGCCGGGACGCCGACGACCTCGTTGAAGAACCCGTTCGCGCTCGCGCCGAGCGTCCAGGGCCACACGTCCGGCGGCCGCCCGTACACGTCCTTCGCCGCCTTGATGCAGGCCTTCGCGATGCGCGCGTCGTACGGCGTCGCGCTGGGGTCGATCTTGTCGTGGAAGTGCACGTCGACGTTCCCGAACCCCTCGGCGGCGAGGAAGGCCTTCAGCTTCTCGAGCTGGTCCATCGCCTTCATCCCGGGGAGGAGGCGGAAGTCGACCTTCGCGCTCGCGACGGCGGGGTTCACCGTCTTCGTGCCCTCGCCCTGGAAGCCGCCGGTGATCCCGCAGATCGTGCAGGTCGGCGAGAAGATCGCGTGGCGGAGAAGCTCGTACCCGGTCTTGTCCACCAGAGGCGCCTTGATGCCCCAAGCCTGGAGCAGCGGCTTCTCGTCGAAGTCCGCCTTGCGCAGGAACCCGAGCATCTGCCGCGTCGGCTTCACCGCCGAATCGGTCCAGCCGGGGATGAGGATCTTCCCGCGCTCGTCGCGGAGCGCCGCGAGCGCCGCGTGCAGCCGCCACGCCGCGTTCGGGAGCATGGAGGCCCACATGCTGTGCTGGTCCACCGCCGCCGTCCTGGCGGTGAGCTCGACGTAGAGCGTGCCCTTGCAGCCCATCTCGACCTTCGGGACCCCCGCCATGGAGTGCTCCCCGCCCTCGATCGTCGCGCCGTCCGCCCTCAGGAGGTCCCGGTTCGCGTCGACGAAGGTGCGGAAGTGCGGGGAGCCGACCTCCTCCTCGCCCTCGATGACGAACTTCACGTTGCAGGGGACCTTGCCGTCCACCGCCAGGTAGGCCCGCACGGCCGCGACCTGCGCGACGATGTTCCCCTTGGTGTCGCCGCTGCCGCGCGCGTAGAACTTCCCTTCCTTGACGACGGGCTCGAAGGGATCCGTGGCCCACTCGTTCCGCGGGTCGACCGGCTGGACGTCATAGTGGTTGTAGAAGAGGAGCGTCGGCTTTTCGTCCCCGACGCGGACCTCGCCGAAGACGACCGGGGGCGCCTCGGGCACCGGGATGACCTTGGCGGGGATGGCGTTCGACTCCAGGAGCAGGCGCACCGCCTCGGCGCACTCCGGCTGCGAGCGCTTCTCCGCGGAGACGCTGGGGATCCGGCACACGGCGGTGAGTTCCTCCACGGCTCTTGTCTGGTCCGCCTCGATCCGGGCGAGCACTTCCTTGAGGGACATGGTGACCGCCGTGCGGGAGGCCGGGCGCGGCTAAAACCCTGTTCACTCCTCAGCGGCGGCCCGTCCCAGGTACTTCTTCAACGGCACCCAGTAGAACTCCCGCCACCCGTCGCGGATCTCCCCGACCTGCCCGCGGGGGACCCCAACCTGCTCGAAACGGAGGGACGTGCCCTTGCCCGCGGCGACAAGCTCGATCGACACCTGCGACGTGATCCCCTCGCGCCAGCCGTCGGCCCTCCAGGTGGAGGCGATCCGCGCCCCGGGAACGAGGGCCGTGAACCGGCCGGTCGCGTACCCGTCGTAGGTGGTGAACTTCCCGCCGCGGCGGGCGTCGATGCGGGCGGCCCCTCCCGTGAAGGCGGCGTGCTGGCGCGACTCCATCAGGGCCGCGTACACCGCCATCGGGGCGGCGGGGAGACGGACGGTCTGCGCGATCGAACCCACATGGGGGCGCGGGCGCGCAAGGCGTTTCGGCGGCATCGGCCACTGACCGGCGCCTCCCTACTTGACCCTGCGCCTCGGGCACAATCTTTATCGTACTCGTGACCGTGGGCGCTGCGGGGCGCGTAGCCTAGCCCGGACAAGGCACCGGCCTTCTAAGCCGGGGATCGAGGGTTCGAATCCCTCCGCGCCCGCTTACGGCCCGCGGGCAACACCCTTCAAAATGCTTATGCCGCCCTCCTCCTCTCCCTGAGAGGATGCGAGGGGGGCTCGTCGCCGCCGGTGTGATCCTGACCTTCATCGGGTTGGCCCCTTGGCTCATTCCCCTCCTCGGCATGGTGGTCATGCCTGGGTTCGGGTTCGATTCGTTCTCAAACCTCTCCGGAATCGTGCTCCTCCTCTGCTGCCTGTCGCCCGCCCTCATCGCGGCCGGGTTCATGGTGTTCCTTGCCGGGCTCGTGGGGAAGTCTCGCGAGGAGATCGAGGCGCTGAACCGCCCCCAGGTGGTGTACGTCCAGCAGGCCCCGTCGTGGCCGCCTGCAGCGCCGCCGGCCTCCCCTCCACCCCAGTTTCCACCGCCGCCACCTCGGACAGGGCCTTAGAGCTCAGCCGCCCGCGACCTTCCCGAGCATCTCGAGGCGACGAGCACGGTTGCGCGCGACCTCCTCGGCCGGGTGGAACTCCGACTCGGCGCCGGCGAGGTACTCGATGGCCTTCCGCACCGCGTCGGCGGTGGGCGCCGACACATCGAGACCGGCGCGGATGAACTCCGCGCGGACGACGTCCATCGCGTCCCCGGATCCCTCGATCGCCCGGCGCGCGTCGAGGATGAGCGCATCGACGACGTCCACGAGCGTCCCGAGCCCGCGTCGCCGCTCGATGTCGTCCGCGACCATGCCCTCGAAGACCTCCTTGACCGGGTCCTCGACGACCTTGGGGGCGGCGAGCATGTGCGCGAGCGCCTGGAACCCGGCGTCCACGTTCGCCCCGGTCTTGGCGCTCGTGAGGTAATGCGTGCGGGCCCCGGCCGGGAGGAACTCGACGACGCCCTGGTTGAACTGCTCAGAGAGGGTGGAGAGCCGCGCGCGGATGCCGTCCCCCTCCGGGCTGAGGTCCACCTTGTTCCCAAAGAAGACGAGGGGGATCGGACCGGTGACCTCGAGGAGCAGCGGCAACCAATACTGTTGCAGGCTCTCGAAGGTCCCCTCGCGCGTGAGGTCGCACACCACAATGCCGCCGTGGCACCCGGCCAGGGTGTCCGCCTGGAGGCCCACGAACCCGTGCCGACCGAGAATGTCCCAGATCGACATCGTGACCTTGACTGCACCGCCGTCCTGGGGGAACTCGAGCACCTTCTTCGAGACCGTCGTCCCGATCGTCTGGATGTAGGAGTCGTCGTACTGGCTGAGGACGAAGCGCTTCGTCAGGCTCGTCTTCCCGACCATGGCGTCCCCGAGGAGGACGACCTTCTTCCGGAGCTCCCGGACACCCATGGCGGGAGGCAGGGAGGCCGCTGACATATCCTTTACTCCCCGGCCGGAGCGCGAAAGCTACATAACCCCCTTCGCCTACCGCGGGGCGTTCATGAAGCGGTCCTCCCGCGCCTGGAAGAAGCGCGGCAACATGCGGTGGAAGTGGCGCAAGAAGAAGATGCGCCGCCGGAAGCGCGCGCAGAAGATGCGGAAGCGGTAGGCCGACGACGGCTTTATTCCGCCCTCCCCCCTCCGCGGGCCATGCCCGCCAAGGACGCGAAGGCCCACCGGCGCTTCGCCGTGGAGTGCTTCAACGCGACGTGGACGCTGATCGAGAAGCGGCGCCATGGCCGCGAGGTGAGCTCAGGATGATCCACATGGCGCACGCGTCGCGGCACCATTGGCAGGAGGTGGGGAAGCCGCTGCAGTGGGCCGTCGGCGAATGGCAGGTCTCCCACGTGTATGCGGTCCTGAAGCGTCCCGAGCCGGCGCTGTACCACGCGCGGCGGGGGCTGGAGATCTGCCGCCGCCACGGGCTCCGGGACTTCACCCTGGCCTATGCCTACGAGTCCCTCGCCAGGGCCACCGGCATCGGCGGGGTCTGGCGCGCCTCCGCGCGGTTCGCGAGACTGGCGGCGAAGGCCGGGGACCGCATCCGGGAGAAGGCCGACCGCGAGCAGTTCCTCAAGGACCTGGCCACGCTGCCTCGCCGGCGGTGAAGGCTCACGCCTGGCGGCGGACCATCGCGGCGGCCGCGGCCAGCGTGAGCACATCGTAGACGACGAGAACGACCGCGTCGAGCCAGAGCTCCCCGAGGCCCCAGCCGCGGAGCATGACCCCCTTGAGGGCGTCGGCGGCGTACGTCAGCGGCACGGCGTAGGAGAGGGGGCGGACCGTCGGCGGGATCGCCTCGAGCGGGAAGAACACCCCAGTGAGGAGGAGCGAGGGGAAGAGGATCAGGGGGATGAACTGGATCGCCTGCAGCTCGTTCTTCGCCGCCGAGGACATGAGGATGCCGAGGCCCTGGTTCCCCGCCGCGAAGAGGAGCAGGAAGACGAAGGCGAGCGCGAGGTTCCCGGCGATCTGCACCTGGAAGAGGAGCACCGCGGCGGCGAGGACCACGGCGCTCTGGAGCACGGCCAGGAGGGAGAGCGCGAGCGCGTGGCCGAGGACGAACTCGCTCGGGCGGAGCGGGGTCGCGAAGAGGCGCTCCAGGAGCCCGCCGGCGCGCTCGCGCACGAGGACGATCACGGAGAGGAGCGTCGTCACCATGAGGACGGCCAGGCCGACGACCCCGGGCGCGAAGGCGTCGATGGACCGCGTCTCCTCGGACCCGTAGACGTAGTTGCGCTCGATCGTGAGCGGCGCGCTCCCGGCGGTGGCGAGGGTCGCCTCGATCGCGGCGCGGAGCTTCCCGAGGATGGCCGCGGTGATGACCGGGGCGGTGCCGTCGAGGACCAGCCCGATCGTGGCGTTGCGCGTCATCACGGTGGCGGTGAAGTTGGCTGGGAAGTGGAGCACCGCCCACGCGCGGCCCAGGCGGACCTGCTCGCGGGCGGCGGCGAGATCTGTCGCGACGACGAGGTCGAGCGTGTCCCCCTCCATGTTCCCCAGGACCTCCGCCGCGCGCGCGCCGGCGTCCTCGTTCGCCACGAGCGTGCGGATGTGGCTCACGCTCCCGCCGAAGGTGTACCCGAAGACCCCCACCATGAAGAGCGGCATCACGACGATGAACGCGAGCGTGCGGCGGTCGTGACGGAACTGGCTCAGGGATTTGCGGGCCACGGCGAGGACGCGCCGCGCGTTCACGCCTCCACCCCCTGCCGGCGGACGAGGGCGAGGAAGGCGTCCTCGAGGTTCGTGGTCGCCGTGGCGGCCTTCACCGCCGCGGGCGCGTCCCGTGCGAGCAGCCGCCCGTGGTGGAGCAGCGCGACCAGGTCGCAGCGCGCCGCCTCCTCCATGTAGTGCGTCGTGATGACGACGGTCTTGCCCTTGGCGGTGAGATCCCCGAAGTACGTCCAGAAGGTGGCCCGGAGCTCCGGGTCGACGCCCACCGTCGGCTCATCGAGGAGCAGCAGGTCGGGATCGTGCAGGAGCGCCGCGGCCAGGGAGGTCCGCCGCCGCATCCCGCCGGAGAACTTCGAGACGAGCTCGCCCCGCCGTCCCGCGAGTTCGACGAGGGCGAGGACCTCGGCCGTCCGCGAGGCGATGCGATCATCGGCCATCCCGACGAGGCGGCCGAACAGCGCGAGGTTCTCCTCGACGGTGAGGTCGGCGTAGATCGCGAGGTCCTGCGGCATGTACCCGATGCGCGGGAGCACGGCGCCCGGCGGGAGGGGCTTCCCGAGCACGCTGGCGCTCCCCCGCGTGGGCCGGGTGAGCCCGAGCAGGAGGCGGAGGAGGGTCGTCTTCCCCGCGCCGTTGGGACCCAGCAGGCCGAAGGTCACCCCGCGCGGGACCTCGATGCTCAGGTCCCGCAGGGCTTCGATGCTCCCGAAGCGCTTCGTGAGGCCGCGGGTCCGGAAGGCGAGTGGGGGGCTCACCGCCGCAGCATCGCCCCCCGTCGCTTAACGGTTCCGAACGGGCGGCTACCGCCGGGCCTTCCTCTTCGTCGCCTTCTTGGCACTGGCCTTTGTGGCCTTCTTTGCGGGCTTCTTCTCCGCCGCTTGCGTCCTGGGCAGGTTCTGGTACAGCGCCATCACCGCACCGCCGGGCTCGCGGAACACGGCGAACCAGCCGTACTGCGGGATCTCCGTCTTGGGCAGGAGGATCGCCCCGCCGGCGGCCTCGATCTTGCGGACGTCGGCCTCGATCGCACTGGAGAGGATGTGGTTCAGGGTGCCCGGCCCCATGCCCGATTGGGGGGCCGTGATCCCGCCGCCCGGACCGCCCGCGGCGGTCCACATGGTGTAGTCCATCTCCGGGAACTCCTGCATCTTCCACCCGAATACCTCGCGGAAGAAACGCGAGGTGGCGGGCTTGTCGTTCGACTGGATCTCCACGTGCACGATGCTGCCTAGCTTCGGTGTCTCTGCCATGGGCGACTCCCCGTCCGGTGGGATGGCACCGAGGGGCTTAGCCCTTCCGTTCCCCGCCGGCTGCGGAGGCGGCGCCCGCCCCGCCCAGCCGGACGAGGGCGTGGGTGAACCGCTCGGAGGGCGTGATGCGCGCCCCCTTCTTCTCGAACGCGACCGGGATCCGCTCCCAGGTCCTTCCGTCGAACCAGTACGGCTGGTCCGACACCCCGTACCCCTCCTCCTGGAACAGCTTGCGGGAGAAGCCCGCCATCGTCGTCAGTTCCTTGAGCGCGTCCAGGCCCCGGAGGGGCAGGCAGAGGAGGAGGTCCCGGTGCGGGATGGTGACGACGACGCCTTCCTCGGGCCACGGCTGCACGAGCTCGGGGAGCAGGAGGGCGCGCGAGGCGTCGTAGGCGTCGTTCGTGGCGTGGAAGAGCACCCCCGGCGCCTGGTCGATCTGCTGCCAGGCGGAGGGGGCGGAGCGCTTCCGGAGGTTCTCCCGCGCCAGGGGAAGCAGCTCCGCGAGCGACTTCCCCCAGGCCGCGTAGTCGTCCGGGGAGACGTACCTCACGGAGTTCTCCGCGTCGACGACCAGGTAGACGTGGAGGAAGCCCTCGACGAGGGCGAGGTGGGGCGGCGCCCCCTTCTTGGGCGGGAACGGCCCGCGGACCACGGGGAGGAGCCGGTCGCGGACCTGGTCCAGGGTCTGGGCCCCCGAGCCGGGCAGCGCGTCGGCCTCCAGGTGCGCCTTGATCGTGAAGTCCAGGAACGCAGCGCGTTCCGGCGCCGGGACCTGCGCGAACCGCGGACGCAGGTTGGCGAAGGAGATCTCGCTGGCCTTCTCTCCCTCCCCGAGGCGCACGCCGATGACCTGATAGGCGTCAGGAGGCGGCCCCTTCCCCGTCTCGCGGATCCAGAGGATCATCGTCCCGTTCTCGACCGCCACGATTCCCCAGCTCTGGACCTTCACCCCGGCCCGCGCCAGCGCTGCGCGGTAGGCCGCAATGAACTCGTCCTCCTTGGCCTTCAACGCCGCCTGCTGCTTCTTCCTCCCGAGGAGATTCCAGGGCATGCCCTTCCCCAAGAACCTCATCTGTAGCGGGGGTTTAAAGCGCCTCCGGAAGCCCTTAAATAGCGCACCGAGGGTGAGCACCCGTCCGTGGGGACGTAGGCTAACCTGGCAGACTGGCGGGCTCCAGTCAGGGCGTGATCGCGAACGGGTTTGCTGACTCCGTGATGAGTGACTGGAGCGGTGACCTGGTTCCGAAGAACGCGCGGGGTCGCTCCCCGCGCGGTGGAAACCCGCTGACCTGGGTTCAAATCCCAGCGTCCCCATGATCCTTTCAGCGCAGGCAGGACGCGCGCTCAGTTGAGGCGACAGTCACTTCCCGGCTCGCTTAAGCACGCCGAGGGCCCGCAGCGTGGTCCACTTGCTCGGCGCCTGCGGAGGCTCGATCGAGAGCCGGTAAGCCGAGGCCACGAACTCCCGCACCTCGGCCTCGTTCCCATAGTCGTTCCCCTGGGGCAGGTCCGGATGGATGGCGTCGAGCGCCCAGGTCCGGTCCGGCCGGCGCTTCTTGTTCAGCCGAGAGAGGGCAGGCCGGAGTCGGCGGTCATCGGCGTACCCGAGCGGGGTCAGGATCTCGAGACCGAGCAGGAAGTCGTAGTAGTAGTGGATTGGGTAATGGATTCGCTCCCACGCCAAGTAGCGCTTCCTCCCTTCCTTCAGGAGGCGGCGTTCCAGATAGAACTCCGCACCGCGCTCGACGGCGGACTTCCACTTCCCCGTCCAGCTCGACCGGCCGAGGGCGGCGTAGGCCGCGAGCCCTTCCCAGCCGTCGAGCGTCCCCTTCTTCCGGCCAAAGCAGTCCCAGCCTCCGTCCTCCTTCTGGGTGTCCGCCAGCCAGTCCAGCGACTTCGACACACCCGGGTGGTCGCCGCGGCCGAAGCGCAGCATCATGCGCGTCATGTTGCCGGTGAAGCAGAGGTGCGGTTCGGTCTTCCCGAACGGTTTCGCGCGGTGGGCGTAGTCCTGGCACATCAGGTCGAGGCCGCGCCGCACCTGCGGTTGCGACGGGTCGGCGCCCAACTCGGCGAGCACCAGCATGTTCCAGTTCGTGGCCGAGTACTTCGGCCCGTAGAGGCTCCTGCGCCCGATCCAGAAACCGCGCGGGTCCTGGCGGGCGAGGAGCTCGGCGCCCCAGCCGGAGCGGGTGATCGCGGCGCGCGCCAGGCGAGCCTCGGAGGAACCGGGCCGGACGCCTTTGATGTCCACCAGGTAGCGGTAGCGGGCGGCGGGCTGGTCCCGGGAGGAGAGCCAGGCTTCAAGGCCGGGTTTCGGCATGCTGCTCCGGAGGGCGGGGCCTGTATAAGGGTTCCTTTCGCTCGCGGATCCGTGAGGTCGGCCCCTTGGAATGGCCGAGCGAGACTCCGGACCGAGGCGGAGGGTTTGCCCTACTGCGGACCTGATCCGGGCATCAACCCCAGCTGGGCCATGAACGCCATGTTGTCGTAGTAGATGTTCAGCGACTTGACCTTCCCGCCCTGGACGTGCGCGACGGCGACCGCTTTGCCCTGCGCGCGCTTGTTCGTCGGAGGGATCGGGGGCTGGCCCGGAGCCTGGATCGGCCCCTTGTGCGTCCCGCTCCACATCGACTCGTCCGTGACCCAGTCTCCGCTGACGATCCGGTTCAGGGACTTGATGGTCGCGTCCGGGAAGGGCTTCCAGCTCTCCCGGAAGTGCGCCTCGACCGCCTGCCGGCCCTTGATCGGCGCCGGTAGGTTGGCCTCCCAGTAGGCGACGTCGTCCGCCATCAGCTCGCCGATCTTCCGCTCGTCGTGGGCGTTGATTGCCGCCAGGAACGCGTCCGCGACCGCCGTCGCAGTCATCGTGCCACCCGTGTGAGAACTCATTCTCTCTTGCCTCCGTGCGGGAGTACGTCGACTCCCTGGGTGGGGAGCGTCGGCCGTCGTTATATAGTCCTAGGTCCGGATGGATGGAGAACAGGCCGACACTCCGCCTCGGGGGCTGGCCGGGAACTCCCGCGGAAGGACCATAATCCCGCCCCCCGTTACGCCGACGAGGGCAGGATGCTCGCGGTTCATGGCCTCTCGAAGTCGTTTGGAAATGTGCACGCGCTCACCGACTTCTCCATCCGCGTCCGGGACGGAGAGGCCGTCGGTCTCGTCGGGCCGAACGGGGCGGGGAAGACGACCGCGTTGCGGTGTATCGCCGGCATCATGAGGCCAGACAGGGCGACCATCACCATCGGCGGGCATGACCTGCACCGGGACCCCGTGGCGGCGAAGTCGGTCCTGGGCTTTGTGCCGGAGATCCCCTACCCGTACCCCCACCTGACCGTCTGGGAGCACGCGCTCTTCATCGCTCGTGTCTTCCAGATTCCAGGCTGGGAGACCAAGGCAGAGCGCCTCCTCAAGCTCTTCGATCTCACGGAGAAGCGCGACGCGTACACCGCCGCGCTGTCCAAGGGGATGAAGCAGAAGGTCATGCTCCTGATGGCCTTCCTTCACGAGCCGACAGTGCTCCTCCTGGACGAGCCCCTCTATGGGATCGATCCGAGAGGGAGCCATTCGCTCAAGGCGCTGGTGCGCGAGCGCCTCGCGGCGGGCGCTTCGGTGCTCATCAGCTCGCACGCGATGAGCCTGATCGAGGAGGTGTGCGGGAGCGTCTCCATCATGACCCGGGGTCGCATCATCGCCTCGGGGACGAAGGCGGAGCTCCGCGAGCGGGCTGCCGCCCCGCAGGGCGCGAACCTCGAGGAGATCTTCGTCAAGCTCACGGAGGAATAGATGCGCTGGGATCAAATCCGGATCCTCCACGAACTCGCCTACCGCCAGTTGGCGGGGAGGGTCCGCCAGTCCTTGGAACGCCCGGCGGATCGGGTCGCGCTAGCGGTAATCGCTTTTCTGCTCACGTTCACTGTCCTGCTCTTCAACGGTATCTTTCCCGACGAGCGTTTCGATCCGAACGCGGGGTTCGCCCGTTTCGGCCGTGCGGTGTTCGGCCTGCTCGCACTCTCCATGGCGGGGATGCTGCTTGGCCTCCCCATGAGTCTGGCCCAAGGCGCTGGCACGCCGTTGGGGCTCGGACCGCAGGGTGAGGACATCCTCCTTCCACTCCCGATCTCCTCAAGGACCCTGGGCCAAGCGATCCTGCTCGAGCGCCTCTATCTCGCGGTGGCCCTCGCCGGGACGCTTTCGGTCCTGGCCGTTGGGATCGAGTCCCGCTTATTCCTTGTGGACGTGCCGGTGAGGTTCGCGTTCACCTTTCTGACCTCGGTCTCGCTGTTCGCCGCCCCCGTCGCGGGTGGGCACATCCTCCGAGGGGCCCAGAGCGGGAACCCGACGGTGGGGCGGGCGATGGAGGCTGTAGCGGCGGCCATCATGGTCGTCGTCATCGCTTGGGTCGTGTACGTCCTGTCGCAGGGTCCGCAGGCCGCGGTCGCGGCTTTCGCGAATCACCCCCTCACGAAGGGCTTGATCGAGACAGGCGTCCTCGTCGCTGTCGCATTCACCGGTACTCACGCTGAACCCGCCGCGATGATGGCGGTAATCGTCCTCGGCGTCGTCGCCCTGCTCGCCGTCTTGAGTGGTCTCGGCTTTCCCTACCGGCTCTACGAAGGGGAAGTCTCCCCGTATGCTCCCCAGCAGGGGCGCGGATTCGAGAGAGAGTCCCCGCCGACCCCCGGCTGGCTCGAGCGACTGGAGAAGAGGTTTCATGTGGATTACTTCGACCGCGGCCCCGGGGTTCTTGGAGTGTCCGGGCTGGCGTGGACGACCGGACTCCGGACGGTGTCCCCCGTCTTCCCGCTGTCCGTTCCACTCCTCCTCTTCCTTGGGAACATCCTCTGGGGGGACTTTCTCTCCCGTGACATCCACTTGGCGATGCTCGTGCCCATCGCGGTCCTCGGGCTTTGGGTGTTCGGCCACACGGGTGGTGCGATCGTCGCACTTCAACTTCAGCCGCGCGTCCTCACGAGCTTGCCGGGGCCGGGTAAGCGAGTGTTCTGGCACGCCTTCCTCCCTGTCCCGGCGATAGGACTTCTCACCTACTACGCCGCGCTCGTCCCTGCGCTGCTGCTGCCTGGCGATCTCCTCCTCAAGGTGCTCGAGGGCCTCGTGGTCGCGCCTGGGATGCTTTTCATAGGGTACATCCATGGCGCCGCATCCACCGTGATGGGCAGCGAGACGTGGGAGCACATGGGCGCGCCGAGGTCCGCGGAGGAGCGTTGGGCGCAGCCTCCCCCCTCATTCACCGGAGGAGTCTGGATTGTGCCCGTACTGGTGCTCTGGGGGATCCTGCTCGCTCTCGTACCCGGGGCTCAATGGCCCGTCGTGGGCCTCGCCGTGGCTGCCATCGCCGCCGGTGTCATCTCCTTGATTACGCTTCGGGCGACCCGCGCCGCCCAGCAATGGCTCACGGTCCCTCTCCCCCGCTATGCCGCCCGCTGACGGCGATGTATTACGGTGTGACCGCGAAGTCGTTCGGCGGCGGCGGGGTCAGGATCGACTCGAGCTTCGTGAGCAGGTTCCGGAACTTCGCGTCCATGTCCCCGTCCTTCTTCACGAGGCCGATGAGCGGACCGCCCACGACGTTGACCTTCCAGAGGTACATCTGGTAGCGGTCTCCCTTCATCACCGCCAGGTAAGGGTACGGGAGGGAGAGGCACTCCCCGAGGATTGCTCCCGACTCGAGCACGCGCACACCGAGCGTACATAGCCGGCCAACGTTCACGGGCTGGTCGAAGTGCGACGCGAGAGGCGTCCCGGCGCCGTCGCCGACGGCGACCCCGAGGACCTTTCCCCGGTTGCCCTCGACGAACTCCTTGAAGAGGGCCGAGATCTCGACCTCGACGGCGGACAGCGTGGGCGTGGCGTTCAGGGTGGCGCTCATGGTGCTGGCCGTCGTTTGGAACCGGGATAAGTCTTCCCCGGCCGCTATCACGGCGGATACGGCCCGGAAGGCGATTTGTCAGACACCGCCGCAATCTTTGTCAGACAAACGGAAGACATAAATAGGGACTTCGTCATACACTTGTCCACAGAAGGGAAGCCAAGATGACCGGACTCCAACCGATCTCCTTCGACCTGGCGCGACAGATCGCGACGCGGAAGGGGCTCACCCCCTCCCGCGTCCGAGGCACGGAGACCATCCGCTTCGCCAAGGGCGCGAGCGAGAAGCTCGAGGCCATCGAGTGGCCGGAGTTCGAGCGCATCGCGCGCGAGCGGCGCCTCACCGTCTACGAGTCCGGCGGCTTCATGAAGCTCATGCGTCGCTGAGTCCCTGTAAACCCTCCTCCCCCCACTATTTTTTTCTTTTCCTCTCCTCTCCCCCCCTTCTTTTTCGGGCTTGTCAAATCCTTAGGGATTCTTCGCCGTGGGGAACGCGTGTGGCGGACTCTCTCATGGCGACGCTGCCCCTCCGCAGCCGTTCGACGATCGCCAGAATCCCTAAAGGCGTGACAAGACCTTCTTTTTCCATTCCTTTAAGAGGGAAGCCTTCTTCCCGCGGTTTGTGACCCTCGAGTCCAAGATCCTCCAGAAGATCAAGCCGACGCCCCTCGAGGAGGAGGCGCTCGCCGCCTCCGTGGCCCGCCTCCTCGCGATCCTCCGGAGCCGCATCAAGGAGAAGGGGCTCCACGCCGAGCCCGTCGTGGTCGGGAGCGTCGCGAAGGGCACGCACCTGAAGGGGAAGGACCTGGACCTCTTCGTCCTCTTCCCGCCAGAGACGCCCCGCGAGGCGCTGGAGGAGCAGGGCCTCGCCCTTGGTGCGTTCCTGGAACGCCGAGAGAAGATGTTCGCCGAGCACCCCTACACCCACGGGTACTTCGAGGGGCTCGAGGTCGAGATCGTCCCCTGCTACCGCATCACGGACCCCGCGCAGAAGATGAGCGCGGTGGACCGCACCCCCTTCCACGCGCGCTTCGTGATCGAGCGGCTCACCGCCGCGCAGAAGGACGAGGTCCGCCTCCTGAAGGCGTTCTGCAAGGGGACGGGGACCTACGGCGCCGAGGCCCGCATCCAGGGCTTCTCCGGGTACCTCTGCGAACTCCTCGTCCTGCGGTACGGGAGCTTCCCCTCCGTCCTCGAGGCCGCGGACACCTGGAGGCCGGGGGCCATCCTGGAGATCGGGGCCACCGCCACCCGGCCCTTCCCCGAGCCGCTCGTCGTGGTCGATCCCATCGACGGCGGGAGGAATGTGGCGTCCGCGCTCTCCGGGGGCACGCTCGCCGCGTTCCGCGAGGCGGCGCGCGCCTACCGCAAGAAGGCGTCGGAGCGCTTCTTCTGGCCGCGCCCGAGGAAGCCGCTCACCGCCACCGCCGCGGCGACGACGCTCCGGCGCCGCGGGACCTCGCTCTTGGGGATCAGCCTCCGGCGGCCCGAGCTCACGGAGGACGTGCTCTACCCGCAGGTGCACAAGGCGCATCGGGCCCTCGTGGACCTCTTCGACCGCCACGGGTTCACGGTGCAGGCATCGCGTTCCGAGGCCCTGGAGGGCGAGGTCCTCTTCCTGTTCGAGTTCGAGGTCGCGCTGCTCCCCGCGGTGGAGCGCCATCTGGGCCCGCCCGCAGGCGTGCCGAACGCGGAGGACTTCCTCGCGAAGTGGCGGGGGAACCGCCTCGCCGCGACGCCGCCGTTCCTTGAGGGGGACCGCTGGGCCGTGCTCGTGCGGCGGGTGCTCACGACCCCGGAGAAGCTGGCGAAGGCGAAGGTCGCCACCCTCAGCCTGGGGAAGAACCTCGATGAGTCGGCGCGGCGGGGCGTGCGCGTGGCCGCGGGGAGGCAGGCGCTTCGCGCCGCGTGGATGGGAGAGGTGACGGAGCTCCTCGAGCCCCGGTTCCCCTGGGCGCGCTAATAGGGGACGATCATGAACGTGACCCGGACCGAGGCCCCGGTCCGGTCGACGCCGGTGACCGTGGCCTCGCGCTGGGCGGCAGAACCGAGGTCCACGTAGAGCCACCAGCGGGCCCCTCCCGAGGAGTTCATGAGCGTCGGGGGGACGGCGCCGGGGATCTCGAGGGTGACCGACTCCAGCGCGACGTTGTCCCCGGCGGTGACGTTCACCATGACCCAGGTCGACGCCGAGACGTTCACCCGCACCGAGTTGTCGACCAGCGAGACGCCGTTCACCGTGATCGCGCTGATGTCCGGAGGGGTGAAGTCGCTGAAGGGCGGGTTCATCAGGAGGATCCAGAACGCGAGGAACGACATGAAGAACATCCCGCCGTGCCCGAGCCAGTCTTTGGTCTTGAAGGCCTTCGTCGCCACGCGCAGGGCCGGGAGGATGTAGCGGAGGCCGAAGAGGAACGCGACGCCGACCGCCAGGGCGACGACGGGGGCGCCGAAGAGGAAGGTGATCCCGAAGGCCACCAAGGCGGCGGGGACGGACCAGAGGATCGACCAGACCGAGGCCTTCGTGGCTTCGATGTCCTTGCGCATGAAGTCGGCCTCGTCGAACTCCGGCAGATCGACGTCCGACTCCGACTCGTCCCGCCGCTTCTTGTGGGCCACCGGGGCGCCGAACCCCGGCGCCGGATAAAGCCTTTGGCCGCCTCAGCGGGGCTGCGCCGCCTGGGCGGACCGCGACGCGCGGAACTCCAGCTCGAGCTGCTTCATCGAGGTGAGCATGACCCCGACGAGGAGCCCGCTGCCCCACCCGGTGAACGCCCCGGTCAGCACCCGGAGGACGTTCGTGCTCTCGCGCAGACCGAAGAGCTGCGTGAACCCGTCCACGGCCACGGGCAGGAGGCTCCCGAGGATGATCAGGAACGCGGCGAGGTCGACGCGGAAGTGGTCGCCGACCCACCGCCGGGCCCGCGCGGGGAGGACATTGACGATGCCCTGCGAGAGCGTCGACGCCGGGGCGATCACGGCGGCGGTGAGGAGGCCGAGGTTCAGGAAGAAGTAGATCGACGTCATCCGTGCGTCCATGGGCATCTGGTTCCCGTTGAGGAACATCGACCGGTACGGGAGCTGATGGCACTGGATGTCGGAGAGGTAGTACACGGCCTGGGCGAAGGGGTTCAGCTCGGCATAGCTGGCGGCGTTGTCGAGGGTGTTCGCGCCGCCCTCGTAGGAGAGGGCGAGGCTCCCCGGCTCGAGGGTGTACGGCGCGAGGAACAGGCTCAACGTCCACACCATGGAGACGACGAAGGTCGCCGCCAGCGCGCGGGACCAGGTCATGCCGGAGATCAGGCGGACCGGGACGGTGGACAGGCCCACGCGGCGGACTAGGTCTTCTCCGTATTCAAGGTTGCGGCGGACGCATCCGAGGGTGCGGTGCCGACTTCTGCGCTCAGCCGGGGCGCGCGGCCGCCGGCCTGGGCCCGCCAGACCTGACGGACCGCAGGATGGTCCGTGTTGAGCATGAGGACGGAGAACTCGGTCCCGTCCTGGCCCTGGCGCCGCTCCACGCGCACGCAGCCGAGCTCCCTCAGGTGGTCGATGAGCCCCTTCCGCTCCTCGTTCGTCATCCTCGGGAACTCCGCGTTCATGCGGCGCTTCATGAACGGGCCGAGGTAGACCTCGCCGCGGATGAACCGCCGGCCCTCCTCGACGCACACCTCGAGGGTCCGGTGCACGATGTCCGAGGACGCGTAGGGCATCGGGGGGAGGACGATCGGAGGGCCTTCGGGCTCGGGCCGGTACTCGGGCCGCGGCGCCCGGGGCCGCCAGACCCGGAAGTGCTCGGTGAGCCGAGCGCGCTCCCGGCCGCGGTACTCGCCGACCTCGACCAGGCCCCCGTCCGCGAGGTGGCGGAGGGCCTCCTCCACGAGTTGCGGCGGGAAACGCCGCATCATCTTCTGGAGGCGCTCCAGGCTCGCCCCGTTCCCGGCGTCGGCGAGCGCCGCAAGGATCGCCTGCTGTATGCGCATCCGGTTCGTCGTCCCCACCGTCTGGTCCTCCGTTGCCGCTCGAAGGCGGCTTGGCCGCGAGCCTAGGCGGCCCAGCGCGCGGGATTCTTCTGGAACTCCCGCTGGCATCCCGGGCTGCAGAAGTAGAAGGTCTTCCCGCCGTGGGTGGCGGTGAAGCGTGCCCGCTTCTCGTCGACGGTCATCTTGCAGATGGGGTCGATTGCCACGGTCCGTTCACTCCTCAGCCGCGAGGCCCGAGTACGCACCCTGCGGGGGTATTTCCCGCTTTGCTCTGGTCGCGCGCGACAAGAACAAGTCGATAGGAAAACCGGTTATAGGCTTGCCGATGATGAGCCCGGGGCGCCATGGCGGTCGATCCGGTCTGCGGCATGTACGTGGACGAGTCCACGGACCTGAAGGGGATGGTCCGGGGCCGGATGTACTACTTCTGCGCCACCTCCTGCCAGGAGACCTTCCTCATGCCGGAGCAGGAGATGCGCCGCCTCAAGCGCGACACCGCCGTCGCCCTGCTCCTCGCCTCGCCCCTCGTCGTGATCGCCATGATCATCCCGCTGATCGGCCCGCCCCTTGGCTGGGTCTGGGTGATGGAGCCGTGGTACGAGGGGCTCATGGTCTACGGGGGGTTCCTGCTCGCCACGCCGGTCCAGTTCGCCGTGGGCTGGCGTTTCTACCGCGGCACCTGGGACAGCATCCGCAACCGGATGGCCAACATGGACGTGCTCATCGCCCTGGGGACCACGACGGCCTGGGCCTACAGCACGGTCGTCACGTTCCTCCCCATGGACACCCTGATGGCCTGGTTCGGGACGATGGAGAGGCTGACCTACTTCGAGGCGTCCGCCTTCATCATCGCCCTCATCCTCCTCGGGAAGTACATGGAGGAGCTGGCCAAGGGCCGGGCCTCCGACGCGCTGCGGAAGCTCATGGACCTGCAGCCGCGCACCGCCACGGTGCTGCGCGACGGCAAGGAGGAGTCCGTCCCGGTCGAGCTCGTCGGTGTGGACGAGATCCTGCTGGTCCGGCCGGGGGAACGCCTGCCCGTCGACGGCGTCGTCGTCGAGGGCATGTCGAGCGTGGACGAGTCCATGGTCACCGGGGAGTCGCTCCCGGTGGACCGCGGTCCGGGGTCGGCGGTGATCGGGGCGACGATGAACAAGTCGGGCCTGCTCAAGGTGCGGGCGACCAAGGTCGGGCAGGACACCGCCCTCGCGCAGATCATCAAGCTCGTCGAGGACGCGCAGCAGTCCCGCGCCCCGATCCAGCGCCTCGCGGACAAGGCCGCGGCCTACTTCGTCCCGGCGGTGATCACCACCGCGCTCGTCTCCTTCGCCCTCTGGTATTTCGTCGGCGGCCAGTCCTTCGCCTGGTCGCTCTCCATCCTCATCGCGGTGATCGTCATCGCCTGCCCCTGTTCCCTCGGCATAGCCACCCCCGCGGCGATCATGGTCGGGACGGGCAAGGGCGCGGAGAACGGCCTCCTGATCAAGAGCGCGGAGTACCTCGAGAAGGCGCGCAAGGTGACCACGGTGGTGTTCGACAAGACCGGGACGCTGACGAAGGGGAAGCCCGCCGTGACCGACGTCGTCGGCCTGGGGATGAGTGAGGCCGAGGTCCTCCGGATCGCCGCGACGGCGGAGCGCGGCTCGGAGCACCCGATCGGGCAGTCGGTCGTGCGGGCGGCGGCGGAGCGGGGCATCGCCCTCGGGGAGCCGAAGGGCTTCACCGCCGTCGCCGGACAGGGGATCCGGGCCCTCGTGGACGGCCGTCCGGTCCTCCTCGGCAACCGCGTGCTCTTCGAGCAGGAAGGGGTCCCCTTCGCCCCCGCGGTCTCCGTGGTCGAGGTCCTCCAGGGCGCGGGGAAGACCGCGATGGTCCTGGCCGTCGACGGGAAGGTCTCCGGCGTCCTCGCGGTCGCGGACACGCCGAAGGAGACGGCCCGCCAGGCGCTCACCGCGCTCCGGGCCATGGGGATCGAGGTCGCGATGCTCACCGGGGACAACGCGCGGACCGCCCACGCGATCGCCCGCGACCTGGGCATCGAAAACGTGATCGCCGAGGTGCTCCCCGGGCAGAAGGCGGATCGGGTCAAGGCCCTCCAGGCGCAGGGGAAGATCGTCGCCATGGTCGGGGACGGGATCAACGACGCCCCGGCCCTGGCCCAGGCGGACGTGGGGATCGCGCTGGGGAGCGGGACCGACGTCGCGCTCGAGGCGGGGGGCATCGTCCTCATCAAGGACGACCTGCGTGACGTCGTCGCCTCCATCCAGCTCTCGCGACGCACGGTGGGGAAGATCCGGCAGAACCTCTTCTGGGCGTTCTTCTACAACACCGCCCTCATCCCCGTCGCCGCCGGGGTGTTCTTCGCCGCCGGGTTCAACATCCTCCTCCATCCGGTCTTCGCCGGCGCGGCGATGGGCTTCAGCTCGGTCACCGTGGTCACGAACTCGCTCCTCCTCAAACGGTTCAAGCCGAGCCTGGGCTAGCCGTACATCCGATCGGGGGTCGGCGAGCCCTTCACGACCGGCTTCGCCTGCGACTGCAGGTTCTGGAGCTGGCCCTCGAGGATCTTGGACTGCTCCAGGAGAGGGGCGAGGTCGACCTCGACCTGCGGCAGGAGGAGGTCCATGCCCTCGACCAGCTTGGCGGCGGCGTACGCGTCGGGGATCTCCCCTCGGGCCTCCGCGAGAAGGGCGACCACATCGAAGTTCATCCACCGGCCCTCGTTGAGCAGCACCCCGGTGACCCCGGCGATCATCCCCGAGTCGAGCTGCTGGATGCCCGCCTTCGCCAGGGACTCGCGGGCGACGTCCGTGCTCCCGACGCCCCAGAGCTGCACCTGCTCGCGCCCGGCGCCCTTCGGCAACGGCAGGCCCTCCAGGCCGATGATCTGCGACGCCTGGTGCTCGTCGGACCAGGAGAGGATCGCGCGGGCCAGGGGGCGGTGGACCTCCGGGGGGAGCGGGACCTCGCACACGAAGACGGCGAGCTTCTTCTCCTCGCTCGCGTAGATGCGCGCGGGGAACTTCGGCTTCGTCCCGTAGATCATGGAGAGCGGCGGGAAGTCATCGGAGTCGACGGCGGCGACCTGGTCGAGCCCGAGGGAGGAGATGAGGTACGTGGAGGCGATGGTGCTCACGAGGCCGACGCTCGGGAACGCCTCGATGACCCAGCCGCCGTCCAGCTTGACGTCGCGGAACTGGCGGATGCTGACCTCGCTGGGCACGCCGGGGGGAGTTTCTGACGGCCCTATAAGGTTGCCCTAGGCGTGCTTCCTCAGGGCCGCGGCAATCTCCGGCGCCACGGAGAACCGGGTCTGCGGCCCGGGCAGGGTGTCGGAGCAGGCGAGGTCGTCGCAGGCCTTCAGCTTCTCCAAGGCGTTGGCGGCGAACACCCCGTGGAGGCAGGCGACCGGGACGAAGCGCGCCCCCTGCGCCTTGAGCTCGTTCACCGCCGCGGCGATCGTCCCCCCCGTGGAGATGACCTCGTCGACGACGCCGACGCGCTTCCCCATCACGGAGAGCTGCCGGGGGGCGACCTTCACGGTGTAGGCGTCGATCCGCGTCTTCTCCATCGCGTCCCAGGGGATCTTGAGCGTCGACGCCACCGCCTCGGCGTGGTGCGCCGCGCCGTCGTCGGGGGCCACGATCAGGTCCAACCGCATCGCCCCGAAGTGCCGCGCGACCGCGGGCATGCCGGAGACGTCCTCGGCGGGGCACGGGAAGTGCCGCAGGCTCTCCGGGTTGTGGATCCCCATCGTGAGCACGCGGTCCGCCCCGGAGCCGATGGCCTTCGCGATGCCGCGGACGGACAGCGCCTCCCCCGGCTCGAACACCTTGTCCTGGCGCCCGTAGGCGAAGTACGGGATGAACGTCAGCACCTTCGCAGCGCCCGCCTCGCGCGCGGCGTCCTGGAGGAGGAGGAGCTCGACGAGGCGGCGGTCGCCCAGCGTCGACTGGATCACCGCCACGGTCTCCCCGCGGAGATCGCCCTGGATCCGCACGTACGCCTCGCCGTCGGGGAAGCCGCCCGGGACCTTCTCGAAGCTGGCGGTGACGAGAGGGGCGCCGAGCTCCTTCGCGACCGGGGCCGCGAGGGCGGCGTGGGAACCGGCGAGGATGCGCATCCGGAGGCGGCAACGTCCCCGGCGATATAGCCTTGCGGTCGCCGCGAACGCAGCGGGGAGGCTTTTTATACCACCCGCCTCCCATGGAGACCCCGTTCCGGAATGGACACCTCCCGTGTGCGCGCCTGGGCCCTAGGGCACCGGTCCCCCCTGGTCCTCTTCAGCGCCGTCCTGTTCTTCATCGGCGCCGAGCTCATCCTGTTCCCGCCGAAGGGGCACGCGTGGGAGGTCTTCGGCATCCCCTTCCTCGCCGCGGGCGGGCTCCTCCTCGCCTACCTGTATCTCCCGACGGGCGAGGTCGCCGCGCCAAAGGAAGCCACGCTAGCCACCCGCCTCCTCGACAGGCTTACCCTGGGAGGACGGCTCCGGCCCTTCCTCCCCCTCCTCGGCCTGATGCTCATCGCGGTGGACATCGGATACAACGTGTTCCTCTCGGCGCAGCCCGCCCTCCTGGACCAGGACCTCCTCGTCCTCCTCCTCGCGGGATACCTGATCATCTTCCGGTTCGTCCCCGCCTCCTACTCCGTCGCGCGGGACACCGTGTTCGTCTTCGTCCTCACGCTCAACATCATCCTCACCGTGCCGTTGCTCGCCTTCCGCGCCGCCCGTCTGGACTTCGGGGCCAGCGTGGACGCGTACGCCTGGGCCATGCTCGCGCCGCAGACGAGCGCGGTGATGAACCTCTTCGGGGCCGGCTCCTGGGTCGGCAGTTGCGATGCCATCCGGCTGGGATACCCTCAGTACCCCGGGTGGTCGTCGGCCTTCAGCTGCGCCGGGGTCGCTTCGCCCGGGATCGCGTTCATCCCCCAGCACGGGCAATACCCCGCCGCGATCTTCATCACCACCGCGTGCAGCGGGATCTACTCCTTCGGCCTCTTCACGTCGATCTTCGTCGCCTACGTGACGACGGAGTACCGGCAGGTCACGCGGCGCATCGTTCTCTTCTTGGTCGTGGGTGCCCTTGCCTCCTATGCCGCCAACATCCTGCGCATGGCGATCATCGGGCTCGTCGGATACTACACCCAGACCCCGGGCGAGGATGTGCAGAACATGCTCCTGGCGCACTCCAACGCGGGGCTGCTGATCTTCCTCGGCTGGATCTCGCTCTTCATGGGGCTGATGTTCAAGTTCCTCAAGCCCCCGCCCGACGATGCGCCCCAGCAGGCGCCGGCCCCAGAGGCCCCGCGGCCGCGGGGGTCCCGGTGCCCGATCTGCGGCGAGGCCCTCTCCCCGACCATCACCGGCCGGCGGTGCGCCTGCGGGCGCCTCTACCACGAGCACTGCCTTGCGGCGCTCGGCGACTGCCCGTCGTGCCACACCCTGTACCGATCTCCGGCCGGTCTCCCCGCGGCCCCGGTCACCCGAGAGGGGGCGAGCGTTTCCGGGGATCCTCCGCCCCTGGCGTCCGCAGAGCCGCGTGAATAGGCTCCGGCTCGATCTCGAACCGCGACCGGAGCGGCCGGGTCCTCCCCTACCCCTCCGGCGGGGCCCCGGCCCCCGGAGGACTGGGACGCTCCGGAGATGGAACCGCCGCTCCGCCCGCTCCGGATCCGTCCGAGAGGACAGGGCTCCTTGATGGGCTTAGGGGAGGTCGAGGTGAGGAGAGGTGAGGGCCGGGTCCTCGGCCCACGGAGCCCGCAGGGCGGACAGGAGCACGTCCCGCTCCGACTCGAAGAGCGCGCGCACGAGTCGGGTCCGCCCGTAGCCGTCCGGCGGATCGCCGATGCCTCGGAATCTCGGCACGCTCGCCAACAGGAACTTCGGCGGCATCTCCCCACCGAGGATCAGGCGGTGGGCGGCCTCGATCACGGGGTGGTACGCCGCGCGCGAGCCCACGACCCACCCATGGATGCCGGCCTGGAAGAGCATCAGCTCGAAGAGGACGATGTCGGGGGAGAAGCGGTCCTCGAAGTCGGCGAGCGTTCCCTCGGCGGTCTGACCGCACCCCGGGCACTTGAAGCGCACGGCCGTCGTCGACAGGCTCTCCGTCCGCGCGCGGTTCCCGCAACGAGGGCAGGCGAGCCAGCCGGAGCTGACCGGAAGGGCCGCATACGGCTTCTCGCCGCGCTCCCGCTGCCCCTGCGAAACGGAGGCCTTGAGGCGGATCGTGTCGGGTTCGCGCGCCATCACCGCCGCGAGCTCCCTCCGCAAGGGGACGTGCAGGTCGCCGAAGGGGGCGAAGAGCGTGGAGGGGAGGGACCGCCCCGCGTCGAGGAGGTCGTGCTGAACGCGGATCAGCCAGTCCCCGAAACTGCCGACCTCGCCGGCGGTGCTGCGGAGGACGTGAAACGTCGCCGCCATCCGCGCCTCGACGGCCCCGAGGTCCCTCACCTCGGTCCCCCGGGAGCGCTCGTGGGCGGCATTGTTCGTGAGGTAGTCGGCCGCGCGCGCCTCGAGGTCCCCGAGCTGCTCCTTCGACGGGGCCGGGAGGAGCTTGAACGGGACGTCCTCGCTCGCCCCGCCGACGGACACGCGGAGGGGGGACTTCGTCTTCTCCGGCGCCACCCCCCTCAACGGCATGCCGAGGTGCAGGTTCCGGGGCTTCATCGCGGAGGTGTAGTGGTTCCCGATCAGGTAGAGGCAGACCCCGCCGGTCGCGGCGGCGATCTCATCGGCCTTCAGGACGCTGCGGACGATGCCCAGATGGGGCAACTGTCCGTCGTGCGCCATCTCGATGACCGGCAGCGAGGGGTCTGCGAGGCGATCGGCCAGTCCGGCGGGGACGGCGATGCGGATCCGCGCGTAGAACGACGTGATGAAATCGGCGAGGCGGCGGCGGGCGCCGGAGGGCTCGCCCGCGGGGCGGTAGGCCTTCGCGGCGGCGATGTGAGCGCGTTCTGTCTCGCCGATCATCGGGCGACCGCCGACCACGCCCGCCATGGCGTCAAGTTGTCGCTGAGCGCCTTGGAGGGCGAGAACACCGGCGGAAGGACCATCAAACGAAGGGCCGCATGGCCCGCGGACGCGCCGCCCAGGAGGGCGGCGCCCTTCCCCGCGGTCGTCCCGATCCGTCCCGCCCCCTCGCGCTCGTGACCGGCCGGACGCCGACGGGCTTCCGCGGACCTTCCGGGAGCGCGATCGGCGAGCGCCTCCGCCTCGTGCGTTCGCTCGTGCTCGCCCCGCATGACCTACCGCCGCCCCGGCTCCGCCGGGGTCTTCGGCGAGAACAACGGCTGCCCGTTCCGGGGGCGCAGGAACTGGAGGAGGTGGCGCAGGTGCACCCGGTCCTCCTGACGGAGAAGGCGGAATCCGATCCCGAAGAGCGCGAGGATGGTCCCCGCGGCGAGCGGCGCGTAGTACGGCTTTCCGAGGAACCACACGAGGACGAGGGCCGCCCCCCCGAAGGCGAAGACGCTGAAGCCGAGCATCTCCCCGAGGGAGCGCAGGTCGACCTCGCCGCGCCGGCCGACGTAGACCACCGCGAAGACGAGGGTCGCGCACGCGTTCACCAGGGTGGCGAGCGCCGCACCGACGAGCCCGAGGCCGGGGGTGATCAGCGTCAAGGTGAGCGAGACGATGAGGACCGCCTGGAGCGCGTCGAGCCCGAAGGCCTGCTTCGTCCGCCCCGTGCCCTGGAGGAGGCTGATGATGACGAGGGCGAGCGACTCGAAGAAGGCCGCGGCGGACAGGAGGAAGGTGGCCTGCACGCTCCCGTTGGTGAGGTAGGTCTGCCCGAAGAGGAAGTCGATGAGGTACTGCGCCCCGAGGCCCGCGACCAGGCTAGCGGGCAGTGCGACGACAATCGTCATGCGGAGGATCTGGGTGACCTTCGCGCGGCGCTCCCGGGGCGGCTCCGTCGCGTACATCTCGCTCATGGCGGGGAGCATGGGGATGGCGAGGGCGAGGGGAAGGAACAGGAGGACGCGGTAGAACGCGCTGGTGATCTTCCAGACCCCGGTGGCGGTGTCCCCGAGGACGAGGAAGATGACGCTCGCCTGGTACAGGATGGCAGGACGGAGGAGCACGGTCCCGGCGAAGACGGGCATCGACAGCCCGAGCAGGGCGCGCACCCGCGGGCGATCCGGGCGGAGCCCGAGGCGCACGCCTTCCGCCCGGGAGGATCGCTTCGCCAGGTAGATGACACCCGCGGCCTGGAGCGCGATCGTCAGGAGCGAGGCCGCCGCGGCGCCGATGAGCGCGGTGGGCAGGCCGACGGCGGCGTGGTGGATCACGAGCAGCCAGGTGAGCGGGACGGACAGGATGCTGAACGCCATCGCGGCCAAGGAGTATTCGCGGATCCGCTGGAAGCCCTGGAGGATCGAGAGCGACGACAGCCCCAGGGCGGTGAACACGACCACGGGCGCGGAGATCCAGAGCAGCACGGTGAGGGCCTCGTCCCTGTAGATGTGGCCCGCGACCCAGTCCCCCAGGACCAGGTAGACGACCGCCACCACCGCGGCGGAGAGGAGGGTCATCGACAGCGCGCTCCCCACGAGGCGCTCCAGGAGGGCCGGGCGGGTCACGCGGTACTCGGCGAGGAGCTTCGGCAGCGCCGCGTTCAGACCGAGGACGGCGACCTGCGCGAGGACCGTCCCCACCGTGGTGAAGATGAAGTACTTCCCGAGCAGGCTCGCGGACTCCTGCGCGGTGGCCCCGAGGTAGCGGGCCAGGATCACCGTCACAAGGACGGACATGGCCTGCACGACGAGCTGGGACAGGAGGACCCAGAGGCTGCCGTGGGCGAGCCGGTCTCGGAGGGTCACCGCGCCCCTCCCGGGTCTTGGAGGACGAGGTAGTCCGTCGGGTAGGCGGAGGGGGGCCGGGCGCCGCGGATCATCCCGAGCAGAAAACCCCCATGTCGGATAAGGCTATAGGGGATGGCGTGGAGCTCGAAGAGGAGGTTCCTCCAGGGGAGCCGGGTGCGCGCCTTCGCCGCGACGAAGGCCCCCGGGAGCGCCGCCGCGGCGATCACGCTCATGGGCCAGTACGGCGGCGAGGCCAGGAACGCGAAGAGCGCCGCCGTCCCCGCCAGGAGACCGGCGGCCCACCCATAGGCCTGGATGTGCCGCAGGTCGACGTAGCGCCAGAGGACCGCATTGCGGTCCTTCCCGCGCAGGACCACGCGCGCGACCTGGCCGTCGCCGTAGCTCCAGGTGAGCACGGACCGGAGATACGTCACCAGGGGCATGGGACCGCCGTCGGACCAGTGGTGCTCCCCCATCGGGACGGGGATCCGGAAGACGCGGAACCCGAGGGAACGCATCCGGCGCGCCGTCTCGCGGTCCTCGCCTCCGCGGAGGAAGGGGTGGAAGCCCCCGGCCCGCTCGAGGGCCTCCCGGGAGTACAGGCCGATCGGCACCCCCTCCGGTTCCCGTTCCGCAAGGCGGCCCACCGCGGACACGAGGAGGCTCATGAGGGGCGACGCGTCCGACCGGTGCTCGCGGTCGACGCCGCACACCGCGCCGGCGCCCGCGCGCACATGGGGAAGGGCGCCCCGGAGGAAGCCGGCGTCGAGGACGAAGTCCCCGTCGACGAACAGGAGGAACCGGCCGCGCGAGACGCGGTGTCCGATGAACCGCGCGGCGGGCGCGGACAGGGGCCAGTGTGGCCGGAGCTGGACGATCTTGACCGGGTGGCGTCGCGCGATCTCGACGGTCCGGTCCGTCGAGGCGGAGTCGACGAGGAGGACCTCGCCCTCCCCGCAGTCCCCGGAGGCCTGGGCGTCTCGGAGGTTCCCCAGGACGGACTCCAGCACGGCCCCGATGTGGGCCTGCTCGTTGCGCGCGATCACCACGGCGCTCACGTCGATGCCGGAGACGCGCTCACCATCCCGCGGAAGCATCGGCGGGGGCTACAGAAGGCTTTCGATGGCCCTCACCAGGGCGGCCTCGCGGCGTTCCAGGCCGAAGCGCTCGACCACCCGTCGCCGCGCCGCGCGCCCGAGGTCCGATTCCAGGGCCTTCTCGACGCCCGCGATCGTCGCGGGCCCGTCCCCGTAGGGGACGATGATGCCGGCAGGGCCGACGACCTCCGGGAGCGCGTACCGGTCCGACACGACCGGGACGCACTCGCACGCCATCGCCTCCGCCACGGAGAGCCCGAAGGACTCGTGCGCGGACGGCTGCAGGTACACCTTCGACTGGCGGTAGAGGCGCACCATGCCCCGCTCGTCCCGCTCGCCGAGCACCCCGAGGTTGTCCGGCGCGGAGGCCCGCAGCCGCTCCGACCACTCAGCGGAGTTCTTCCCGGCCAGGTAGAACTGGATCGCGCGCATGTCGCGCGCCACGTCGAGGACGATGTCGACGCGCTTCACCTTGAACCGGCCCGCCCAGTCCACGCCGGCCACCGTGAGCACCTGGCGGCGCTTCTGCCCCCCCGGCTTGAACTGGTTCGTGTCGACGGCGTTGTGCACGACCCGGACCTCCCGGTCAGTCAGCTCGGCGACCTGGCGCCTCGTGGACTCGGACACGGCGAGGACGAGGTCGGCGCCCTGGAGGGTGGCCTTGGCCCGCTTCGCCCCCTTCGCACCCAGGAGCGCCCCGTAGCCGACGTCGGGGACCTTCGCGACGTCGTAGCCGGCGGCGATCACGATGGTCCTGCAGCGGACGCGCGGCGCGATCGTCACCGCCGCGCGTGCGTGCCCGAGGGCGAACCAGCTGAGGCCCACGTTGCTCCGCGCGAGGGCCACTGAGAGCCGCGGGAGGTCCCTCCGGCCCCGGTAGAGGAACGGGCGGACCTCGAAGTGACGCCGGAGCAGCTCGACGTCCTGAAGCACGAACGTGCTCGGCTGGTCGTAGATCACGCAGACCTTCGGCAGCATCGGGGAAGCCCCTTCGGAACCGGGCCGGTGGCCGCGGTTTTCCCAATCCGGGCAAGGCGGTCCGCGGGATAATCCCGCCGGTCCGATGGGTCGTGACGCATGCGTTAAGAGGGGCCTGGGGATGCCAGGGCGTGCGCGTGTGCTTCGTCTCCCCCTATCCCCTGGGGATGGTGTCGGGGATCTCCACGCTCCTCCTCGACCTCTCGGACGAGCTCCGGCGGAAAGGCCACGCCGGCACCTTCCTCGGACCCGCCGGGGACGTGCGCGACCCGCCGATGGCCCTGATGGACATCCGCCTGGGGCCGAAGGAGGGGACGGTCGCCCTCGCGCGCCGGACGGCGCGGGCCCTCCGCGACGCGGCAGGCCGGTTCGACCTTGTCCACGTCCAGCAGCCCCACCCCCAGACCTGGGCCGCCGCGCGCGTGGCGCGGTCCCTCGGGATCCCCGTGGTCTCCACCTTCCACCTGAAGCCTCCTCCGAGCGGGCGGCGGTTGCGCCGGCTCGCGGACCGCATCGCGGAGCGGAACCTCCTCCAGCGGACGAGGATGGTCTTCGTCAGCGAGCACACCCGGAAGGACTTCGGGGCCCCCTCCGGGACCGTGATCCCCAACGGAGTCGGGCGTGCGGTGATGGAGGCCGCCGACCTCTCGAAGGCGTCGGCCCGGGCCGCCCTCGGCATCGGTGGCAAGGAGTTCGTCTTCCTCTTCGCCGGGCGCCAGACCCGGAACAAGGGCTACGGGGAACTCCTTCGGGCGATGGCCGGGCTGAAGGGGCGGACGTTCCTGTGCCTCGCGACCGGGGAGGCCCCACCCGCGGAGGCCGCCGGGTATCGCGCGCTCGAGGCAGGGCTCCCTCGGTTCCGGAACCTCGGGCGCCTGGATCGGAGCGACTGGATCCAAGCCGCCCTGGCCTCCGACGCGTTCCTCCTCCCCTCCCACATCGAGGGCATGCCCATGGTGCTGCTGGAGGCCATGGCCTTCCGGCTCGCCCCCATCGTCACCGCGGTCGGCGGTGTCCCGGAGGTCGTCGGGCGGGACGAGGCGGTCTTCGTCGAGGCCGGGGACGCGGACGGCCTGGCACGCGCCATGGGTTCGCTCCTGGACAGGCCGGAGGAGGCGTCGGCCCTGGGAAAGCGGGCGCGCCGTCGACTCGAACAAGGGTTCACCATGGAGACGTGCGCGCGGCGGTACGAGGCCGTCTACGCGGACGCCCTCAACCCCGGGACGACGTGAACCCGGCCAGCTCCTGGTCGAAGGTGGTGAACGTGTGCGCCTTCGCGAGCCCCGTAAGAAACCGGTCGAGGGGAGCGGGGTCGGGGGAGCATCCGGTCCTCATCCACGCGGGGATCTTCCCCTCCGGGGGCTCGACCAGCTCCCAGGGATGAATGAGGAAGACGCAGGGGTCCCCGGCGGAGGCCGCCACGGCGTCCAGCGCCTTCTCGACCCCGAACGCATGCAGGAACCCGAGCCCGATCGGTCCTCCGAGCGCGTGGGGGTTCTCCGTGACGGGGAACTCGAGGAGGCCCGTGCGGCCGGGTAGGGTGGGATCGTCCTCCGCGGGGACGTAGGGGTCGCGCGGGGCGACACGGTGGTCGAGGACGGTGATCGCGCGGCGCTTCCGGACCACGCGCCCGGGAAGGATGGAGGAGTCGTAGGCGTATCCCAGCTGCCGCAGGGTCCGCAGCGTCGCGGCGTTCGCGGAGAAGTTGGGGGCGCGGAAGCCGCGGGGGCGTGCCCCCAGCAGGTCCGTGAGGGACTGCGTGGCCTTGCCCAGCGACCGCGCCTGCCATGCGGCGGACTTCGCGGAGAGGTACGGGATGTCGTGGCTCTCCCCGTGGCAGCCGAGGATGTGCCCGGCCTTCTTCGTGCGGATCAGCGCGTCGGGATACCGCTCGCACAGGTCTGCCGTGGCGAAGCACTCGGCGGTGATGCGGTGGCGCGCGAAGACCTCGAGCAGTTTCGGGAGGGCCTCCTCCACGCCGCGGAACCGGACGGTGGCGGTGTGGTAGTCTTTCTCCAGGTCCACGCTGACGACGATCCGTCGGGACGAGCGCCCTCCGTACAACGGGAGGAACCGCCGGGTCGCACCGACCCAGTTCCACCGGATGGCCACGTCCCGGGAGGCCTGCATGCCGAGGCGTCGCGACGCCTCCGGCGAGGCGAGGAGGGAGGCGAGGCGGTCGGCGAGCTCGGGGACCTCCCCCGTGGTGAGCAGGCCGTTCCGGCCCTCGACCAGCACCTCGGGGATGCCCCCGACCGAGGAGGCGACGATGGGGCGGGCGCAGGCCATGGCCTCGAGCAGGGCCAGGGGGAGGCCCTCCTGGAACGAGATGTGGGCGACGACATCGGCCGCGGTCAGGAAGGGATTCGGGTCCGCAAGCGCCCCGAGGAAGCGGCATCCGGGACCGAGCTCGCGGCGCGCCAGCCCCTCCACGCGGTCCCGGAGCTCCCCGTCCCCGCCGATGACGAGCCCGACCTCGGGGAACCGTTCCCGGACGAGCCGCATCGCCTTGATCAGGTGCTCGAGGCCACGCACCTTCTCGCGGTGGACCAACGGCCCCAGCCAGGCCACGTACTTGCCGGGCAGCTGATGCTCTTCACGGAATGCCTCGATGGCCTCCACGGAGGCTGGACCGCCCGTCACCCCGGGGGGGGTCACGCGGGTACGGGTCCGGACGCCCAGGTCCCGCAAGGTCCGACCCAGGAGGTCCAGGCTGACGGCGGTCAGGAAGTCGGCCCGGGAGAGGAGCCGGCCGAGGGCGAGACGGCGCACGAGGGACTCTCGACGGAACTCCGTGTACGCCGTGAAGACGACCCGCGTGGACCGGTGACGGGATCGGTACCGGAGGGCCGCCTGCAGGGCGTACCAGTGGCCGTGGGCGTGGACGACATCAGGGCCGAACCGTTCCAAGGCGGCGGCCGCGCGTGCCGCGAACTCGCGGGCGCTTCCGCCGAGCGTGATCGCTCCGGGTGCCCCCCCCTCCCGTGCAATCACGAGCAGCTCGAGGCCGGCGGTCTGGCGCAGCTCCTCGGCGAGCCGTACGACGTAGGTGGTCACGCCCCCGACGACCGGCCGCCAGTAGGGGGTCACGAAGGCGACCTTCATTCTCGGGGCGGAGGCTGGACCAGCCTATTTGGACTTGTCGCCCTCTCCAGGAGTCGCACCGGTGACCTCCCTTCCGTTTCCACCTGTGCCAGGACACGGTCGGCCCCACCCTCCGGGGGCAGGGCCGCTCCGCTCCCTCCGTCGCACGCCCAAGAAGGCGCCCCAGCGGCGTCTCGCGGCTGCCCTCGCGTTCCCTCTATACCGCCCCGCGAATGTCGGCGTCCAGAACCAGCGGGCGAGGACGAAGATCGCGCGGGCCCACCGGGCGAACGGGAAGCCGTGCGTGTAGCCGATCTCTTCGGCGATGAGCAGTGCGCGCATGTCCGCGAGCGACCGCCTGGAGTGACCGCCGCCGTCGAGGATGGCGTCGGCCCGTCCGAGGAGGACTCAGCGCTCCTGGGCTAAGAGCCGCCACGGCTTGGCGCACGCTTCATGCCGAGTCCGTCTCCTGCGCCTTCGCCGAATGCACATACCGTCGAAGGCCCTCCTCGAATCCGACCTTCGGCGTCCACCCGAGGGAGCGCGCCATGCGGTTGTCGCACAGGAGTTCCTGGACCTCGCCGGCGCGCGGGCTTCCGTGAATGCAGTCCTTCTCGATCCCCACCAACCCGGCCACCGTCTCGAGGAGGGTGTTGACCGAGTGCGAGGAACCCGTCCCGAAGTTCACGGGGCCGGGGAACGGTCGATCCAGGGCGAGGAGGTAGGCATCGACGGCGTCGTCGATCCACATCCAGTCCCGCTTCTGGGTTCCATCGCCGAAGATCGTTGCGGGCCTGCCTGCGAGGGCGCATCTCACGAACTTCGCGATGACGCCGCCGTAGCCGTCGTCCGACTGTCCGGGACCGAAGGTGTTGAACGACCGGAGGGCGCTGACTCGAAGCCCGTAGGTCTTCGCCCAAGCGTGGCACATGCGGTCGCCGGCGATCTTGCTCGCTGCATAAGGGGATTGCCCGTCCAGGGTGTGTGCCTCGGAGATTCCATCGGGATACTGCCCGGACTGCCAGGTCCCATAGACCTCGCTCGAGGAGGCGAACACCACGGGGAGGTCCAGCCGCCTGGACACCTCCAGGACGTTCATGGTGCCGCGGACGTTGATGTCCCAGCCGACCTCGGGGAGTACATTGACCATGTCGATGTTGATCGCCGCGGCGAGGTGGACGATGGCATCGCACCCCTTCGCGCGGGTCAGGAGGAACTCGGGCTGGCGGACATCGCCGGACCGCGCGTTCAGCGTAACCTGCCGCGTCTTATGCGGACTGAGATAGTTGTCGATGCCGACGACCTCATCCCCCAGCTGGAGGAGGCGCGCTTCGAGGGCCGATCCGATGAAGCCGGCCACGCCGGTGATGAAGATGCGGCGGCCGGTCATGGGGGCGCCTCGATCGGTGCGAGGATCGTCTTGCGCGCGACGGCGGGGGCTGTCGCCGTGGAGATGTCGGTCTGCTTCGCCTGATCGGTCACCCACGGCCCGGCGCCCGCCAGAAGGTCGACGTGGTAGGGCGACGCCTCCTTGTGGAGTCCGTGCTCGACCCCCTCGGACCCGAGCGTTCGCTCCGTGGGTCGGAGGGCCGGCACGGAGGCGGGTATTCACGGGAGAGTTAAAAACCTCGCCCACCCGCAAGCGACGTTCGGAACCGGTGCCCTCGCAGAAAGCCCTTTACGGCGCCGTGATATCCGGGGGACGATGACCGCGCGCGGCTTCTTCCAGGAGCGGTTCCGCCGCCACGGTGCGACCCGTGACGCCCTGGAGTGGAGCGCGCGGGGCCAGCGCGTGCGCTTCGAGGTGATCGCCGAGCTCGCGGACTTCCACGGGAAGCGGGTCCTCGATCTCGGATGCGGCCTCGGGGATCTCTACCCTTTCCTGCGCCAGCGCGCCGGGGAGTTCGACTACACGGGGTGGGACTTCCTCGAGGAGTTCGTCGCGCATGCCAGACAGGCCCATCCTGGCGCCCGTTTCGAGGTGCGTGACGCGCTGCAGGAGGTTCCCGAGGGCCGCTACGATCTGGTCGTGGCGTCCGGGCTGCACAGCGTGGAGTCGGGGACGAACGACGCGGACATGGAGTACCTGCTCCGGCGACTCTGGGACGCCGCCGGGGAGGCCGTGGCGGTGAACATGCTCTCCATCCACGCCGATCGCCGCGACGAGGGGCTCCATTATTACGACCCCGACCGGATGCTGCGCGCCGCGTTCGGGCTGACCCGGTTCTCCGTGCTCCGCCACGATTACATGCCCCACGACTTCACGCTGTACCTCTACCGCCGCCCCCGCGAGTTCGCGCCGGTCCCCCCGCCCGCTCCGTGATCACGGGCGCGCGCCCGGTTCCAGGCGCCGGACGACGCGCGCCGGGACCCCCGCCACGACGGCGTAGGGTGGGACGTCCGCGGTGACGACCGCGCCCGCACCGACGACCGAGAACTCCCCGACGGTCACGTTCGGGAGGATCACCGCGCGGGCGCCGATCCAGGCGTCGTTCCGGATCACCACGCGGCCCTGGACCTCGAGGAACGGGTACGCGCCCTTGAGCTCCCGGAGACGGGAGAAGTTCGGGTGCGATGTCACCACGAGGGTGACGCCGGGGGCCAAGGCGACGCGGTCCCCGATTTCGATGTCGCCCTCCGAGCCCAGGTCGCAGGCGAGGTGGAGGCCCTCCGCGATGTACACCTCCTCCCCGATCCGCAGCCCCGCCCGACGGAGGAGCCAGACGCGAAGGCTGTTCGGATGCGCATGCGAGGCCAGGACACGGAGGAGCTTGCGCGCAGCCTTGCCCATGCTAGCGCCCCCGCACGCGCTTCCGGATCTTCAGGCCGCCCAAGGCCGCCCGCAGCAGCACCGGGTGGTGCTCCTTCCGGTGCCGCCCGAAGTCCACCTCGCGGCCGCCGAACCGCCGCTTGAACTCCCGGACACCGTACTTCTCGTCCGGCCTGCCGGCGCCGCCGAAGTCGAAGACCCGGAAGCCCTTGGAGGCGCCCCACTCGATGAGGTGCCACACCGCGAGGTCGCTCGGGCTGATCCCCTGCTGTTCGCGGGCCCCGCAGAGGTACCAGAGATAGACCGTGTCCCGGAAGAGCAGAGCCACGGCGCCGCCGATGCACTCCCGGCCCTGCGTCACCGCGATGAACTTGAGACGGCGGGGGCCGAGGACGCGGAACGCGCTCTCGAACAGGCTCCGGTCCGCGAGCGGGACGCCCGCGCGATTGTACGTCGCCTCGAGGACAGAATAGAACGCCGGGATGTCCGAAGCTCCCACATCGGCCACCCGGGCCCCTCGCTTCCGGCTGTTCGTGACGGCCTGGCGCTTCGTCTTCGTCAGGGCCGTCCACAACGCCTCCGCCCCCGGGGAGAGGTCGAGGAGGTAGTTGAGGTGGGCCTCGGACTTGAACCCCGCTTCGGCGAAGACCGCGTCGCGCGCGGCGACGTCGTGGAGGTTCCGGATCTCCGTGTAGAGGATCCCTCGGCCCACCCGCCCCGGGTACGACTTCAGGATGGCGGCCGCGGCGGCCGCGCCTTGCACGGACTCGTCGCACAGGGGTCCTCCCGGGACGACGCACCGCGACAGCACCTTGCCCACCACGCCGTCGAGCTCGCGGATGACCTGGGCCAGCGAGAGCCCGCGGACCTCCCCGTTTGTGTCAAGCGCCGCGAGGAGCGACGGTACATAGCGCCGGGTCTCCCGGTAGACCTGGGCCATCTCCGGCGTCTGGAAGATGTTCCCGTGGGGGTGCGACTCGACATAGGAAGACCACGTCGCGCGGTCGATTGCGTCGACGACCCGCAGGTCACCCATCGGCACCCCATCGCATCGCGGCGTAGTCCCACAGGCTCATCGCGTCGATGTCCCCCGTCACCGCCACGGCGCTCGGGTGCCCATCCGGCCACCGGCCCTCGTGGCGGCTCCACCAGCGTGCGATCTCCATCAGGGGGGCGACCCAGGCCCCGCGCGCCTTCGCCTCGCGGAGGAGGCGGACGAGGGCCTGGTCCGCGAAGGGGATGCGCTCGGGGTGCAGCTGGAGGACGAAGAGCTCGCCCCGATGGACGGTCCGCTGGAGGATCGCGTTCCAGATCGAGAAGATCCGGCCCTGGTCACGCAGGCCGAGGCGTTCGATCAGCATCTCGTCGTCCGGAAGGGACACGGGGAGGTCCACCAAGCCGTCCTCGAGGCGGGGCAGGCAGGGAGACTCACCGCCGGCGCGGGGGCGGTAGTGCTCCAGAGCGAGCGCGTAGGCGCCGTTCTGTTCGGCGGGGGGGAGGACGGGCCAGTGGACCGTCCGGGAGCTGTTGTAGGGGAAGCCGAGGGAGCCGAGGAGGCCATCCCCGTCCTCGGGCCAACTCAGGTAGGGGGCCCGGAACCCCGGCGGCGGGAGCCCCGCTTCCCGGAAGGCGCCCAAGCCCTTCACCAGGTGGTCGCGGCGCCGCTGGGAAGACGCCGAGGCATAGTCGCAGTGGATGTAGCCATGGAGCGCGAGCTCGATCCCCTGGTCCGACAGGTCACGCAGGAAGGCGGCGTGCCGCCGAAGCGGGACGGCCGTGACCGGGAGCGTGCCCCGAACCCCCTGGGCGGCAAGGAGCGCCGCGAGCCGACGGAGGTTCCGTTCCATCGGGCCCGAGGTGACCCCGTACCGGGCGGCCAGGGTCAAGGCCCTTCGCGCGGTCTTGCGGAGGCCCTTGGTGCGGACCGCGTGGGCGAGGGAGGGCACGGGGGATCACCTGTAGGCGCGGTGCGGGTAGACCATCCAGAGCGTCCCCGGGCCGAAGTCCACCATCTGGTAACGCGCCTCATGCCGCGTCCCGGCCTCGAGGAACCCGTCCTTCACCGACCGCGCGAAGATGCTCGCGTAGATGTTGTCATAGGCGGTGAAGTTCTCCCCGAGGAACTCGTCCTCCAGGTAGTAGGTCAGCCGGTAGCGGTTCTGATCCAGGATGCTCACCCGCGGGTAGTTGAAGTCCTGGAGGATGACGGCCCAGTCCTCCTCCGCCTGGATGCCATACAGGTAGAAGGGGGAGTCGTCCTCCGGGGTCAGGTTCTGGAGCGGGATCCGGACCGTGTTGTTGTAGACGTCCTGGGCGGTGAAGTAGGAGAACGCGAGCAGCTCCGGGCTCTGGAACGCGGTGCCGTTCCCCCCGACGGGGAGGTACGGTTTTCCCGAGATGGAGGCCACCTGCACCCCATAGAGGCCATGGTTCGATATCGGCGTGCCGGACCCGGGCAGGTGACGCAGGTAGAGCCCCGCGCTGTAGGCGTCCGGCTCCATGTACGGCGTCAGGCGGAGCTCGAAGTCGCGCGCGACGAGCGCGACGGCGCCCATCGCCACAAGGCAACCTGCCACGGCCACCGCGGCGAGCTGTCGCCGGGTCCGAAGGAGGCGCACGAGGTAGAGGACGCCCAGTCCGGCGAACAGGGCGATCAGCGGGGTGATGTAGATGCCCGTGTACCGCCGAAGGAAGAGCGTCGGGATGAGGACGATCAGCGTGAAGAGGACGAGGGCCTCCGGCAGCGCCTTGTTCCGGAGGAAAGGGAGATAGGCGACGCCGACGAGGGCGAACGGAAGCGCGAGCCCGACGCTGCGCCCGATGCTCCCCCCAAGCGCGACGAACTGGGAGAGGGTGGACCCGCCTCCGGTGATCGACGACCCCTCGTACTCCTTCAGCACGTCCGTCCCCAGGAGCATCGTCAGAGCGACCGCGACGAGGACGAGAAGGGAGAGGAACGACGCGTACCTGCGCAGGCGGGGGCTGAGCATCGTCCTCGGGGAGACCCGGCGGAGGATGCTGAGCGCGAGGAGGACGATGTAGGTGAGGACCAGGGCGAAGAGGACGAGCAGGATGAGCACCGCGAGGCGATGGGTCACCGCCGCGAGGCCCAGCATGAGAAGGAGCAGGGAGATCGTGGTGACCGTCGGCCGGCGGTAGGCGGCCAGGAGTGCCCACAGGAAACCGACGAAGAAGAACATGAAGATGCCGCGCGTCGCCCCCGTCCACATGGTGAAGGTGAGGAACCGCGGGGCGATGGAGAAGGCGAGGGCGACGACGAGGCCGAGCACCGGGTCGCGCCGCAGCGCGCGGGCCATCATGAAGGACAGGGGCACGCTCGTCGCCCCGAGGAGGATGCCCAGCGCCAGGATGGCGGTCTCGATCGAGAGCCCGAGCGTCTGGGACATCCCGGAGTACAGGAACGGCCCCGCGCTCGGATAGGACAGGGGGTACAGGCCGAAGTAGGAGAGCGGGTTCAGGATCCAGGGGGCGCGGTGGTTGTGGTTGATCGACTCGGAGATGGTGTGGATGAAGAACGAGTCGACGCCGAACTCGTGCGGCACCGACGGGAGGCGCATGAGGACGTTCAGGCAGGTGAACGCGGCGAGGACGGCGGTGACCACCCGCGGGCTCAGCTTCGTGGGTTCGCGCCCCCCTTCTCCGCGATGAGGATGAGATGCGCCGCCAGGTTGGGGCGCCAGCCCACGACGATCGAGACGAGCGGCTTCGCGCGGTAGTCCTGCCAGTACTCCTCGACGGGGCGGAAGCCGTGGCGGGCGAGGAGCTGCTCCAGGGTGACGAAGTCGTACCAGCAGGTGTGCTCCGGGTTCACGCCGGGTTCACGCCCCAGCCAGTACTTGACGGTGTTGTTGAGCGACCAGGCGTTGGGCGTGACCAGGCACAGGCGGCCGCCGTCGCGGAGGTGCTCGGCGGCCCGGTCGAGGAACGCCCCGGGGTTCGCGAGGTGCTCGATGAGGTCCGCGGCGACGATGACGTCGAACTGGCGCCCCAGCGACATGGTCTCGACGCTCCCGTGGAGGATGTCCAGGCCCATGCGCTGGCGCTTCTCGACCTCCTCCTTCCAGATGTCGATCCCCAGGCAGTACCGCGCGTGCTTCGAGATCAGCGCGTGGCTCGTCGCCTCGTAGTCCGCCTGGGACTCGGCCTCGCTGCCCACGCAACCGCAGTCGAGCACGTCCCGGCCCTCGCACAGCTCGACGATGCGCGCGAACTTGCCGGGGACGAGGGGGCGCCTCCGGAGACGCCCGCCGCCGCGGAAGAGGCTCACGGGCGGCCCCCTGCGGCCTCCGCGTAGACGGTGAGGATGCGCGCCGCGAGCTCGGGCCACGCGAACCGGCGGGCCCGGTCGGCGATCCCCGCGGCGTCCCAGCTCCTGGAGAGCGCGGACTCCAGCCCGGCGGCGAGCGCGGCCTCATCGCCCGGCTCGAGGAGGATCCCGCCGTCCTCCGAGACCACCTCGGGCACCCCGCCGACGCGCGTGGCCACCACGGGCCGCCCGCAGCCCATCGCCTCGACGAGGACGGTGGGGCTGCCTTCGTCCCGGCTCGAAAGGACCACGAGGTCGGAGGCGCGCATGTGCTCCGCGACCAGGGCGTGCGGCACCTCCCCCGCGAACGTCACCCGGTCGTCGATGCGCGCATCGGAGGCGAGCCGCCTCAGGCGCTCGCGTTCCGGGCCGGAACCCACGAGGACGAGCCGAGGCGTCCCCGGGAGGCGGGCGAACGCCCGGAGCAGGACGTCGAACCCCTTCACCCGGGTGAGGCTCCCCACCGCCACCAGGAGAGGGCCCTCCTTTGGAAGGCCCAGGGACCGTCGCGCCTCCGCCCGGTCGCCCGGACGGAACACCTCCGGATCGAAACCGTTCCCGATCAGGCGCACGGACGCCGCGGGCGCGCCGAGGTCGCGCAGGATCTTCGCGTTGCGCTCGCTCACGGTGATGATCCGCGTCGCGCGAGCGAGGACCTCCCCGATGCGCCTCCGCCATCGAGCGTTGCGGAAGGGCAGGCTGTACACGTCGAACCCGTGGGCGGTGACCACGCAGGGGAGCCCGCAGGAGGTCGCGGCGGCCCCGGAGGGATAGAGGAAGTGCGCGTGGACGAGGTCGGCGCGCGCGGCGCGCGCGGCGTCCCGCACCGCGCGTCCGGCGCCGGAGAGGCCATCCAAGGGGGACCTCCACCGCGCGGCCAGCAGGACGCTCCGGTAGAGACGCACGGGGATCCCGTCCTCCGTCGCCGCACCCTGCCCCGCGTCCCCGAGCGGATCGAAGGAGGCCCACCGCGGGCGGAGGACCAGCGCCTCCAGCCCTTCGAGGTGGGGCCGGACCACGGCGGCCTGATCGCGGATGAACGACTGGAGGTGCGGGGCGACGACCAGGACCCTCATCGGGGCCCCGCTCCCGGCACCGCGGCCCCGGGCGGGGAGGCCTGGACCGCGCGGGCGTACAGGGCGAGGAGGCGCCCCTCGGTCCGCTCCCACGACAGCTCGTCCGCGAGCCGCGAGGCGCGCTGGACCATGGCGTCGACCTCGGGTCCTCCCCGGAGGGCGTGCCGGAGGGCAGTTGCCAGGCCGGTGGCGTCGCCCGGAGTGTAGAACAGCGCGGCCCCGTCGAACTGCTCGCGCATCGCCGGCAGGTCCGCGATCACGAGGGGGCGCCGCAGGAGGGCGAACTCGAACGCTTTCGTGGGGAGGGCGACCACGGTGCTCGGGTTCCGTGCATAGGTGGCCACGCCGACCGGGCTGGCGGCCAGGTCCCCGAGGATCTCGTCGAGCGGCCGGAAGCCGTGGAACTCGACCGCGTCGGTCATCCCCAGATGCGCCGCCAGGGACCTGAGCCGCTCACGGTACTCCGGATCCGCGGGGCCGTAGAAGGCGATGCGGAGCGGCCGCTCCCGCCGGATCTCCGCGAGAGCGGTCAGGAGCGTCTCGAGGTCGCGCTCCGCGTTGACCCCGCCGGCGACGACCAGGCGGTCCCCCGCGGGGGGCCGCGGGCGGTCCCTCGGGAGCGAGGGCGCGTTCGGCACGACGACGATCTTCTCTCGAGGGGTCCCGCGGGAGGTCAGGAGGCCGGCGACGGTCTCGTTGACCGTGACCACCGCATGGGCGACCCCGGTCGAGAGGAGGGTCAGGGCGCGCGCGAGGCGCACGAGGGGCGCTCCAGGAGGCAGGTCCCGGCGGGCAGAAACCACCTCGGCCATGGACTCGTGCAGGTCGAGGACGACGCGGCGCCCGAGGAGGCGGGCCGGCAGGGCCGCGAGGACGAGGAAGTCCGGCAGCGAGTGGACGTGGACCGCGTCGATGCGGGGGCCACGCCGCCACGCCAGCGCCCAGGCGGCGAGGAGCCCGAAGCTGCCGTACTGGAACACGTACCGTGCGATCCCGCCTCGCCTAGCCTGGAGCGGGACGCGCACGATGTCGACCCCGGAGAGCGACTCGCGCGGCGACTGGCCTTCGCCCCGGAGGGCGACCACGGTCACCTGGAGGCCGGCCCTCGCCAAGGACTCGGCCTCGCGCCGCACGCGGGGGTCGTGAGGGTAGAGCGCGTACGCGACCATGCCGACGGTGCGGGTCTCGGGGCGCATCCTCTCACCTCACAGAAGAGCGAGCGCGATGGCCGCGAGGCCGCTGATCGCATAGAGCGCGAGGATCGATCGGACCAGCCGCTTCTCGGTCATCGGGCGTCGGGAGAGGAGGAAGTAGGCGAGGGTATAATGCTCCGCGCCCTCCGGCGGGGAGAGACGGCCGTCGGAGCGGATGACGGGGTTGCGGCACGCCCTCCGCCGGTCCGGGGTGGGACGGATGAAGGTGTAATAGAAAGTCGCGGCGGAG
>Ga0209342_10000629_pt1 | contig 41161 bp, 30 predicted proteins | sample RifCSP16_2_FD_184023 | JGI IMG/M metagenome (GOLD analysis project Ga0209342, IMG submission 184023) | Soil microbial communities from Rifle, Colorado - Rifle CSP2_sed 16_2 (SPAdes) (version 2) | ecosystem: Environmental > Terrestrial > Deep subsurface > Rock core/Sediment | place: Rifle...
CCGCCACCATGGTGCGCCGCTGCCTCTCGCCCGTCTCGCCCCGGCTCGCGGACCGAGCTGCCTCCATGCTGGAGGCCTTCATCGAAGGGCTGCACCTCGGCTCGGGTTTGCGGGTCGTGGCCGTGCTGGGCCTGACGGTCGTCCACTGGGCCTTGCACGTGATCGGGTTCGCCCTGCTCGCGCCCTCGTTCGGGTTCACGCTCACGCCGCTCATGGCGTGCGCCGTCCTGGCGGCCCAGGTGGTCGGGGTCATGGTCCCCGCCGGGCCGGGGATGGTCGGGACGAGCCAGTTCTTCACGCAGGCGGGGCTCGCCATCTTCCTGCCGGGCGCGCTCACGGTCCCCGGGGTCGCCGTTCGCGCCGCCGGGTACGCCAACACCATCTGGATCCTCCAGTTCGGCCAGCAGGTCCTCCTCGGCCTGCTCTTCTGGGTGGCTGGCCGCGTCTCCCTGGCGAGCCTCCTCCGACCGCAGGCCGAGGAGTCCGCCGTTTGAGCAACAGACGGGAAGTTCGCCGGGCCGCTCGCGCTTGGCGGGCCAGCCCGAAGAGAGGATGGCGATGAACGACAGCACGGTCGCAGTCATCGGCGCCGGGCCGGCAGGCCTGACGGCCGCCTATCTCCTCAGCAAGGCGGGCGTCAAGGTGTCGGTGCTCGAGGCCGACCCGGAGCTCGTCGGGGGCATCGCCAGGACGGCGCGGTACAAGGGCTACCACTTCGACATCGGCGGCCACCGGTTCTTCTCGAAGTCGAAGGAGGTCGAGGACCTCTGGACGGAGCTGCTGCCGCACGACATGCTCGACCGGCCGCGCTCCTCCCGGATCTTCTATCGGGGCAAGCTGTTCTCGTACCCCCTCAAGGCCATCGAGGCGCTGCTCAAGCTGGGGATCCTCGAGTCCTTCCTGTGCGTCCTCTCGTACGCGAAGGCGCGCCTCTTCCCGGTGCGTGATCCGAAGAACTTCGAGGACTGGGTGAGCAACCAGTTCGGGAAGCGGCTCTTCAGCATCTTCTTCAAGACCTACACCGAGAAGGTCTGGGGCATGAGCTGCAAGGAGATCTCGGCGGACTGGGCCGCGCAGCGCATCAAGGGCCTCTCGCTCGCGTCCGCGATCTGGAACGCGCTCCTGCCGAAGCGGAAGCCCAGGGACAAGTCGAAGGTGATCAAGACCCTCATCGACTCGTTCCGATACCCGCGCAAGGGTCCGGGCATGCTGTGGGAGGCGTGCGCGGACAAGATCCGCGCCGCGGGCGGCGAGATCGTGATGGGCCACAGGGTGGTGGCCTGCTCCTACGACGAGCGCGGGGAGACCTGGACGGTCACGCACCAGGACGCAACCGGCGCGCGCCACACCACCGCCGCGCGGCACGTCATCTCCTCGGCCCCCCTGCGCGATCTGGCGCGCGGCCTCGAGCCGGGCCTGTCCACGAAGGCCGCCGCCGCCGCCTCGAAGCTCAAGTATCGCGACTTCCTCACCGTCGTGCTCATCCTGAAGGACAAGGATCTCTTCGACGACAACTGGATCTACATCCACGACCCTTCGGTTCGCATGGGCCGGATCCAGAACTTCAAGTCCTGGTCGCCGGAGATGGTGCCCGACCCCTCCATGTGCTGCTACGGCCTGGAGTACTTCTGCTTCGAAGGCGACGAGCTCTGGACCGCGAAGGACGGCGACCTGGTGGAGCTGGGCAAGCGCGAGCTAGAGAAGATCGGCCTGGCCGCCGCCGCGGACATCATCGACGGGTGCGTGGTGAGGCAAGCCAAGGCCTACCCGGTCTACGACGACGACTACGCGGCCAACGTGGAGGCGCTCCGGACCGAGCTGGAGGAGCGGTTCCCCACGCTGCACGTCGTCGGCCGCAACGGGATGCACAAGTACAACAACCAGGATCACGCGATGATGACCGCCATGCTGTGCGTGAAGAACATCCTGGCCGGCAAGCGCGTCTTCGACGTCTGGAACGTGAACCAGGACGCGGAGTATCATGAGGCGGGCGAGCGCGGAGCCGAGGCCTCCGGCGCGTCGGGCCTGCGCTCGGTCCCGCGGCGGATGAGCGCGTGATCGGCGCGGCCCTCGTGGCCGCGTGCGCGAAGGAGGGGTCCGATGTTGAAGTTCCAGATGGTGCTCGTCCTGGCGACCGTGGGGGCCAGCGGCACGTGCGGCTCTCTCTCGAGCCAGCCCGACGAATCGACCCCGGCTTCATCCGACTCCGAGCCAGGAGCCCTCTGGGAAGACGTCACGCCGGCCGGCATCTCGCTCGATCCCGCGAACCCCACCGTGAACGGCAAGGGGAACGGAGGGATCACCTGCGTCGAGGTGAGCGCGCAGGACCCGGCGACGATCTACGTGGCGACCACCTTCCAGGGGATCTGGAGGTCGGTCGACCGCGCCGCGACCTGGGAGAAGGTGAACACGGGCCGCAACGGCGAGTTCATCGACAGCGGCATCGTCAACGCGTTCGTCCTCGACCCCGTCGATCCGAATGTGCTGTACGCGAATACCCTCTACGGCCGCGCGCTCGGCGTCTGGAAGAGCACCGACGGCGGCGTCGACTGGGACCAGCTCTTTCACGACGGCGACGACGTCACGAGCGCCGCGACCAAGGACATCTTCACCATCGACATGGATCCGGCCGATCACCTGCACCTCATCGCCGCCTCCCACGGCGGCTGGGCGAGCGCTGGCGGCGGCTCGGGCGTCATCGAAACGCGCGACGGCGGTGCCACATGGACCGTTCACCCGCCGGCGGGGAACATGGGTTCGGAGGCCTCCGCCTTCTTCCTCGGCGACGGCGCGTCGTGGCTCTTCATGGGCAACTCCCCGTCCGTCGGGACCTGGCGGAGCGACGATTCCGGCGCGTCGTTCGAGCGGATCAGCGGCGGCTACCGTTACACGGGGACCCAGATCTACCGCAGCGCGAACGGCGCGATCTACGTCACCCAGGCTGCCGGCGTGCTCCGCAGCACGGACAACGGGGTCACCTGGACGCTCGTCGCCGCGGCCAACGGGCTGGCCGGCGTCGTGGGCGACGGTGACCACATCTGGGCGACGATCTCGAAGGGCTCGGGCGCTTCGGGCCCGTTCAATCCGACGATGCGCGCGCCGGAGTCGCGGGGAGACACGGGGTGGGCGAGCTACGGCGACCAGCAACTGGCGGACGGCGGCTCGCAACTGGCCATGGATCGGCAAGGCGGCATTCTGTACGCGGCGGCTGGCAACCACGGTCTGCTTCGGATGTCGACGAGGTAGGCGTGAGCTCCGACGGGGGAGTTGATGACACGCGATGCTCTCGCCAGGCAGACGGATGCCGTCGTCGATGGTTCTGTTCAACCTGCCGCCGATCCCAAGCCTGAACCGCTTGGCCACCTCCCCGTCCTGGACGAGATACGTGGGATCGCGATCCTGCTGGTCATCGTATTCCACTCCAGCCATTTCACCCTGGACCCGCTCACGCCGTCGGCGCCGGCCATCTATCTCTACTACCAGCGCCTCACCCAGTGCGGCTGGATCGGAGTCGATCTCTTCTTCGTGCTCTCGGGCTTCTTGATCACCCGCATCCTCCTCGGCGCAAAGGACGGCCCGAGGTACTTCCGGAATTTCTACGCCCGCCGTTTTCTGCGGATATTCCCGCTGTATTACGTGACACTGGCGATCTTTGCGGCCGCCGTCGCCGTGAAGGCAGTGGACGGGAGCGGCGCGCTCCCCTGGCTCGCGACCTACACCTCGAACCTGTTGTCGCTGCGGCCCGGATCACTCATCGTCCCCGCGTCGGTGCAGCACTTCTGGTCCTTGGCGGTCGAGGAGCAATTCTATCTTGTCTGGCCACTCGTCGTGCTGTTCGCTTCGAGCCGGGCCCTTGTCAGGATCTGCGCGACCGTGATCGTCTGTGCGGCCGCGGTGCGCGCATCGTTCGTCCTGTCCGGCAACGTGGACGCGCCCTATTTCTTCACGCTCTGCCGGTCCGACGCCCTGGCGACGGGAGCAGGCATCGCGGTCCTTCTCGGGCGGAGCCGCGCGCCGTCCGCGGAGCTTCTCGCCTGGGCGAAGCGCCTCCTGGCAGCCTCCGGTCTCGCGCTGGCGGCGCTTGCGAGCGCGCGCGGCGGCACGCTCTCCTTCCAGGACCCCTGGGTGCTCGCGCTCGGGCTGAGCCTGCTCTCGCTGACCTTCGGCTCCTGCCTCGTGATCGCCCTCGCGACGCGGCGAGGAGCTCGACCGGCGAGGATCTCCGGCGGTTTGACGGCGTTCGGCAAGTACAGCTATGCCATGTACGTGTTCCACCAGCCGATCTTCATCGCGATCGGGCGCATGCGTCAGAAGTGGTATCCGGGAGGCACTCCACACGTCCAGATCCTGATACAGCTCCTGGCGCTGGCCGGCGGCCTCGCCGCGACGTTCGTCCTGGCGCTCGCGTCCTGGCATGTGCTGGAGAAGCGAATGGTCGCGCTCAAGCGCTACTTCGCGTGATGGGCAGACGGCCCGGGTGCACGGATGCGCAAGGCATGCGTTGCGCGGAATGCACGGCGGTTGTCGGGCGCCGTGGCACGAGGCACGACAGCCGATCTCGTTCACCGGGTTACCATGCTCTCGGTTCTATGGTTGAATGGCATGGCGCTCGATCTGAAGCCGTGACCCATGAGGTCGCGCGCGGTGTTGTAGGGAGGTAACCCACGCCATGGTCGTCCGTCCGTGCCTCACAGGCGTCGCGATCGCATCGCTGCTTGCGTGCGGATCCGTGGGGCGCCAAGCGGCGAGCGGGGTCGAGGTGCAGCCGCCGGAGGCTCAGGTGCTTCCCCTCGACTCGCTCTTGCTGACCGCCACCGTGAACGGCGCGCCGGGCAGCGGGGTCTCGTGGGAGATCCTCGAGGCGGGAGGAGGCAGCATCGACTCCTCCGGGCGCTATGTCGCGCCGCGCGCGCTGGGCACTTACCACGTCGTGGCCACCAGCGTCGCCGATCGGTCGGTCAGCGCGTCGGCGCGGATCTCCGTGACCGGGCTGTCGATCTCACCGGCGAACGCCACGGTCCTCGCGGGCGAATCGATGACGCTCGCGGTGAGCCCAACCGTGCCTGTCGACTGGGCCGTCGAGGAGGCCGACGGCTGCGGCGCCGTGTCGCCGGCCGGCGTCTACACGCCGCCGCCCGCCTCCGCCACGTGCCACGTGGCGGCGACGACTCGCAGGGACTCCTCGATGACGGCGCGCGCCACCATCGATGTCGTCACCAGGCTCAACATCACGTGTGTCGGCGACTCCATCACGGCCGGCGTGGGCGCGAGCTCGGGACATGACTACTCGACCGTGCTCGGCCAGCTGCTCGGAGAAGGATTCGTGGCCGGGAACTACGGCCACGGCGGCGCCACGATGCTGCAGTCCGGGGACACCCCCTACTGGACGCAGCCCGAGTTCTCCAGCTCGACCGCGTTCGCCGCGTCGGGCCCGGGCGACGTCGTGATCCAGCTCGGCACGAACGACACGAAGCCTCAGAACTGGACGGCCGCGGGGAAGGCGTCGTTCCTCGCCGATTGCGAGGCGCTCGTCGACCACTACCTGACGTTGCCGAGCTCGCCGCGCGTCTGGATCAACCAGCCGCCGCCCGCCTTCAGTGACGGCTGGGGGATCGATGGGACCGTACTCCGCGAAGAGGTCCTGCCGCTCTTGCGCCAGTGCGCCGCGGACAAGGGAGTCGGCACGATCGACGTGTACTCGGCCCTGCTGCCGCACCCCGAGTACTTCCCGGACGGCATCCACCCCAACGACGCTGGCGCCGCGCTCATCGCCGCGACGGCGCGCGACGCCGTCCTGGGGCTCCGGCCGTGAGTCTGATGGCTTCATCGCCGGTCGACGTTGCCGCCGGACACCAGTCTGGCGCAGGCCGACTCGGCTTCTCTTCCCTGCGGCGGTGAACCAGTACCCATTCTGTCGTCGCCTCGTGGACCCCTTCGGCACGAAGGTGGCGCAGTTCGGTCACTTGCAGGGCCCGTGTCCGAACGGCCGAGCTGGCGACAGCCAGCGAGACACCCAGGAACGACCTCTAACGTCTGAACACGCAGACCGCGCCGCGCTTGAAGAGCCCCGACCGTGCCTCGAGGCTGAAGCCGAGGTGGGTGAACGCGTCGACCAGGCACGTCCTCCTTCCTTTCAGGGGCCGCCCGGTGCGTCCCTGCGGACCGCCCGCTTCTTCTGTCGGGGCCTCGCGGTAAGGCTGCCAGCGAGATCCCAGGCCGAGCCATGGCGAGATGGCTACGAGCTGTCCGGGACAGCACCGCGCACGCGCGCGGGGTTGCCCACGGCCACGCTGTAGGGAGGGATGTCGGAGGTCACGACGCTTCCAGCGCCCACGACGGCGCCGCGACCAACCGTGACTCCCTTGAGGACGATGACGCGCGTGGCGATCCAGACGTCGTCCTCGATCATCACCGGCCGCGGCGCGGGTCGGGCTTCGGGCCGGCCCTTCTCGTGGAAGTCGTTGTCGAAGATGGAGACGTGGGTGCCGATGCGACAGTTGTTCCCGATGCGGATATGCCCGGTCGCCACGAGCGAGCAACCGTAGTTGACGCTGACGCGCTCTCCGATCTCCAAGGTGGCCCCAGGATAGGCCGCCAGCTCGGTGCGCGCGGGGGTGGACCGAATGCGCGTCCGCGCGCCGATGCGGATGGTCCCCCCGTAGTTGTACACGAGGAGCTTGCCCCACACGCGTACGAAGCGGCCCACCTCGGCCCGCTTGCCCAGGTAGTAGCTTGCGCACAGGGCGGGCCAGACTCTGTCCCACAGCTCGGCCACGGACTTCCCGCTCGCCGCGCCAAAAGCATCCCGCCACCACGTTTCAGGTGCAGACATCGAATGTGGGTTCCTGGGCGAATGTGACGTAGGAGAGGAAGCTAGCACAGACCCGGGACGCCTCGCAGTCCCTGAAGACAGCTGCCGGCCTTCCCTCCGGTCATGCCTCATCTCCGCTGGAGGTAGGCGATGTCGCGACTCGACTGCCCCGGGCCGAGCTCTCCCACGCACAGATCGGTCATGCCGGGACCGCACCGCTGGATCGAGTGGAGCGGCGGGTCTTCCGGCCTCGCCGCGTAGATGCCCTCCTCCATCGCGTAGACATCCTGGATCCTCCCGGCCACCCAGGGGTTGTGGGCGCTGGCGTGGATCCGGAACTGACCGCTCGCGGGCTCGTAGTTCATGTAGTCGAAGCAGCGGCCGATGCAGGCCCTGGCGAGGAGGTGCGTGAAGCGGACCCGCTCCAGCGAACCGGAGTCACCCGCCCTACCCGCAGGGAGATAGCCGATGACGCGCGCGCCCGCAGGAAGTGCCGACACCAGGTCCTCCATCCGCCGCTCGAGTCGTGAAGCGCGCGCGGCGTCATCGTAGAGGAGGCCGAAGAACGCCACGGCACACGCCAGGCCGGCGATGAGGGGCCACCGCCGCGTGCGCGGGCTCGGCAGGGCGGCGAGCAACAGGATCGCAGCCAGCAGGGAGAGCCGCTCGGCGATGAGCGTGCTCCAGGTGCTCAGCGGCGACCGGCGGAATCCCGTCGGGATGAGCACGATGGCAGCCGCCGTCAGCCCATACAGCTGCGCGGGTATGCTGGTCATCACTCGTCGGCGATTCTCCGCCGATGCGAGCAGGACGGCGAAGAAGCAGGCCATGCACAGCATCACCGGCAGGTCTCGCCATTTGTAGAGGAGCGCCTGATCGGCGCCCGTCACGAGGGAGACCTGGCGGATGCTCCAGCCGGCCACGTACCGCGTTCGCACGTACACGTGAACGCCGACGAGGCACATCACTCCGGCGACGAACAGGACGCCCTGGCGCTTCGGCCTCTGCTTTGCGATGTGTCGGTAGGCCGTGATGCCGATGAACCAGAGCACCGGGATGGGATGAGCCAGCCATGCGAAGAGGAGCAGCCCCGCCGCCGCGAGCCAACGGAGCCGGGGCCCCTCCTCCCAGGTAGCCACCAGCGCCCAGAGCGCGAGACCGGCCGACACGAAGTAGTTGATCAGCCCCATCTGAAACACGTAGCCGTACGTGAGGATCGCCAGCCACGGCGCCAGCGCCTGGGCGCGTTGGCTCTGTACTCTCGAGACGAAGCAGAAGGCGCCCCAGAAGAAGAGCAGCACGGCGCAGGACGTCAGGAGGCGCTCGGCCGCGGAGGCGCTCACCAGGCCGAGGAGGCGCTCCAGGATCAGGTCGACGAGGACGTTCGTCCACTGCCATTCCAGGGTCAGACCGGGCGCCTGGCCACCGCGGACGAGGTTCGCCAGCCACGCGTTGTACAGGTGACTCTGCAGGTCGCCGTGGGAGACGACAGGTTGCCAGAAGCACGGGACGAGGAGCCCCGCCGAGACGGCGACGCCAAACGACAAGCGCGAAGCCAGGCGCCTCTGCATCTCGACCGTCACCTCCTCGGCGAGCCCGTCATCAGGACCAGGCCTCGACAGCCCACGAGGTGAGTAGCACAGCTTTCGGGAATCGCGATCTGCAGAAAGAGGAGCATCCGCGCGCGGGACATGCCATGTCCGACAGCCCGGAGGAGGCAGACCTCCGCTCGCCGCGCACAGCGTTCCGTCGACCTGTGCGCGGCGGCAGACATCGCCGCACGCCATCTGCTCCTTGACATGCGGCAGAACCGGAAGCGATCCTGTCACCGACGCGCGGGACGCCACCTGTCGTGGCCTTCGCCGCTGTCCCCGCTCTCCCCGAGTGGGGGCTCAGCGATAGCGTGAATTCGCAGGGGTAGGGGACGCATCGATGACCAGAGCGCTCGGCCACATCTTCATGACGATGTGCACCGCCCTGCTGGCATGCGGTCGAGCATCCACGGCCTCTTCACCCATAGGCGGCACCAGCCTCTCGGTGACGCCCACGTCCGTGGGGGCCCTCACCGGCCGGGAGGTGAGCTTCACGATCTCCCCAGCGGCCTCGGTCGTGTGGTCCGTGGACGAGACCTCGTCGTGCGGGACGATCTCGAACGTCGGGGTCTACAGGGCGCCCGCGACGGTCCCTTCGAGCGGAGAGTGCCACGTCAGCGCCGTGTCGCAGGCCGACGCCTCGGAGCGCGCGCACGCGACGATCACCGTCCTCGCGGACGTGGTCGGGACCTGGGCGCCCATATCACCTCCCGTAGACTACGCCTATGTCGCCCTCTCGAACTACGGGATCCAGGGGCTGGACGGCGCCAAGGCCGATGCCCCGAAGACCCTGTACGTCGGCACCTGCCTTTACGGAGTGTGGAAGAGCACCGATGGCGGCGATACCTGGACGCAGACCGACGACCCGTTCACGGGTCGCAACTGGTCTCTCGTCGTGGATCCGACCGACTCCGACGTCGTCTACACGCTGGACGGATTCGGGACCAGTGGCCTCTGGAAGACGACCGACGGCGGTGCGAGCTGGGTCCACATCTCCACCAAGTCCCTCGCGCACATCGAGATCGACCCGCTGGACCACCTCCACCTCCTGATGACGGAGCACAGCGGCAATTACGACCTCTGGGAGTCGCTCGACGGTGGCAGCACCTGGATCAACAAGGGCCATCCATGGGGCTCGCATCAAGCGTTCGTCTACTTCCTGGCCCAGGACGACGGCGGCGCTCCGAGCTCACGGTTCTGGATGGCCTTCGCGGAGGGCAACGGTCTGTGGCGCTCCGGCGATGGCGGCGCCTCCTGGACCCAGCCTTCCCCGACGTTGTCGAGATCCCACGCCGGGGCCGGCATGTACCGTGCGGCGAATGGTGCGCTCTACGCCGGCGTCAACCAGACGATCGGGCGTTCGACCGACAACGGTCGTACGTGGATCGATCTGGCGCTCGTCGGGAACCTCCCCGCCGGCCATGATGGCTATGCCGGGATGGTCGGTGACGGCGCGCGGATCTGGACGATGCCCTCCAACACCGCAGTGGCCGCTCACGGTCCGTACCGCTGGGTCACGACGCCGGAGATGGGGGACGGCACCGTCTGGACCGAGTACAACAGCCAGGAGTTCGCGGACGGCCCCTTCTTCATGATCTATGACAGGGTCAACCGCGTCCTCTACGCGTCTCAGTGGTCCACCGGCCTCTGGCGGCTGAGGCTGTGAGAGCACGGCTCCGCACACCGGGCTGGCGCGGACCTCGAGCCGCCTTGGTGAACGCCTTACGACAGGTGGATACGGCGAGAGGGATCGCCTCGGCCGACCCGCTCACCGAGGTCGATCTAGCCGAGGGGTGCGCGCCCGGAACCGAGGTATAGTCCGGGCGTGTTTCCGGCCTCCCCTCGCGCTGCGCCGCCACGATCATCACGCGCGAGCACGCTCACGGCGCGAGTCGCCGGCGTCGACACGACCGCAGCCCGCTCCTCATGGCGGTCGGGGGTGTCCCGCCTCCAGGCCGCGCTCGTCGGCATCTTCGTGCTGCTGTTCGTCGCCCGCGCACTGGATATCGGCCGCCGCTACAACCACACCTTCGACGAGCCTACTCAGATCGCCTCGGGCCTCGAGCTCTGGCAGTACGGCACGTTCGTCCTCCACGACGACGCGCCGCCGCTCGCGAAGCTGCTCGTGTCCGCGCCTGCGTACCTGGCCGGCGTGCGCCTCGACGCGCCGCCCGAACGGGCTGGCTGGAAGAAGGCCCACACCCTGCTCTATCGCTCCGGCCGCTACTGGTTCGTCCTCCGCTCCGCGCGCGCCGTGAACACCGTTGTCGGGGCGCTGCTCGTCATCCTGCTGGCCTGGACCGCAGCCAGCGCCTGGGGCGGCTGGGCCGGCGTCGCGGCGGCCTGCGCCGCGGGATTCTCGCCCGGCGTCGTCTCGGCCGCCTCCATCGCCAACAGTGACGTCCTGGGCGTCCTGTCCCTGCTCGTGACGCTCCTCGCCTTCCGCCGGCTCCTGCGCCGGGGCGATCTGGCCGGCGCGGCGCTGTTCGCCCTGGCGCTCGCGGCTGCGCTCGTCTCGAAGCTGTCCGCGCTGCCCTTCCTCGCCTTTGCACTGCCGGTGATGGCAGCATTCATCGCCCGGCGGCAGGTGTGGGCGGCGCTGCGCCATCCGTTGGCCTTCTCGAGGGCGCACGCGGCCGTGATCGCGGCCATCGTGGTGATCGTGCCCTTCGCCATCTGGGCGGCATACGGGTTCCACCTCGCGCCGCCAGTCGGCGAGCTGCAGGCGACCACGCTGGCGCAGGCGCTCCGCCCGCGTGCGCCCTGGCTCGCCTCTCTAGTGGGCCACCTGTGGTCGGTACCGCTCCCGCTCGGAGGCTTCGCGCGCGGGGTGGGCGTGGCGTACAACATCGCGCGGCTCGGGCACCCCGCCTACTTCATGGGCGAGTACTCGCTTCACGGCTGGCCCACCTACTTCCTCGTGACGTTGCTGCTCAAGGTGCCGCTCGGATTCCTGGCGGCGGTCCTCGCCTCGACGGTCCTCGCCGTGAGGCGGCGTGGCACGGCGGAGGGCCGCGAGGTGCTCCTGTGGCTCTGCACCTGCGCGGCGATCCTGGCCTCGGTGTCGCGCGCCGGCATCAACGCCGGCCACCGCCACGTCCTCGTCGTCGAGGCGCTCTTCGCGCTGGTCGCGGCGGGCGGCATCGCGGTCGGGCTCGGCAGCGAGTCGCGCCGGGGCCGCCTAGCCGGGGCGGTCATCACGGCCGCGCTCCTTCTGGGGGCCGCCGCCTCGCTGCGGGCACACCCGGACGCCCTCGGCTACACGAACCTCCTCGCCGGACGCGACCCCGACTGGTGGTTCGTCGACTCGAACCTGGACTGGGGCCAGGATCTGGAGCGGCTGCGGAAGGAGCTGGCGGCGCGGGGGATCAGCGACGAGATCCATTTCGCCTACTTCGGCGCGGCCGAACCCGAGCGTCACGGGATCCGCTTCCGCGACCTCGCTCCCGGGGAGCGGGCCACCGGCTGGATCGCCGTCAGCGTTCACTACCTGCGCGGCATGCGCGACTCGGGCGTCGGTTCCTTGCCCGACCGAGAGAGGCGCGAGGGGTACGCGTGGCTTCTCCGGGAGGTGCCCGTGGCCAGGATCGGCACCTCCATTCGCCTGTACCATCTGGCTGGCTCCGAGGCGCAGGCTCACGACAGGAGGTGAAGCATGCCGGACGAAGGGCACGATGAAGAGGCGCGGAAGCTCTACGTCGATCTCGTGAAGCGCTGCGTGCTGAACCTGCCGTACGTCGACGCGGAGCTGAACCCGATCCAGCCATACGGTCGCCTCAGATCGGCCGTTCTGAGGGCGTTCCTCAGGGGCGGGATCCAGCTCGCCCACGCGCGTCGCGGCAGTTACGACCGGCGCGTCGCCGGGAAGGACCTCTCGGACGTGGCGCACTCGATGCTGAGCCTGGATCGCTTGAGCAACGTCCAGTTCTGCGTCGAGACGGCGCTCGCGGAGGGCGTGCCGGGCGATCTGATCGAGACGGGCGTGATGCGCGGCGGCACGGTGATCTTGATGCGCGCGATCTTGAAGGCGCACGGGATCACCGGTCGGATGGTATGGGCGGCCGATTCGTTCGAGGGGCTGCCCGCGCCTGACGTCGAGCGGTATCCGGACGACAAGGGAGCGGCCTGGCACCTCCGCCCGCTCACCGAGTGCTCCGTCGAGGACGTGCGGCGGAACTTCGAGCGGTACGGATTGCTCGATGGACAGGTGAAGTTCCTGAAGGGCTGGTTCCGCGACACCTTGCCGACGGCGCCGATCGGCCCCTTGGCGGTGCTCCGGCTGGACGGCGACCTGTACGAGTCCACGATGGACGCGCTCGTCCCCCTCTACCCCAAGCTCTCTCCGCGCGGGTTCATCATCATCGACGATTACAATCTGCCGGCGTGCCGCAAGGCGGTGCACGATTATCGGGATCGGGAAGGGATCAGCGACCCCATCGTGCCCATCGATGACGCTGGCGCCTACTGGCGAAAGACCGGGAGCGCGACGGCGTAGCGGAGCCCCTTCGCCGCGATCAGAACTGGCTCGACGCCTCGTGATCGGCGTCCCCCTCGTACGGAGGGAAGGTGCCGGTGATGGTCGCCCCGTCGATCGCGGTGACGCGCAGCGTGAGCGGCTGGCCGACGTCCGTCCCCTCCCGCAGCCGGGTCGTGTACACGTTGAAGTTCTGCCGCGTGACCTCGTACCACTCGCCGTCCAGGTACTCCTCCAGCTTCAGCAGGGGGAGGCGGTGGTTCCGGATCTGGATCGCCGGGCCGAGCTCGTTCCAGCCCAGCTGGTAGTGGACCACGATTCCACCCTGGGTCTCGCAGGGCACGATCTTCCAGGTGATCGGGACCGCCCCGTCGAGGCAGGCGAGCGAGGGGTCGATGACGTTCAGGAGATCGAGGGGTGCGTCCTTGCCGGCCGCGAGGTCGAGCCAGCCATCCGCGCATCCAGGGCACAGGTTGTTGATGACGATGCGGACGCGCTTGCCGGACCTCCCGACGATCTCGGCGCAGGCGCCGCACCACTCCCCGTTCCCGTACTGGACCCCGTTCAGCGCGCCGATCATGACGTCCTTCGCCGGCGGGTACGAGCAGCTGCCGGTCATCTCCCATCCCAGCTCCGTGACCTTCTGCCAGTCGAACCATCCCGACGCCTTGGCCGTCACCTCCTCCCCCATGCGCGCATGCAACGCCGTCATGGGCGCCTCGAAACCCGAGGGGCCGGGGACGTACTCGGTGGGGATCGTCCCGTTCACCGTCTCCCACCGGTCGACCGGGCACCCGAGCACCGGTCCGCAGGCGAGGTTCGGGCCCGAGCACCCGTCGTACTCCGGGCTGTTCACCGTGTATGGCGTGCATGCGATGGCGGGCTCCACCGCCTCCGGCACCGTCCGGTAGCAAGGGGTGAGGCCGGAGGGGGTGCTGATCTGCTCTGTCGGAGTCGTCCGGTTGGAGCATCCGCCCACCGCAGCGATGGCGAGGAACCCCAGAACGCGGATCGTCAATGCTCTCGTCCGGTCGCGCATCGCTCCCTCCTTGGCGGTGGGCGTTGCCAGCACTAGGGGCTGCCCTTCCCGCCCGATCGATGTATCATACAAACTCCCCGTGGGCGTCCCTCGCTTCCGCGCGACGAGCTGTCGCGCCCTTCAGGATCGCGCATGCTCGACGCGTTGAAGGCGAACTACAGGAAGCTGAAGGAGAACAACGCCTTCGGGATCCTCCTGCACCCGGGGATCGTCGCGAACCTGCTCCTGTTTCACGAGGAGCAGCGGATGCGACCGGTGGTGATGCGGAGCCGAGCCATCGGGATCGAGATCGAGCTCACCAATCGCTGCAACCTGGCCTGCATCCAGTGCCTCCGGTCGCGGGGCGGTCGGCGCTACGGTCTCGGGGAGATGGACTTCGAGGTCTACCAGCGGGTCCTCTCGCAGTTCCCCTTCGCCATCAATCTGTCACTTAACGGCTTCGGCGAGGCGCTCCTGTACCGGCGCTTCTTCGACGTCGTCGCCTACTCGAGGCGCCGGCTGCCCTGGGCCAAGATCGGGATCTACAGCAACGGGCTGCTCATCGACGAGGCACGGGCTGAACGGTTGCCAGGCTCGGGCCTGACGGAGCTCAACGTCAGCATCGACGCCGCCACGGCCGAGACCTACGCCCGCGTGCGGCGGGGTGGTCAGCTGAGATCGGTACACGACGGGATCAGGAGGCTCGTCCGGGCGAGGCAGGGCGCCCGGTCCCATCTCCCCATGATCGGCATGAACTTCGTCATGCTGAACGAGAACGAGGGCGAGCTGGTCCGGTTCGTCGAGCAGGCCGCCGAGCTGGGCGTCGACTTCATCAACACGGTGAGCTACGCCACCTACGACTGGGGACTCGAGAACGAGAGGTCGCCCTCGAGCTACCAGCGTGAGCTCGACGCCGCGCGCGAGCGCGCGAGGACGCTGGGCGTGCGCTGCAAGACCTTCCCCAGCGGAAACATGGCCTGGAGCAGTCCTCAGAAACCGTTCGGCTGCTCCTTCTTCTGGGGCGACAACGTCCGCGTCACCTACGACGGGTACGTCACCCTGGGCTGCTGTACGCCCTTCAAGGAGATGTACTCGTACGGCAACGTGCTCGATACGCCCTTCGAGCAGATCTGGAATGGCGAGGCCTACCGGCGGAACCGCGCGATGACGAAGGAGCACAGGCCGCCGAACGAGACGTGCGCCTCGTGCGACCGGTTCTCCAAGGGCTTCTTCGATCGCGCGCGCGAAGAGGCCGGTGGCGCACCCGGCTCTCTCAAGGCGACGCCTTAGGGGGGTTCCCCCGCTTCGGGCGCAGCAGTCCCTGGAGCGTCGTGAGGTCCTCGCGCGTCACCAGGCGCAAGGCCACGCACAGCGCGGCGAAGAGCGCGATGCAGAGCGGGAGCTTCAGGAACGGCGAGAGCGATCCGAGGAGCGACATCGCGACCAGGGTCACGGCGCCCGCGAGGAGCGCCCGCGCCGCATCCGCCAGCGCGCTGCGGCCGAGGGCTCCGCGCGGCACGAGGACCAGCGAGGTCGCGATCATCACCAGCTCGGAGCCGGAGAACGACAGGACGACGCCGATGCCCCCGTTCCCGAAGCGCGCCTGGCACCACGGGATGAGCAGGACGTCGAGGCCCGCGCCCAGGCCCACGGCCACCGCCTTCGCGATCGCGAGCCCCAGGGACCTGCCCACGGCGAGGATGGCGTTGCCGAGCTGCATGTCGATGAACATGAGGAGCAGGCCCGGGGCGAAGACCTGCAGGATGGGGACGGCAGGCCCGAACTTCTGCTTGCTGTAGACGATGGAGACCGCCAGGTCGGCGAACAGGTACGTCCCGACCATGCCCAACGCGGCGATGACGAGCAGCGGGCGCATCGCGGCACGGAGCTCGCGGCGGAACGTCTCCGGGTTGCCGCGAGCCTCGGAGAGGCGCGGGTAGGCGGCAGTGCCCAGGATGGCGGCGGGCGCGACGAGCACGCTCATGAAGTTTCTCGCTGCGCCATACCAGCCGACGACGTCAGGGGGCGCGAGCTTCGAGAGCAGGATGGCGTCGATATACGGCCGGAAGGCGATGGCGAGCGACATGGACACGAGCGGCGCGCCGCCGACCAACAGCGCACGGGCGACCCCGAGGCTGGCGCGCGCAGGCGGCATTCGCAGCCGGCGGTAGAGCAGGGCGGCGAGGACCAGGGCCCCGATGCCGGCGATCCCCTGGACGGCGATGAGCGAGAGGAGCCGGCCGCCGAGCCAGAGAGTCGGGAGCGTGACCGCGACCACTAGTACGCGGTTCGCGACGTCCACGCCCGCGGAGTAGTCCATGCGCTGGCGCCCGCGGAAGAGGATCGAGTAGGCGGACGCGAGGACGAACGGCAGCGTCGCCGCCATCGCCACGAGGGCGTAGCGACGCGTGGCGGCGTCGTAGTCCAAGAGCGCCATCGCGCCCGCCACCACGGCGGCCACGAGGACGGTGCCCAGGACGCGCAGCACGAGGGCCGTTCCGAGCAGCGCGCCGGCCTTCCCAGCGTCGGGCGCGACCTCGCGGACCATGTACATCGTCTGGCCCCAGTCCACGACACAGACCGAGAAACCGACGATGGTGGTGATCAGATAGAGGACGCCGAAGTCGCTCGGGCCCAGGCCACGGCCCAGCGCCGCGCTCAGCACGAGCGCGAGCGCGGTCATCACCACCTGGCCGAGGACCAGGTGGAACGCGCTGCGGGCCATGGAGCGGCCGGGATCCGGCGCCCCCACGGCCCGTTCATCTGCGGGGACTACCCGATCGATCGCTGCTCGTGTCATCGGACCAGGTATGGGGCGGGAGGGCGGAATCTACGCTCCGCAGGCACAGCCCGTCAACGCGCGGCCAGGTCACCGGATCGCGTTACGTGGCGGGCCGTGCCGAGCTGACATGACATCACCCGCGCCGTCCCGTCGTAGTACAGTGGAGCGATCCGAGGCGCGTACGCGATGGGGGGGGGGAACGAGCGGCGACGCTCGCGCTCGACCGTACCGTGACAGAGAAGACACGCGTGCTGTTCGTGAACTCGCCGACCCGCCCGCCGCTGGGCGCTGACACGTGGATCCACGCCCTCATAATGAGGAGCCTCGATCGGGCACGGTTCGAGGTCCACGCGGCGTGCGCGCCAGGGCGCCCGGGACAGCCGACGCCCACCCACGAGGCCCTGACCGCCATCCCCGACCTCCACCTGCGGCGGCTCGACTTCGGGCCGGAGCTCTTCAACCGGTCGCTCGCCGGGAAGGTCCGCGCTGCGGTCGCGACGCTCCCGGCGCTCGCCAGCATCGCCGACCTCGCGTGCTACGTCCGCCGACACCGGATCCGCCTCATCCACACCAGCGACCGGCCGCGCGACGCCGCGGCGAGCGTCATCATAGCCAGGCTGACGGGGGCGAAGTGCGTCATCCACGTACATGTGAGGTGCGGAGCGTGGATGGGCGCGATGCTGCGCCGCGCGATGGCCAGCGCCGACGCGCTCATCGGCGTCTCGCGGTTCGTCGCTCGCTCGCTCGTCTCCAGCGGCTACGCCCCCGAGAAGACGCACTCCGTCCCGAACGCGATCGACCTCGCGGTGTGGGATCACCGCATCGATCCGCTGCCCGTCCGGCGCGAGCTCGCGATCCCTCCGTCGGCGCCGGTGGTCGTGAGCGTCGCCCGGCTCTTCAAGGGGAAGGGCCAGCCAGCCCTCATCCGCGCCATGGCGCGCGTGCGCCGCGAGCTCCCCGACGCCCGCCTCGTCCTCGTGGGCGAGGACTACCCTGCCGGGAGCGGGTTCTCGTCGACGCTCCGCGCGCTCTCGCGCGACCTCGGCCTCTCGGACCAGGTCGTCTTCACCGGCCACCGCAAGGACGTGGCGCGGCTGCTCGCGGCGGCCGACGTCTATGCGATGCCGTCCTTCGAGGAGCCCTTCGGCCTCGTCTACCTCGAGGCCATGGCGATGAAGCGTCCGGTCGTCGCGCTCCGGAACGGCGGCACGCCCGAGGTCGTCGAGCACGGCCTGAGCGGCCTCTTGGCCGCTCCTCGCGACGACGACGAGCTCGCTGCGCACCTCCTCACGCTCCTCCGCGACCCCGCCCTGCGGGCGCGGATGGGTGAGTACGGACGCCGGCAGGTCGAGGCGCATTTCACTCCGCAGCGTATGGCCGGCGACGTGGCGGGCCTGTACGCGTCGCTGCTCGCTCGAGGAAGGTGACCATGGAAGCGATCGCGCAGCCTGGCTCCGAGGTCTCCACCGCGGGCGCGTCGCGCCCCCACCTCGTCCTCATCAACCCTCCCGCCCTGCGAGGTCGGACGAACGAGCGGACCTACTCCGGCGGGATCGGCGTCTCGCGCAAGCTGAAGCCCTTCGAGGAGGATTCGGTCCAGATCCTCCCCATCGACTTTCTGTACCTGGCCGCCGTCGCGGAGAAGGCGGGCGCGCGCGTCACGCTCGTCGACCTGCTGGTGGACAGGCACCAGGGACCGGACGCGGAGCGCCTCTGTCTCGGCCGGATCGGCCCGCTCCGAGGAGTCACCTGGGTCGGCGTGCGGCTCTCCATGCCGTCGCTGAGGCAGGATGTCGCGTTTGCGAACCGGATGAAGGCGCTCTTGCCCGGGTGCCGCGTGTTCGTCTTCGGCTCGGTCATCATGTCGACCCTCGACCACTGGGTCGGGGAGGCGTCGGTCGATTACGTGCTCTACGGCGAGCCGGAGGCCTTCTTCGACCGCGTGCTCGCGGCGGAGGACCCCCTGAGCGTCCCGGGCGTCGTCGATCCGAGGACGTTCGTGACCCTCGAGGGCGAGGAGCTCTACCAGCGCCACCGCATGGCGGCGCGCCACGAGGCGTGGGTTCGAGTGAAGGACCTCTGTGCCCTGCCGCGGCCGGCGTGGCACCTCCTCGACCTGTCGCTATACGCGGCGGGCGCGGGCGTCGCCGAGATCGGTGTGTACGTCCAGGCGAGCCGCGGATGCCCCATCGCCTGCAACATGTGCCCTTACGCTCTCCTGGAGGGCAAGTCCTGGCGCAGGAACGACGTCGAGCGCGTGGTCGACGAGGTGGAGTACCTCAACAAGACCTTCGGCATCTACAGGCTGCGCTTTCGCGATCCCAACTTCGGGTTCAACAGGAAGTACGCCCGCGAGCTCGCGGAGGCGCTGATCGCGCGCGGCGTCAAGCTCTCCGCCAGCGTCGAGACCAGCCTGGAGGTCTTCGACGAGGAGACGTTGCGCAAGCTCCACCAGGCCGGCATCACCACCATAACGACGGGCGTCGAGACCGACGACGCCGCGTGCATGGAGAGCATCGGGCAGCGGATCAAGGTGAACGACAAGATCCGCGAGCGCGTCGACCTGTGCCACCGCATCGGGTTCCACGTGTACGGGACGTACTGCCTGGGCGCGCCCGAGGAGACCTGGGAGACGGTGGAGAAGACGTGGCGGCTTGCGAACGCGCTGGACATCGAGAGCGGGTTCACCGTCATGACCCCCTTCCCCGGCACGCCCCTGTACTGGAGGGCCATCGAGGAGGGCCTCCTCCCGCGCCGGATGCAGTTCTCCCGCTGGAACAGCTACGAGGCGACCGTGCGGACGTACGCGCTCACCGCCAGGGACCTCGACATGGCGAGGTGGTGGGCGCGGATGGAGACCATCCTGCCCTACCGGCGGAAGAGGGCCGGCGAGGGCCTCGGCGACCTGCTCCGATTCCACCTCCGCCACGTGCCGCACTACGCCTGGCGCCAGGCCTGCCGCGCCTACGTCTGGCATCGCAGGCGCGCGCCGGGGCCGCGGTCGGCTCTCAGGGGGCCACGGCCATGAGACCGCCCGTGGGACCAGACGCGACCTCGCCCCTTGCCCCAGTGCTCTTCGGCGACGACGCCGTAGCGCTCTTCCGGCGACTCTCGCACGACCTCAACCCGCTCCACGCCGACGGTGCCTATGCCCGGCGCACGCCCTTCGGCGCCCCGGTCGTCCACGGCATGCTCGGCGTGCTCGCAGCGCTGCGGCCCGTCACGCGCTCCGGCCCGGTGCGCCTGCGCGCGCTGCGCGCCAAGTTCCTGGGGCCGCTCTTCACCTCCACCTCCTACGACCTCGGCTTCGATGCTTCGACCAAGGGTGACGCCCGCATCCAGCTCGGGGCCGGGGGCAGCGCCAAGGTGGAGCTCAGGCTCCGACACGAGCTCTCCACTCCGCACGCGCCGCCCATGGCCATGCCCCAGGGATGGAGGCCGCAGCCCGCGCCGCTCGATCCCTCCGTGGCGGAGCTGGGGGGGCTGCGCCACGAGGGCAGCTACGCGATCGACCCGGGGGCGGCGGCCGAGCTCGACGGAGCCCTGGGGATCGGGCTGGAGAACCTCCCCGCCTCGCAGCTCCAGGCGCTGGCCTGGATCAGCTACTCCTGCGGCATGCTGGTGCCGGGGCGTCAATCGCTCATCGGCGACATCGAGCTGGCATTCGCGGACGGTGACGCCGGGCCCGGCCCCCTCGGCTTCCAGGTGGAGGTGGGGCAGCACTCCACGGTGGGGATGATGCGGCTCAAGGCGCGCCTGCAGGCAGGCGGACGCCCCGTGGCGGACGTGACCATCAACGCGCTCCGCCGCCCCGATCCCGTCGCGTTCTCGCTGGAGGCGCTGCTCGAGCACGCCTCGCGCGGTGAGGCGCTGCGCGGGCAGGTGGCGCTCGTCACCGGGGGGAGCCGCGGCCTCGGCGCCTACCTGGTGGGGGCCCTCTGCCTGCAGGGCGCCGACGTGTGGCTGAACTACCGCACGGGCGCAGAGGAAGCGGAGCAGCTGCGCGCTGCGCTGGTGGGGACGGGCGGTGCGGTGCGGGTCGTCCAGGGAGACGTCACCGACGCCGCCGCCTGCCAGCGCCTGGCGGCCGAGGTCGTCGCCGCCGGCGGGATCGACGTCCTCATCGCCAACGCGTCGCCGCCCATCCGCGCGGCGACGCTGGCGGAGCAGGGCGCCGACGCGCTGGAGCGTTTCGTCGCAGGCTCGCTGCGCGCCTGCCTTCTGCCCACCGCCGCGCTGCTCCCCTCGCTGCGCAAGAGCCGCGGATGTGTGGTCGCCGTCTCGTCGCGGTACGCGGCCACGGCACCCGCACGGTTCGCGCACTACGTCGCCGCCAAGGGGGCCATCGAGGGGCTCGTGACGAGCCTGGCCAGGGAGGAGAAGTCGGTGCGCTTCGCGCTGGCGCGGCCCCCCAAGCTCCTCACCGATCAGACCAACATCAACTTCGACTTCGAGCAGCGCCTCCATCCCGCCCGGGCGGCCGCTCGGATCGTCGAGCACCTCCTGCAGCCGGCGAGCGCGGGCGAGGTTTCGATGCTCGACCGATTCTGATCTCCTCCGGTCGTTGCCGGCGATCGTCGTTGGCAGCTACACTACGTCGCGACGGCACGCCGAACCCAGAGGACCCGCCCTGACCCTGCCCGCAGCCGATCCGGCCCCTCCGAGCGCCGCCCCCCGTGAGCCCTCGCGCCGGCTCGCGGTGCGGGCTTGGGTCGCGCTCAGGGAGGACCTGCGGGCTCTTCGCCCGCGGCTCCTCTGCGCCGACCTCATGGTTCGCCCGCTGCCTCACCTCACCATGTGCAGGCTGCGCACCGCGCTGTACCGCCTGTCCGGCATCTCCATCGGCTCTGGCACGCTGGTGTTCGGTCGACTCGAGCTCACCGGCCGGGGCTCCATCCAGCGGCGGCTGCGGATAGGCGCGCTGTGCAGCATCAACTCGCCCGCCTTCTTCGACCTGAACGCCGACGTCACGATCGGCGACCACGTCTCCCTCGGCCACCACGCGGTCCTCGTCACCTCCAATCACGACATCGGCCTGGCCGCTCACCGCGGGGGCCTCCTCAAGCCGGCGCCGATCGTCATCGAGGACGGCTGCCTCATCGGGGCGCGGGTGACCATCCTCCCAGGCGTGCGCATCGGCCGCAGCGCCGTGGTCGCCCCCGGCTCGCTCGTCGCGGCCGACGTGCCGCCCCACAAGCTGGTAGGCGGCGTCCCAGCCCGCGTCGTGAAGGCCCTGCCACCCGAGCCATGAATCCTCCGCTCCAGGTCATCGATGACGCCCTCTCGCGCGGGCAGGCGGTCCGGGCCGTCTCGCTCCTGCGCGCGCTCTTCCAGGCCCAGCCCACGCTGGCGACGGCCCGACTGGTGCTGGAGCGACTCGAGCGCCCGGGCCTCGACGTCGATCGAACGCCCTGCCGCGCCTGGTTCCTGCGCTCGTTCACGCTCGAGCCCATCTTCCCGCTGCTCCGCGCCGCGGCCCTCCTTCACGGCCTCGATCTGCAGGCGCGGGCGGGCGACTTCAACGCCTACGCCCAGGAGATCCTGGACCCGAAGAGCCGGCTCTACGCGTACGACCCGGACGTGGTGTTCCTGGCCGTCCAGACGCGCGACCTCGTCCCGGACCTCTGGGAACGAGCGGCGGAGCTGCGACCGTCCGAGGCCGAGCGCCTCTGCGTCGAGGCCGCGAGCAACCTGTCGGCGTGGGTGAAGACGCTGCGCGCCCGGAGCAGCGCCAGGATCGTGGTGTTCGATCTGGCAGCCCCGACCTGGCCTTCAGCCGGCGTGCTCGACGCGCAGTCGCCGGCGGGTCAGGGTGCGCTCGTGGCGCGCCTCAACCAGGAGCTGCGCACCCTGGCGGCCGGCGAGACCGGCGTGTACGTCCTGCCCTTCGACGCCGTGGTGGCGCGGGTGGGCAGGGATCGTTTCTACGACGAGCGCAAGTGGCTCACGGCCCGCATGCCGCTCGGCGCCGCCAGCCTGTGGCCGGTGGCCGATGCCTGCCTGCGGGTGCTGCTCCCCATCACCGGCAAGGTCCGCAAGGCGGTGGTGGTCGACCTCGACAATACGCTCTGGGGTGGCGTGGTGGGCGAGGACGGGCCGCAGGGCATTCGAATCGGCGCCGAGTACCCGGGGGCCGCGCACCGGGCGCTGCAGCGCGCCCTCCTCGACCTGCACGAGCGGGGCGTCCTCCTCGCCATCTCCAGCAAGAACAACGAGGCCGACGCGCTCGAGGTGCTCCAGAATCACCAGGGCATGCTGCTCAGACCGCACCACTTCGCGGCCATGCGCATCAGCTGGGGGGACAAGGCGGAGAGCCTCAAGTCGATCGCGCAAGAGCTCAACATCGGCGTCGACGCGCTCGCCTTCCTCGACGACAGCCCGGTGGAGCGCGAGCGCGTCCGGACGGAGATCCCCGAGGTCTACGTCATCGACCTGCCGGCCGATCCCATGGACTACGCGGGCGCCCTGCGCAGCGCGGCCGTCTTCGAGCGCGCGGTCCTCTCGGCGGAGGACCGCGAGCGCGGCCGGCTCTATGCCGAGCAGCGGGCGCGCACCGAGCTGCAGCAGTCCGCCGGGTCGCTCGAAGACTTCTACCGCTCTCTCGAGATGGTGGTCACCCTCGCGCCTCTCATGCCTGACACGGTGACCCGCGTGGCCCAGCTCACGCAGAAGACGAACCAGTTCAACCTCACCACGCGCCGCTACGACGAACCCCGCATCGCGCGCATGGGCGAGGACCCGGCGTGGACGGTCCGGACCTGCTCGGTGCGCGACCGCTTCGGGGACAATGGACTCGTGGGCGTGGCGCTCGCCCGCGCCGACGGTGACGCCTGGGAGATCGACACCTTCCTGCTGAGCTGCCGCGTCATCGGCCGCACCGTCGAGACGGCGCTCCTGGCGCAGATCGTCGCCGAGGCCCGGGCGGCCGGGGCCCGCGCGGTGCGCGGCTGGTTCCTGCCCACCAAGAAGAACCCGCCCGCCAGGGAGTTCTACCCATCGCACCGCTTCCAGGCGGTGACGGAGCGCGACGACGGCGGCGTGCTCTGGGAGCTGGACCTGGCGGCGGCCACGGTGGAGTGCCCACCCTGGATAGCTTGCCGCCTCGAAAGGGAGGACGCCTGATGGACGCCGTCTACGAACGGGTCCGCGCAGTGGTTGCCGGCACTTTCCAACTCGCGCCCGAGGACGTGACGCGGGAGAGCTCGCCGAAGACGGTGGAGGCGTGGGACTCGATGGGACACCTGACGCTGGTCCTGGAGCTGGAGCAGGAGTTCGGGGTGCAGCTCGCGCCCGAGGACGTGGAGCGCATGACCAGCGTGGGCACCATCGCCGCCATCGTGCATGCCCGCGCCGAGGCGGCCTGATCTCCCAGGCTCCCCACCAGAATCGGCGCCACGAGTCTTAGCAGCGGCTCCTCACTACACCAGCGACGTCCGCCCGCTCTCCGGCTCCCGCGCGCGCCGGGTCGCGTCCTTGAGCACCTGGAGGACGCGCCGCGCGTTCACGCGGACGTCGCACTCCTGCTCGACGCGGCGGCGGCCCTTCTCGGACATGCTCGCCCGCAGCTCCGGCGTGGAGAGCAGCCTGTCGATGGCCTTCCGCAGCTGCACGGAGTCGCCAGGCCGCACCAGAAGCCCCGTCTCGCCTTCCGTCACGATCTCCGGCGTGGCGCCCACGCGCGTCGTGATGACGGGCAGCCCCGCCGCCATCGCCTCCGGCACCACCTGGGCGAAGCAGTCGGCGAGGGTAGGGAAGACGAAGAGGTCGGCGTCCGCGTAGAGCTGCAGCAGCTTCTCGCTGTTCGGGGTGACGTCGTTGTAGACGAAGAGGTTCCGCGCCGGGGCGAGCTTCGTCTGGGTCACGACGTGCAGCTCGCACCGCTGGTCGAGCCCCTCGCGGAAGCACCTCAGCAGCACCTCGCCGCCCTTCCGCGTGAAGTCCCCGCCCACGAAGAGGAGCCTGGGGAGCCGGCCCGCCGCGGCGGCGATCGGGTCGCGTCCGTTGCGGCTCGGCCACAGGCCGAGGTCGACGCCGGGCGCGACGACCGTGATCTTCTCGCCCGGCACGCCGTAGTCGCGGACGAGCGATTCCTTGGCCCAGCGCGACCAGGTGATGAGCGCTCTGGCGCGGGCGAAGACGCGCCGGTAGATGCGAGCCTTGACCGCCTCGAGCGGCCCGCCCGACGCGTGCCCGTAGGAGAGCCCGACCTCGTCGAAGTTGATCGGCGTCGCGTCGAGGGAGATGACGCTCGGGGTCCCGGGGGGAGCGGCGAGAGCAGCGAGGGCGTCTGCGTGTGGTAGAAGATGGCGTCCCAGCGCCCTGCGCGCCGCTCGCGCCGCAGCGCCTGCCAGGCCTGCACGCTCGAGCGAACGCTCACGTTGCTTCGGAGGACCGGCAGCCGGTAGAGCGGCTCCGTGGCCTCGAACTCGATCGGGAGCCAGGTCGGGGTGATCGTCGGGTCCTCGCCCACGTAGCGCACGAGGTTGCGGTAGTGTGTCCGGTGGCCCAGGTTCTGCTCGATGACGAATGCGAAGCGGTAGTCCGCTGCGTCGTCCGCTCTGTCCTGCATGCGACCTCCGCGGTCTGCCGCCGCTGGCTCTCGGTGCGTCCCATCGTGACTAGCAGCATGGCTCGCGATCGGGTCGCCGCTCCGCCAAGATGGTCCACTGGCGCCCGAGTCGTGCGGATTCCAGCAGCTGACGCCAGCGCTGCCCGCCGATAGTGCGGCGCATGACGCCCCGCACGTAGCGGTTCTCGACCCACCACAGGATGCCCCTGTCCCCGCCGGGTTCGAGGGAGCCGATGCGATCGATCTTGAAATGAGGGCGCAGCCACGACCTTATCTCGCTCAGGGGTGGCCACCGCATGAACTGCCCGGGCTGGATACGCTCCAGCGATGACCGCCGGCGCCAGACCTCCCGGTTCGGCAACATGAGCAAGAACGTTCCACGCGGCCTCAGGAGCCCTGCGATCTTGGCAACGGCCGCGGGCGCGTCCGGGATGTGCGCGAGGGCGTCTGCGCAGACGACGAAGTCGAACGAACCGTGCAGTTCGACGGCGAGGAAGTCTCCGCTCACGAACTGGACAGCAGGGTAGCGCCGCCTCCCCTCCGCGATGGCGAGGGGCGACAAGTCGGCGGCAGTGACGGAACCAAACGGCGTCAGCGCCGCGCCGAGCCAGCCAATACCACACCCCACGTCAAGGATGCGCGCACCGTGGAGTCCCTTCTGTCGGGCTACCAGCACTGCAGCCTCTCGCTGCCGAGCCTGAAACACTGATTCGCTCTCGCGGAACCGGCACTCTCGATTCCAGCAGTCCCAGAATGCGGCCTGATCTCCCACTGGCGGCGCGCGCCTTGCGTTGTATTCGGAGACGAGATCCGAGGGTCGGGTCACGGCCGCTTCCTCCGGTGTGGGCGCCAAATACAGTGTAGCCGCCCCGCGCCGCCCGCTGGGTGGCTCCATGCCGAGAGCCCGCGAGAGCGAGCCTCGCGTCCGTGCATGGCCACGCTCACCCGAGCATGGTACTCGCTCGTTCCACGGGGCGAAAGTAGGATTCGAGCCTGGCCGCGCGGAAATCGGCACTGGCTTCACCGAGACGTGATGGGAGGGCACGAGCGTGGTCACCGAACGCGCGGGGAACCGGTACGAGAGCGCTCCAACTGCGACCGCGATCGCCCCGTCTCCATCGCGAGGCCTGCGCCGAGACACAAGAGAAGGAGTACGACCCCGAAGCTGACCACGTCGCGGGTGGAAAGCAGCTTGCTCAACCGCGTCATCTCCTAGTCTGAAGTTCCGTTGGATGAAGCGCGTAACGTGCCGCCTTCAGTGGCGCTCCCGATCCGCAGCCCTCATGCATGGACGTGCTCAAGGATCCGCAGCGGGACGTTCGGGCTAAGCGCCCGCGCGCCGATACGAGCGCGAGACCCGTCGCTTGACCATGTCGCGGATGGCCCCGACGTGGCTTCTGTCCAGTCCGCCCGTAATCCACAGTGCGCCGACGTACGCGCCCAGGGCAGCTGGCGCGGCCAAGAATGAACTCACCGACCTGAGCCCGCGCGCGACGATCACCATCGCGAGCCCTGACACGAGAGCGAGGAGGAGCGACCGCCAGAACTGTCGATCGAAGATCCCGCGCGGAACCAGCACGACGCCGAATACAAGGACGACGATCTCGCTCACGACCACCGCCACGCAGACACCCAAACCTCCGTTGCCCATTCGTCGCTGGAACAGCGGCACCAAGATAGGGTCGAGCACCACGCTCACGCCCACGCATGCCGCCTGCGCGGCGGCCCATGCGCGCTGCCTGCCTGCCGCGGTGAGGCAGATCCCGAGGGGCATCGTGAAGTAAACCAGGAACAGGTGCAGCGAGAGTACGCGGAGATTGTCTTCGGCCGGAGAGAAGGCAGCGCGGCCGAAGGCGGTCGTCCCAATTTCCGGGAAGAGAGCACATCCGAGCGCGACGGGAATCACGAGTATGCACGTGCCACGAACCGAAGCGCTCACTGTCTTCAGGAACGCTCCTTGGTCCGTCGCGTGCAAGCGACAGAGCGTGGGATACAACGCTCCGACCAGCGCACTGGCGGGGAAGACCAGGACGCCAGTGAGGCGTCGTGCCGCCGCATGCCAGCCCACCGCGTCTGGCGAACCCAGCTTCGACAGGAACACCATGTCTACATTAACCTGTAGCACCATGGCGATCCCGATGAACACAAACGGCGTGCCCCGCTTGAGCAACAGCACGAGTGCCTGATAATCGACGGATAGTCGCCCAATCCCCGCCCTGCTAACTGCTCGCCAAGTGTGGGCGTTTATGATTGCGCAGCCGGCCAGATAGCCGACCAGCGCTGCTCGCAGACCGCCTCCACACGCGAGGATGGGCAAGACAATTGCGAGTTCCGACAGCTTCCCAAGTCCCTGCCGAAGCGCTGCGGCATCCGTGCGCTCGAACCCGATCATCGTGTGCTGGCACGCGTTGGTCAGTGTGTCGAGCGTGTAGCACGCCGACAGCAGCGCAACGACCACCTGCACATCGGGCCCATAGCCGAGAAATCGGCACAGCAAGTTGAGCGCAGCGGCAACGACGGCTGCCGCGATCGCGCGCCAGACGAGGCTCGTCCCGAGCAGTCGTCCGGCGCGCGACCGATCCGTGGCGACAAGCGCGGGCAAGCCACCCGACTGTCCCCAATCGACAGCCAGAAACCCGAACGAGTTCAGCGTGGTACCGAGGTACATATGTCCGAGTGCCGCCGCACCCAGAAACCGGCCCTGGGCTGCACTCATCACAAGCGAGACCGGAATGCTGACAGCCTGGGCGATCGTCAAGAAGAGGGCATTCCGGAGGACCAGCCGGCCAGCGCCGCTCGCCGCCGGGTCGGGCTCGGATACCGCGTTAGCAACCGCGCCAGGATCTGCCATGGTCCTCTTCGTAATGACTCACCGGACTGCATGGCCGGCGGGACACCGGGCCGACCGCTGCTGATCGAGTGGCCAGCGGGACGTCCTGGACCATCCTGCTGCGCAGACGCAGCCCCTCGTTGGTGGGACAGATAGAGTCATGCAACAGTATCATGTCTCTGCACCATCAAGTCCAGGCGGCCCCGCGACTTCGGGGTCGTCGTGATCGCGTGGGTCGGCATGCGATGCCCATGCGTTCTGGGCCTGGATGTTCGGAGTTCAGTGCGATACCTTGGCGCTGGTCGGGAAGACGGCAGATGAAGGGGAATGCGGCGCCGCGCTGGGCGCCGCCGCGGGTCATGGGCAACCTCTTGAGAACTGCTCGGTCGCTGCTCTTCGCCGCACTCACCATCGCACTCGCGCCAGGGCACGCAGCTGCGCTGGTCGGTCCGGCGCCTCTCGCGGTCCACCCCAGCGGTCGCTTCCTCGTCGATGTGCGCGGGAACCCGTTCCGCATCCACGGTGATGTGGCGTGGGACCTCCCGACCAAGATGACGCTGGCGCAAGTGCGCCACTACCTCGACGATCGCAAGGCCAGGGGCTTCAACCTAGTCCAGATCCAGCTCACGCAGCCAGTCGATTACGTCGCGCGGAACTGGCGCTACTACCCTCCGTTCGTCTGGGAGAAGGCGCCCGAGCCCGCACAGGGCACCGGACGCCCATTCCTGAAGACCGTGAGCGGGAACACCTGGGCAGGCGAATGGGGAACCGCCGACTGGTCGACACCCAATGATGTCTACTTCGCCTGGATCGAGCGGATCGTCCTGGAAGCGGCCGCCCGAGGCATCGTCATACAGATGGTCCCCGCGTACATGGGCTTCGATCACAGCGATGGCTCGGGCTCGGGTGCCTGGAGCGACGGTTGGTGGCCCACCATCAACAACTCCGCCAATACGCGGGCCGTCATGTCCGGGTTCGGCACGTACCTCGCGAATGGCCATGGGGTGTTCGGAGGTCTCAAGTCTCACCCGAACATCATCTGGGAGATGGGCGTTGACATGATCCCCGACTCCGCGTCCTGGCAGGCCGAGGAGGGGACGGCGCGGCTCAAGGCTATGATGACCGCGATCCAGGCCACCGGCGACAAGCACCTCTGGACCGGCCACTGGCGCGGCGAGTACCTCTCGACCTACTCGAGGGCATTCGGCCCATTCATGCAGATTCAGTCCATCTACACGAATGGCAATCCAACGTCCGGCCCCACATACGGAGCGACGCGGTACGGTTATCAGTTCAAACCCACCTCAGCCACGCAGGGGAACTATGGTTCGGCCGCTGCCCCGCCCGCGGTCCCTACGGTGCTGACGGAGACGTCCTACGAGGGCAGCTATGTCGGCGCTCCGACGGCCGCACAGGTGCGCCAGGAGATGTGGGGCGGCGTCCTCTCGGGCATAGCCGGCGCCATCTTCGGCAACGATGCCATCTGGCTCGCCGACTTCTCGCCGTCTTGGCAACCGAGCCACGCCTACTCGCAGGGCGAGACCGTCCAGCACGGGACCAGCGTCTACTCCTGCCGGACGCCGGGCACCAGCGCTTCGAGCGGCGGGCCGACCGGCGTTGGCGCGACCGACATCGTCGACGGCTCGGCCCACTGGGCGTGGGTCACCTACACATGGCCATCGCAGCTCAACAGCGCCGGTGCGCAGGACATGCAGCGCATGGGCGTCCTCCTGGACTCCATCCCTTGGAGCGACCTGGTTCCGAACGGGCTCGGCGGAATCGGGACGCTCATCACAGCCGGCGGAGGAGCGAACACGAAATGGAGCGAGGGCGCCTCGGGCGAAGCCGGTGGCACCGACTACGTCGTCGCTGCGGCGACGCCCTCCGGCTCGCATCTCCTCGCCTACATTCCGGATCCACACACCGGGACTGTCACGGTCGACGTGACCAAGCTGTCCGGAGCGATGCGGGCGCGCTGGTACGATCCAACGTCGGCCCTATACCGCGCGATAGGGAACTTCTCCAAGAACGGTGTGGCCGTCTTCGTGCCTCCTGGAGCGAATGCCGCGGGAGCGAACGATTGGGTGCTCGTGCTGGATCGCGCGCAGCATGCGGGTGTGTTAACGCTCTCGCCGTCGACGCCTGCGACCTCGCCGCGGGGAAACGTTGCGTTTGCCGCATCCGGTGGCAGCGGCTCGCGGTACGCCTGGTCGCTCATCGACAACCGCTCGGGAGCGACGATTGATGCAGGTTCCGGGGTATACATGGCAGGCGTGACTGGAGGAGTCACGGACGTCGTACAGGTCGTCGACTCCGAAGGAAACGTCTCCCAGGCGCGGGTCACGGTTCAAGACGGCGCAACGGTAGCCTCCGGGAAGCGCGCCGGCTGCGGTGGGTGCGCATCTCCGGCGGCATCTGTTGGCGGCCTTAACATTCTGGCCGCGCTCGCGCTGCTGGCCGGCAACGCGCGGCGTGTGTGCGCGCGGGGAACACAATGATCCACCAGGCGCCGTCGTGTCGCACGATCGAAACGGGGAGCTGATCTGTCATGGAAGAACGCAGAGATGCCCGGCTATCCGACTCTCACCGGAGTAGCCCCAGATTCCGTGCCGGGGACTGGGTAGAGGTTCGGAGCAAGGAGGAGATCCTTGAGACGCTTGACCGCAACGGTCGCTTGGAGGCGCTGCCCTTCATGCCCGAGATGTTTCAGTACTGCGGCCGCCGCCTCCGGGTCTGGAAGCGCGCTCATAAGACCTGCGATACGGTGAACAGCCCATCGCAGGGGCGTCGCATGGCGTCGGCCGTCCACCTCGAAGGCGGCAGGTGCGACGGGAAGGCTCATGGTGGTTGTGGCGCAGAATGCCTCATCTTCTGGAAGGAGGCATGGCTCAAGCCCCTCGACGCCCAAGGAAAGCTCGACAAGATGGTGGAGCGGGTCGTCCGCGTGGGGGACAGGCAGAGATTCGACCTTTCCCGGTGCGGCGGTTGCACAGAGCAGGACATCTCGATTGCCACCCGAGCGCCGGGCGACGAGGACGATCAGGATCCTACGTACGTTTGCCAGGCGACTCTGTTGCCAGAGGCGACCACCCGCCTGTCCTGGTGGGACTTCACCCAGTACCTGGAGGACGTCACCTCTGGTAATGTGGAGATCCCACAACTACTGAAGGGTGGCGTCTACGCTTCCCTCTACCAGATCATCAGGCGCTCCGATCGCTCCCGGATTCATCTGTCCCCTTTCCTGATTCGGTGGTATGATCGCTGGCAATCGCTGGTTGGTGGGGTGCCTTACCCGCGCAAGCGGGGCACCATCCCGGCGGGAGAGAAGACGCCTTCCCCGCCGCCGCTCAATCTGAAGCCCGGCGAGCTCGTGCGCGTGAAGCCCTACCAGCAGATCCTCGCGACGCTGGACACGGACAACAAGAACCGAGGCCTGCTCTTTGACGGCGAAGAGGTCCCATTCTGCGGGAAGACGTTCCGTGTTCATTCGGTGGTCGACCGCATCGTCGATGAAAGGACAGGGAAGGTGCGGAGGTTCAAGGGGAAGAGCGTCATACTCGAGGGGGTCTGGTGCAGGGCCCACTACAGCTATCGGCGCATGTTCTGCCCCCGCGCGATCTACTCGTTCTGGCGTGAAGGATGGTTGGAGCGCGTGGAGGAGGCACCTGATACGAAGAGTGATCTCAGCGAAGCGGAGGCGGGGCGCGGCACCGTGATCCCGAGCATATGAGCGGGCCGGCTGTCAACCCAGCGCCGCTGGTGACGATTGCCATTCCAACCTACAACCGGGCCAGCACCTTCTTGCCGTGCACGCTCGCCAGCGCCTGTGCGCAGATGTATCCGAGGCTCGAGATCCTCGTCTCGGACAATGCGTCGAACGATGCGACCCGAGAGATAGTCCGAGCGTTCCGCGATCCGCGTATCCGCTACCATCGCCACGCGTCGAACATCGGCTCCAGCAATAACATGAACTTTTGCGTGCAACAGGCGCGCGGCGATTATCTGGTCCTCCTGCCAGACGATGACCTCCTCGACCCTGATTTCGTCGAGTCGTGCGCGAACTTGGCGGTCGAGAACCCCCTCGCGGGACTGATCTGGACCGGGACCCGCGTCATCGACGCCGCCGGGCGGGTCATCAGAGAAGCGCCCAACGGCGCAGTCGGTCTCCCCTTCGACGAGTTGGTGCGGGCCTGGATTGAATGCAAGACCTCTCCATACCAGTGTTCGACCATGTTCAGGACGGCACTTCTCCAGCGCATAGGGCTGCACTCGCGCCGTCACCTCTTTGACGACGTGATCTCCTTCTTCAAGATCGCGGCGGCGCACGGTTGCGCCGGAACGCATGCCATCAAGGCTTCCTATCGCTTGCACGAAGGGGAACTCACGACGACGACAAGCATCCGGGCTTGGTGCGACGAATCCTTGGATCTGCTGAACTTGCTGTGCGTCCTCAGCCCCGGTGATTCTCACGACCTCCGTGCTCGCGGCCTGAGATTCCTCGCCCTCGGCAACTATCGTCGCGCATTTCGCCAGCCGCTCCCGGCCCGACTTCTAGGATGCGTGACCGTCTTCCGAACACACGGCTTTGCGCTGCCGCCGAACCCTGCGGTCGCTCAGCGTATCGCAGGGAGACTGCGGCGTCTGGTCCGGGTTCTCCGCCCACGGGATAGGGCGGCTGCCGTCTGTAACGCGCGTCATCGGAGGACGCGGCATTGACCCAACCATCCAATCGACTCCTGATCGTGGCTCCGTCGCAGGGCGCTCCCTCCGAGACGTTCATCCGGGCGCACGTCGATCGCCTGCCGTTCGACGTCGTCGCGCGCTACGGCTCCCCCTGGCGCTTCAGCGGCCCGGAGGGGCGGCAGCACTGGGTCGGCGGCAGGTTGGGAGCCGCGGCCGCGACGCGCCTGCCCGCCCGGGTGAGCGCGACAGCGTTAGGCTTCCTCCTCGCCCGCCACCTGCGCGGCGTCGGCGCGGACGCCGTGCTGGCGGAGTACGGGACCTCGGGCGTATACCTCGTGGACGGCTGCAGGAGAGCCGGCGTCCCGCTGTACGTGCACTTCCACGGCTACGACGCGTCGGTGCGGTCGGTGCTGGAAGCCAACCGTGACGCCTACGCGAGGATGTTCGACTACGCCAGCGGCGTCGTGGCCGTCTCGGAGACGATGCGGCAGCGCCTGCTCGGCCTCGGCGCACCGCCCGAACGCCTCTTCCTGAACCCCTACGGCGTGGACCCCGAGCGCTTCTTCGGGGCAGCCCCCAGTTCGGCGCCGTCGCTGTTCGTCGCGGTCGGGCGCCTCGTCGAGAAGAAGGCGCCGCACCTCACGGTGCTCGCATTCAGCCGCGTGCTCCGGGCCGCCCCCGACGCACGGCTCGTGTTCGTCGGCGACGGGCCGCTGTACGGGCCCTGTAAGCGCCTGGCGCAGGCGCTGGGGCTGGGAGCGTCCGTCGAGCTGCGGGGCGTGCAGAGCCCCTCCCAGATCGGGGAGCTGTTGCGCACCGCGCGCGCGTTCGTGCAGCACTCGCTGGAGGCCGAGGACGGCGACAGCGAAGGGACGCCGGTCTCGGTGATCGAGGCGCAGATGGCGGGGCTGCCCGTCGTGAGCACGCGTCACGCCGGGATCCCCGACGTCGTGGTCGAGGGGGAGACCGGGTTCCTCGTCGCCGAGGCAGACGTGGACGGGATGAGCGCTCGGATGCTACAGCTCGCGCGCGAGCCCGAGGTCGCCGGCAGGATGGGCCGAGCGGCGCGGCAGCGGGCGCTCGCGCGCTTCACGCTCGACCGTCACCTGAGCCAGCTCGCCGAGATGATCCGGACGCCGCGCTCGTAGCCGGGGCTCCGTGGGAACGGATCACGTCGTCGTAGATGCCTCGAAGTACGCGTGAGCACGCCTCGAGCAGGACGATCGGCTTAGCCCTCGCAGTCCCCGTCGCTGGTGTGCCGGCTCGGATGTAGTAGGCCTGGGCGCCCCGAGGTGCCACACCACATGTCCCCAGGCAGGGGCTTCCGCCCTCGCCGTCGTCCCGTTGCACTCTATCGGAGAACCGGGGTAGCGTGCGTCGCGTGTGGCACCCGATGCTCGCGGTCACGCGGTCATGGTCTACTTCTCCAGCGCGACGCCCTGCATCATGACCGGCCTCGCGTCGCAGTAACGAACCGGGAGGCCGGCGCTCACGCCGCGGTGTCCGAGCCCGGTCATCGATCGTGGAGAGCGAGCGCATGCGCGTCCTGGTCACCGGTCACGAGGGCTTCATCGAGGGCTGGCAGTACCGGCGCCTCGCGCAGGTCAAGCGCCTCCAGGCGGAGGGACGGGTCGAGGGGGCGCTGCGGTGGAGGCCGTGATTCGAGCCCCGGCCGATGGCTTGCGGGTCTCGGCTGTCCTGCCCACGCGCAACCGACCCGCACACGCGCTGCAGTGCGTTTGCAGCATCCTCACGAACCATGATCTGCTCGAGCTCGTCGTGGTCGATCAGAGCGATGACGACACGACGGAGAAATCACTGCGAGCCCTGGCCGATGAGCGCATGCGGTACGTGCGGAGCGAACTGCGCGGCGTGACCAACGGCCGCAACGTCGGCATCGACATCACTACGGGTGATATCATCGCGTGGACCGACGATGACTGCCGAGTCCCGTCTGACTGGATCTCACGCATCGCACACATCTTCTCCACCGATCCGGATGCCGCTGTGGTGTGCGGGCGCGTCCACGTCCCTGCGGAGATCTACGCAAAGGGTTTCGCGGTCGGCTTCGAGCCAGAGGTGCGCGACTGGCGCGGCCGGTTCCCGCCCCCCAATCATGACTGGGGACTCACCGCGAACCTCGCAGTGCGGCGGGATGTGCTCCAGCAGGTCGGCCGTTTCGATCCCCTCCTCGGTGCCGGTGCGCCGCTCCGTTCAGGAGGCGAACCGGACTTCCTGTTCCGAGTATTGAGGGCAGGCCTGAAGGTCGTGAACGCACGGGAGGTCGAGGTCACGCACCTCGGGGTTCGGACTTCTGGCGCGGAGACGCGAGCGCTCATCTCTGCGTACGGCACCGGGATTTCCGCTGCCCTCGTCAAGCACGTTCGTCTGGGGGACTTCGACGCCGTTCTACTCTACGTCCGCTGGATTGCATGGTTCGCAAGCGTGATCTCGCGAAATGCCATTCGCGGAACGCGACCCCTCGGGGCGCGATTCGCCCTGTCTTTTCTGTCGGGGACGCGCCAGTCATTCCGATTCGGCATCGACCGCAAGCGGCGGATGTACTTGCCGCATCGTGAACCACTCAGTGCGCGTTTCCGACGAAGGTGGTGACGCCGTAGGGGACGGTGGCGGTGAAGGCGCCGCTCGAGACCGCGATGGAGGTGGGGACGCCCTTCGACGCCGAGCCCAGCGAGAGGTTGCCGTCAGTCCCGATGTTGCCGACCGCGGTGTTGGTCGTAACCCACGGTGCGACGGACGGCGCCGTGGCGCCGCTCAGCCCGAAGGTCGCCGTGACCGACCCGCCCGAGCTGTTGATCACCACCAGGGCGAAGTCGCCCGTGGACGGGTTCTTGTAGGCGGTGACCCCGGAGATCCCGCTCTTGCTCCCCGTCGTGCCGACGCGCACCCAGCCCGGCCGGACCCAGCGCGAGAAGTTGCCCATGGCGTAGAGCCGTTTGGTGAGCGGCGATGGTGAGTTGTTGACTCCGAACAGGCCCTGGTTCGTGGAGTCGTGCCCCATCAGCCACCAGTAGTGCCACGCGCTGACGTTTCCCGTCGTGATCGCGCTGTGAATCCAGCCTGCGACCCCGACCGCGTTTCCGATCCCCGGGTCGTTGCTGCTGAAATTGCTCATCTCCGTCTGCCAGATCACGCGCTTCGAGGACGAGGGCGCGGCCACGCCGGCGTACTGATGGGTGATGTAGTAGTCGGTGTTCGCGAGCGCCGCCGCATCCGCCTCGATGGCCGGGACATACGATGACATGAAGCCGCCCCAACCCGAGTTGTCGCCCGCGAGCAGCTTGACCGGCGGGTTCAGCGCCTTCAGCTTGGGGCCGAGCACCTTGATGAAGTCGCGCATCTGCCCGGAGCTGAAGGTGCAGGACTCGTAGCTCGCCACGTAGTCCGGCTCGTTCTGCGGCGAGATCCCCCAGATGGTGATCCCTTCCGCCTTCGCCTGGGTGACGTAGCCGGCGAGCGTCGTGGCCCACGCATCGTAGTTGCCAGGAAGGAGGTATCCGCCATTGGTGATGCTGTTGTTGCTCTTGTAGCTGGCCGGCGGCGTCCACGGCGCAGCCCACAACTTCAGGCTCGGATAGGCCGTGACCGCGGCCTTCACGCTCGCCCATCCCACGCCGCGCAAGCCGGGACCGCCGCTCGGGTTGATCCCGGTCCGGTATATGCTGAGCCCGATACCCTTCGTCGTGTCGAACAGGAGCTGGATCGTCGCCCCGTCGAGGGTCGAGGAGATGTAGGCATCAGACGCGCCGAACCCGTCCATGGTCTGGCGGAGGTCGTTCCAGTTCACGACGATGTCCTGGCCGCCCGCCCCCACCAGGGTCACCGTGACCGTGGCCGAGGCGTTTTTGGCGGAATCGGCCTGGCTCGTCGCGACGACGTGGTAGGTGCCGGCGGAAGAGGGCGCCGTGTACTCGCCGGTCGAGCTCACGCCGCCGCCCGCGGAGCCCTCCTGCACGGTCCAGCTGCACGACGTGTTCGATGAACCGGTCACGGTGCAGGTGAACTGCGTCTTGCCGTCTGCGGGAACGGATGCGCTCGAGGGGTCCACGCTCACCGTCACCGACGGCGGCGGGGAGACGCCCGTCGCGTAGACGCTGTTGAGCCAGTGCCCGCCGCAGATCTCGGAAGAATCGGCGGTGCAGGACATGTTGCATTGCGCATCGCTGACAAGCGTGTGCCCCAGCGTGTTACCGGCCCAGCACTCCCCTCCGCTCTGGAGGCCGGCGTAGGCGAGGCCGCTCGCCTGAGCCGCCGCGATGCAGCTCTCGACGGTGGCGTTCGAGGAAGCGAGCTTCGTCGGCAGCGCACGCGTGGAGCTGTCCGTGTAACAGCCGAGGTAGTTGGGAAGGGTGGACGTCGGTGAGAAGACCGTCACCACCGCGCTGTCGATCACGGCAGGGTCGGCCTGGCTCGTGGCGATGACGTGGTAGGCGCCAGGGGCGGCCGGCGCGGTGTACAGGCCGTCGGCGGTGATGGTTCCCCCGGGCTCACCCTCCTGGACGGTCCACGTCACCGCGGTGTTCGATGTGTTCACGACCGTCGCCGCGAACTGCTGCGTCGCGCCCGTGGGGAGTGACACCCCCTGCGGCGCCACCGTCACCGTTAGCGTCGACGGAGGGGGGGGCGGGGTCGTCACGGTCACCACCGCGGTGCCCGTGGCGCCCCCGTCACTCGTCGCGATCACGTGGTACGTGCCGGCGCTGGCCGGAGCGGTGTAGAGGCCGTCGGCGGTGATCGTTCCGCCGGAGGACCCCTCCTGGATGGACCAGGTCACGTTCGAATCGCCAGAGTGCGGGACAGTCGTCACGAACTGCTGCGTGGACCCCGCCGTCAGCGAGACCGCCGCCGGGCTCACCAGGAGGATCACGGTTGCCGATAATGCACTAACGGTGACGGCCGCCGCAGCGGTCCTGGACGGGTCCGCATGCGCGGCCGCGACCACGTGGAAGGTGCCGGGCTCCGCCGGAGCGGTGTACACGCCGTCGGACGTGATCTGACCACCCGCAGCGCCCTCCTCGACCGACCACGTGCACTCCCCATCCTCCGTGCCCGTCACGACGCACTCGAAGGCCAAGGGCGCGCCGACCACGAGCGTGGTCTCGCCAGGCACGACCTCCACCGAGATCGTCTGCGCTCCGTCGAGCAAGGAGCCGCGGGCTCCGCTGCAGGCACCTAACGTGAAGGAGATGAGAAGGGCAAGGATGCGGCGAAGGTCCATGTCGCTCGTCTCGGGTAGTCGGTCGGTTCTCGCGCCTTTGCGGGACTCCCCCGGTAGATGCCACGAACAGGGGACTTGTGGAACCCCTCGAGCGAGGCGGAGGCGATGTGGGAGACGAAACACGCGCACCGCCGGTGAGATGTGCGCGTCGGGAGCACGTTGCGCGCGAAGGTGCGCTGGACCGGCTCCGGGTGATGGTAGGATAGAGCCCGACGTGCCGGAGATCTCGATCGTCATCCCGACGAGGAATCGCGGAGGCGAAGCGGCCCAGACCGCGGCCGCCGTGCTGTGCGATCCGGTCGACATGGAGCTGGTCGTCGTCGACCAGAGCGACGGCGATACCGCGTTCCAGGCGCTTCAGCCGCTCCTGCGGGACCCGAGGCTGCGCGTCGTGCGCTCGGCCCAGCGAGGCGCGAGCAACGCGCGCAACGCAGGCGTCGCGGCCACCTCGGCCCCCATCCTCGCGTTCACGGACGACGACTGCCGTCCGGAGCCCGGCTGGGCGTCGAAGCTGTTGGCCGTCTTCCGCGAGAACCCCGGCGCCGCGCTCGTGTTCGGGCGCGTCACGCTCCCGACCGGTGCCGATCCGGACGGGTTCGCCGCGTCGTTCGAGCCGAGGGAGCGCTTCCAGAGAGGAAGTGTGCCGCTCCCGCCGCCGGAGGGCGAGCTGGGCATCGGGGCCAACCTCGCGATCCGGCGCCACGTGCTGGCGCAGCTCGGCGGCTTCGACGCGCTGCTCGGCCCGGGAGCGCCCTTCTTCAAGGCCGCCGAGGAGACGGACCTCCTCATCCGGGCGCTCCACGCCGGCTACACCGTCGTGAACGCCGCCGAGTGCGAGGCGGTCCACCTCAACGTGCGCACGGGGCGTGACGTGCGCCGCCTGCACGTCACCTATCAGTTCGCGGTGGGCGCGGCCTTCGGCAAGCACGCGCGCGTCTCCGGCCTCGGCGGTCTGCGCGACTGCGCGCGCTGGGCGTCCTACTACGTGCGCAAGACGGTCCGCGACATCGTCCACCTGCGCCGGCCGCGGCCAGGCGTGCTCGTGTACTTCGCCGCCGGCGCGCTGTTCACGTTCAGGTACGGAATCGAGCCGACCGGGCGAAACCTCTGCGAGCGGGCAGGCCGCCGCGGCGGTCAGCGCGCGACGTAGAGCCTCCGAGCGCGGTCGACCCGGTACCGGAAGGACATTCGCGCGCCCTCGAGGAAGGCGAGCGTGTACCGCAGCCCGAGCGGCCGCCGGCCGCGGACGGCGTTGGAGGCCAAGACGCGCCCGAGCACGCCCAGGTGGCGCAAGTAGAGCGCCGCCGCATCGAGATCGCCGAGCCGGACGTGCTTGAACAGCGCGGCCGCCGTGCCCACGCCGTAGGTGCGCCACAGGGCTCGCGACTCGGGCCCGAGCGCGCGCGCGCCGAGGTGGTCGACGACCACCTCGGACGCGTTGACCACCTTGTACCCCGCCTTGAGCACCCGGAACAGGAGGTCCGGCTCCTCTCCGCACAGGAGCGGCGCTCCCGGGCCGAGGACCGGGTCGAACCACCCCACGCGCTCGAGCACATCGCGCCGGGCGGCCAGATTGGCGGTGATGCCCCAGTCGCGGTCCGGCGGCGGGAAACGCCCTTTCCACTCGCGCACGCAGGGCTCGAAGCCCATCGCGAACCCCCGACGCCGGATCTCCTCCGGCACCCGGACTCGACCACACACGACGGCCGCCTCCGGGTCGGTTCGGAAGATGGAGGCGATGCTCGCGGCCCAGTCGGACGCGACGCGGCAGTCGTCGTCGGTGAAGGCGAGGACGCTGCCGCGGCTCCGCGGAGCGGGCTCCGGACGTGGAGCAGGCGCGGATCGCCGAGCCGTTCGAGGGCGGCCTGGGTCTCGGCGCGATCGCTCTGGTCGATGACCACGAGCTCGAGGAACCCGCCTGCGCGCAGCAAGGTCGTGGCGCACGCGACCGCGTGGTCAGGGCGGTTGCGGGTAGGGACCACGACGGAGATCGTCGGCGAGGCCGTCATCGTGCTCATGATCTTCGAGGGAGAGACGGCATCCTAGCACCCGACCGCCGCTCCCCGCTGGCGCTCGTGAGCGGCGATCTGTGGTCGAGGCGCCCGGCTGTGCGCCATGCCGATCGCCCCATCCATAAAGTGTCAGGGAGGTCCTTGCTTGACTACCTGGCTGGCCGGCGATCGTGTCCCTTGTTTCAAGGACGCGGTGCGCTGCCTGCACCGCTCGAGCGGCTCCTCCTGGCGTAACGCACCGTAACTGCTGGGGATGTGCGTGTGGTCGGGCCTTCCCCGGGTCAACCGACGGAGTTCGTGATGCAGCGATTGTGGGTGATGAGTGTGATCGTCGTCGGTGGGTTCGTGGCCGCCTGTGGCGGCCCCGAGGCAGCCTCGGAGAGCCCCCTCGAGTTCTCCGCCCAGGCGGAGCTGTCCGGCAGCTATGTCGGGTGCTACACCGATAGTGCCACGCGTGCGCTGCCGACTCGGCTCGCCGCTTCCGGTGCCACCGTCGAGAGCTGTGTCGCGGCGGCGCAGGCGGAGGGCCTCGCGTACGCGGGCGTCCAGTACGGAGGCGAGTGCTGGGCCGGCAACACGCTCGGTTACACGCTGGTGAGCGATTCCGAATGTAACAAGAAGTGCACCGCCGACGCCTCCGAGACCTGCGGAGGGGCGTGGCGGGCGAGCGTCTACTCGGTGACGACGGAGGCCCCGCCTCCGCCGACCGGCTACGTCGGGTGCTACACCGATAGCGCCACGCGTGCGCTGCCGACTCAGCTCGCCTCTTCCGGTGCCACCGTCGAGAGCTGCGTCGCGGCGGCGCAGGCGAAGGGTCTCGCGTACGCGGGCGTCCAGTACGGTGGCCAGTGCTGGGCTGGCAACACGCCAGGCTACACGCTCGTGAGCGACGCAGAGTGCAACATGAAGTGCACGGCCGACGCCGCCGAGATCTGCGGCGGGTCGTGGCGCGCCAGCATCTACTCCACCGGGGTCTCCGCGCCACCACCGTCGGTGACCGTGAGCGTGGACCCGGCGAGCACGTCCGTACCAGCCGCCGCGAAGAAGCAGTTCACCTGCACCGTGACCGGCTCGTCGAACACGTCGTGCAGCTGGACCGTGCAGGAGGGCTCCGCGGGCGGCGGCGTGAGCTCGACCGGCGAGTACACGGC